>WNFI01346941.1_pt2 | contig 42279 bp, 25 predicted proteins | sample 5400471 | NCBI WGS metagenome assembly WNFI01 (sample SAMN13153348, study PRJNA577476) | soil metagenome | isolation source: 100 cm saprolite on Douglas fir-dominated hillslope | place: USA:California | collected 2013-09-17 | reverse complement strand
GTAGCTCGTCGCACCTGAGCTGGCTGTCCAACTAAGGTTGATCTGGCTGCTGGAGACCGCGGTGGCGGCCAGTCCAGTCGGAGCGGCGGGCGGCGGCGGGGGTGGTGTGCCCGCGGTCAACGTATAAATCACGACCGAGTTTCCGTTGTAATTGTCCTTGGTGATCACGTAACTGCCGTTGGCCTTCTGATAAGCCCCCACGCCATACATCGAGTCGACGTCGTTCCCAACATATACATTGGGATTGCTGCTGGTCATGCTGATATCTTTGGCCCCGGTGGTGAGATTGAAGGCGTCGATATCGGGAATGGTATGCACATACCCCACAAACAGGTAGTTGCCCGCGGCCGCCATGGCCTTAGGATTGATGGTCGTATCCAATGTAATAATAGGATTGGCGTTCGTGGTGTTTCCCGCGCGCCACCCCTTGTATACCTCCACCCTGTCTCCAATCGAAGTCCAATCGGTGACGGCACCTCCGCCGAGGATCATGGTATCGCTGGCCGGCAAGTAGATGATGCGTCTCAGCGGCGCCATCGAAGCGGGGGTGGGAGTCGACACGGGAGTCGCGTAGATGGGCGCACCGTTCGCGCCGAAACCGGTCAGCTGATTGAACGTGATCGCATTGGTTTTATCCAGGCCTTCCCACACATTTCCGGCCGTATCGAGACAGAATCCATTCCGCTCATGCCCCGTGCCCCAGACCGGCCCGGGGATAGCGATATAGCCATTCGCCGCGTTGAAATAATAACTGTAAAAAATATCGGGGTTTTGGCCGCATGCGACGAGGATCCGATTGGAACCGACCGTGGCAAGCATGGCGAAGTCCGAGCCACGGCCTTGGTCTGCGACGTTGATGCGCTGATCCGCCGGGTAGGTGAACGGATCAACGGTGTTGGCGACGTAGCCAGCTCCACCCGATCCCGTCAAAATGACTTTCCCGGTATACAAAGTCGTGCCGTCGGAGGCGGAATCCACGACGCCATTTCCTTCGAAGTTAAGCGCCTGAACGGTCCAAAGCAGGGTGCCGGCGCTGTTATAGCAGTGCAGATCCGTCGCGCCATTTCGGCCAAGGTCCCAAGTCCCGCCCCAGCAATTGTGCGATACATATAAGTTGCCCGCACTGTCCTTGCCAAGACCGACCACTCGCGTAAAGCGCTTGTCGCCGACTGTGCCCTTTATCACACCACCGGCGGTGCTAAGGTAACCGCCCTGGACACCGAACGTGCCAACCATAGTCGGAGCGCCGCCGAGGTTGCCATAGATCTTAATATTCTGGTCTGGCCCTTGGTCGCCTACCATCAGCTGTGCATTGGTCGCGTCAAAATACAAAGCGGACGGACGGGAAGTGGAGGCCATGGTAATGGTCTTCAACGCTCCGCCGGTCGCGTTGAACTCCTGGATCGTTCCGGCGCTCATTTGTGCCACCCAGACATTTCCCGAGCTATCGACGGTGAGAGTGCCCGGGTTCGAGACGGTCCAATCCTGCTGCCACACGCCGTCGACCGTAAACACCCTTACTCTGTTTCCGGGTTTATCGCTGGCATAAAGCAGCCCGTTGAAGGGCGATATCGCAAGACCGGGGACGGAATCTCCGTTGGTTGCACTGACCACAAACATCAGATCACGCGCCTTGGTTGAGCGATTGTATCGCCCCACTTGGCCGCCATTGACACTTCCTTGTTGAGCGACGAAGAGCGAGGTCGCATTGCCAGTAATGGAACACCCTTGCATCTCACCGTGCGCTCCGATCGAACCCAGGTTTTGCCCATTTTGATAAATTCCGATGCCGCCCGCGTTTTCATCCCACAGGGATGCCGTATAGACGACGCCTTCGGGCGCCACCCAGATGGCCCGGGCACAGTTGCCGACGTGATGGGCATTGTCCCCATAGGTGTTGCCCACCCAGGTGGTGGTATAGCTGAGTTGGGCGAGTCCGGTTACTGCGCTCGCAGCCATCAGGATGCCGGAGCGAATCGACGATTTTATGTGTTCTAGTTTCATTTTTTTGGGGGGTCTGGGGTTGGAGACGGAAACGCATCGCGAGGGTCCGTTTGGGGCTCGCGATGACTAGGCCCGGAAACGCGGGCCTAAACGTTGACGTCCGAAAGAAACTTGGGGCTGCGGTAGGCGAAAAGGCGGGCAGTTGCGACAACGAAGCCGCCCAATGGTTGGCATTCACGATCATCCGCCGAGTTCAGTAAGCCGTTTCCCGGAGAGGGATGTTGCCGGCCGGCTCAATCGACGGGAAGGGAGAGGGGGTTAAAATAAACAGGGAAGGGTAAATCAAAATCAGAAGTAACGACTTAAATGATACGTATCACTTTTTATAAAATGCAACATTTTTCGTCGCCTCACATCGGCAGCCACGGTTGAATAGATACGCATCAAGCTGCCTTGTTTGGCCGCGCACTGGCGCTTCCCCGCCCCGAGGCGACCATACGCCCGTGGCGATTTCCCACTTCCGCGCCCCACGCCACGCGACCGTCGAACGACTTGCTACGGCCCGGCTGGGCGACTGCCCCTGTCGAGAATTCAGCCCTTTACGTCAAACCGGAGGGGATCTCGAACGAAGCCGGCTCGGGGCCCTCGACACGCCAACCGCCAGCGCCTGTCTGCGCGAGCGACCACGAGCGTTCTCCGGCGCAAACAGCCAAACCGCCAGCTGTCGAGTCGACCGTGGGCGCCGCATCGGAAAGCTCACCCAATGCGATCACTGTAAAAAGCGGTTGGCGGGCCGATGTTCGCAGTTGGCATGGCCAGGTCGCTTGGCTGGCCGGCGCACCGGCAGCAGGAATATCTCGCGGCATGGTCGTCCAATCGCCATCGCTGCCTGAGGCGATCAACTCAACGCGCCCTTCAGGGTAAAAGCCGGTAAGTCGCCGCGCGGTCACTTCGATTCGCTCAGCCGCCAGATGATAATAAACTTCTTGGAGTCCAGCTCCGTTGTGTTGGTCAACCACGACGAAAAGTCCTGCCGTGAGACGCAGGACGATGCGCGCGGCAAAAACCGGCACCACCAGCGGTGAGACCCGCCCCTCGGCGTCAAAACCGAGCCGACTCGGCAGCCGGGCCACAGCCCAGGTCATCCCGGCGTTTTCGTCGTATGCGGAAATCCAACCACGACTGAAGCGCCAAAAATGATTCGCAACCTTGATCCCCGCCGGTACCGGGCGTGAATGTCCCTGCGCAGAAAATTTCCGCGAGCCATCAGCGGACGGCCAGCCCATGCAGACATCGCCGATCAAGGCCCGACCGAAGCCGAACAGTTGCAAGCTTCCCTCGTCGTTGTGGTGATGTCCCCACGCGGGACCGGAACGCAGGGCAAGCAAGACTTCCCCGGCGGTGACAGACTGTGAACGAAAGACAAATCCGAGTCCTTCAATCGCCTTGCTGACCAGCGGTGGCGGTTTGGGTGCGAGCTGCAATTTGGCTGGCACCTGCCAGCCAAAGGAGCCAGCAAGCCACGCGATGTGAGCAGCGAGTTCAGCGGCGTGCGGAATAAGGTCGACGGCATATTCTCCCAACACGGCAACGACGTGCGCTGGCGGACACGGGCCATGATCGCCCCACGCGATGAGATGCCGTCCGCCCCCTTGCGAGGCATCAGGAGGCGTGACTTGGTCGAGCAACGAACCCAAGGCTCGCTGGAGTCGCGCATCCGCAAAGAAATTGTGAATACCGTCATCACGCCAACGGCGCAGCAGCGCGTGCATCGTGTAGAGGACGTGCAGGAAATAGGTGTGGCTCTCCTCCCACACCCCGCTCTTCGGATATACGTGGTAGTCGAGCTGCCGGTTCCAGGAAGCTAGCGCCCGCTCGCGCCACGCCGCAGCGTGCGCATGTTCCGGAAACACCTGTGCCGCGGTGCCCACGATGTTAAAAACGTCGGTGTAGAAGTTTTGATTCGCCATGCCGGCCAGCGTCGGCTCCGACCCATCGGGGTCGCCCAGCGGTCGCATCGTCGCAGGCCCGGGGTAATAGTGGTCACTCGCAAAAAGCTCGGCGAGAAACTCGCCCCAGGCGCGCCAGCGTTGCGACTCGGCCGCGGTCAATCCGCCCCGGGCCACCAACCATTCCCAGTAAAGCAAACAAGGCGCCACGCGCCGGCTCGAAACCGGATTGGTGTAAGCCGAACCTGAGCCGGCCCAAAAACCAAGGACCCGGGCTTCAAGGTAAGCATGTTGGCGGAAAATCTGATTCGGGGCCAACGGATCATCAGAGCTGCCGAGAACGAGGTGCGGACGCAGCAGTTCGTCGAAAGGAGCGGGTGGCGGAGCGGTGGTTTGCGGCGTTGAGGCGAAATCGAGTGCGAGTTGCGCTTCCAACGGAAAGAGGCCCCGCTGCGTATGCAATCGCCGGAGCAAACCTTGTTCGGCGTGGTAACGTTCAGGCGTGGGTTCGGTCTCCCAATGTCCGAGCGTGGACTCCGTTCGACGCCCGGCGCGAGGCCAGAGGGCAGCGCATGGGGCAACGACGAGTGCGAATTCGCGCGCGCCGTGCGGCCCCAGCCAGGCTTCTGCAGTCAGCCGAGGGCGACACTGAGATTGGCCGCGTGCCGGGATGTGTCCGGGACCAGGCATTGCATCGGCGCGCGATTCCGGAGGAGTGAGACGGCGAGTCCATGGAACTCCGTCCACCCAGCGACGGGCCCAGATTTCGATATGGTTCAACCGTCGCCCGCGCCAGTTACCACCAGCCAGGGCGACCATACCGATGGCATCAGCTGTTTCGACTTCGGTGCCTTCCGACGAGCAAAAAGAAAAGGCGCATCCGTCGATCAGATCGTGCAACTGGCTTTGCTGGGTCCAGCACCAGATACGTGCCTGCCGGCGATCAATCGCGTAGTCGAGGCGGCGAGATGCGACACCAGCGGTGGAGTCGAGCATATGCAATTCTTCCGGAAGGTCTGCCTCCGCAAATTCCCATACCAGCTGATCCCCTTCCGCCGTGTTGTAGCGTTCGTTAACCCGCGCAAAACATTGTTTGGTATCCAGCGTCAATGTGAGTTCGTAATGACCACCACCGGTAAAACGCGCTCGATATTCATAGACGGTTCGCACCGGGCCATTTTCCGAGAGCTGCGCGGTTTGCTCCAGCAACCGTTCGTGACAATCAAACCAAGTCTTGCCACGCCACGGCCCGTTCCCGGTTCGCAATCCCAGCAGAGGTCCTGAAGGTGCGACGTCACGCGAGCTTTCTCCTGTTGGCATGGAAGCGATGGCGGAGTTCTGTCCGAGAAAACAACGGACCGAAATCAGTCCATTGCTGAGTTCGATGATACCGGGGTTTATTTCGCTGACGCGGCAGAGGTGACCTTGCTCAGGTGCCAATGCCATTTCGAGATTCGCGCTCAGTTCAACGCGTGTGTCGGCCGGGAGCCCGCCGAATACAAAAACTTGTCGCGGCTCACGCTGTGAGCGTTGCGCCGGCCAGACTCGTCCCGTGCGTTGATCCACGCATGAGAACACCGACAGGCTGGTGGGGCGGTTCGCCAGCTCGGGCGGAAGCTCGAGGGTGACGACTTGTGGCTCGTGCGCCAGCCCGCAGGATTCACGAAGGATGAACGAGGGCGCAGGCATCAGCGTTTTTGGAGAGTTCGCACCAGCGTGAGAAATGCGGTCCGCTGCTTGGGGCGGGCATTGGTGAAGAGGGCGCCCGCGTCGAACGACCACCATAAATCGCGACCGCGGCCAAGGATGGCCGGAGCGCCATTTGCATAGCGCATGCGAATCTTCGCGGCCTCGGGAGTGAGTTCACGCCAGCCTCTCACGGTGCCGAGCGAGTGAAGGCCCGGCATCTGTCCCACATCCCGCCAGAGCCCGGCTTTCGCGCCGAGCCGGCGGCGCCATTTGCCAGGAACCCCCTCGGGCCGTAACCTGCCATGCTCGTCGCAGTCGCTCATGTAAGGCCCGCACCAGATTGCTGCCGGCGTGTTGACGAGCGCGTTCACGACTGAATCGGGCGCCACCACGGTGAAAGGAACGACTAGAAGGGCAACGTCGTCGGCAGCACCCAAGACCAACTGATCATCGCTTACGAAGTCGACGCGACAGCCCACCGCCTCAAGGAGGGCGTGCCAGCCGTCGAAACACTCGTTGAGTGGCTGGAGATCTGCCGTGAACCCACTGTGATGCAGCAGACTGGCGCGCGAATAGTGGATTGCCACGCGCCGGCGCTTTACCCAGACTCTCCTACGCGCCGCCAGAATTTCTGCCCGCCGGGCTATCTTTTGCACCATCCTCGTGCGAGGGGTGTTCGATCCGTCGAGGTTCTGCACGCCGTTCATTCCAAGTTCGACTCCGCCGAGCGTGGGACGCCAAAGAAACCACCAAATACGGGTGGCTCCGTGATCGGCATAGACGCGAGTGCATTGTTCAAGGTAGTCCGGTTCGAAACCCTCACCGGCAAAGTCATTGGGCCAGGCCCGCACGTGCGGTCCAGCCTGGGTTTCGCTGATGAAGAACTCGGCCCCTGCCGCATCCGCGGCGCTGCGCATGAGATCGGTGCTGCACGCGTGCTGTTCGAGGTCACGCGAGCGATTACCGGTGGCTTGGTAGAGGTCCGTTCCCACCCAGTCGAGACCGGTGGCCGCCTGCGCCCAGTAGTCCTGACCGAGATTGACCGAGACTTTCACACCCGTTTCCGGAAGGTTGCAGCCGATGCGAGCCCGTGGGGTCAATCGGCGCAACAACCCCGCTTGCCAGCGAATCTGCTCAGCCAGTGCAGATTCCCGCCACCGCATGAAATCAAGCCACGCGCCACGATTGCTCTGCCCTCGCGGTGTCGCCGCTTCCTCCCACGTGCGCACTCGCTGCGACCAGAAGTTGGTCCACCACGCCGCGTTCAAGGCGTCGATAGTCACATGGCGCTGTTCGAGCCACACGGCGAAGGCGCGACGACTGTGCGGATTCCAGTCATACATCGACTCCGGATCACCCAGTCGGATCTGTCCGGCGTAGTTAGGCTCATTGTCGATCTGCCAACCCCAAAGGCAGCGATGCCTGCCATACTGTTGAGCCAATGTGGTAATCGTTTCTTCCGCTTTCTTCCGAGCGGCGGGGTGGTTCCAGCACCAGAAATGCCGGTGCGATAGACAACGCCGCCCATGCATGTCGAGCAAACGTCCGTCGGGAAAAAGATCATCCATCCACGGCGGAGGCGCCGCCGTCGGCGTGCAGAGGCAAAGCTCAAGCGCTCGCTCTTCCACCAGGTCGACAAAGCGGTCAAACGCACCGAAATCGAATTGCCCGGGTTCAGGCTCATACCACGACCAGCTAAATTCGCCGAAGCGGACAGCCGTGATTCCAGCTGCGACCATGCGATCCAAATCGCGAGCCCATTCCCGCTCAGGCCAATGATCCGGATAGTACGCAGTGCCAAACTGAATGGTCGGCGCAAGCGGCTGATTTTTGGTGAGCGTCTTCATGGTGCCTCCGAATCGGACGACTTAATCGATGTCCGGCTAACGACTGCTCCTGATGCGATTGCGCCAATTCTGGTGCATGCTGCACAGATGAAGATTGCGAAAGCGGTCGGCATGCAGGTTTAGGCAGGGAGGGTGAGTTCGACCGATTCTCCCGACTGAATGAATCGAAGGATGGACGGTTGGTCTTCAGGCTTCAGTTCGATCCGCAATCCGTCGCCGTTGTGTTTCACAACAAGATCGAAGATCGCGCCGAAAGCATGCACGCGCTGCAAAGCCATGCTGGGCCATTCGCGAGGAAGTCGAGGCCGGCATGTAAAGGAGCGAAAACCAGTGGGACGCAGGCCGAAAAGACCCTCTGTGACTACGCGGCAATAAAGCGCGCTTTCCGCCGAAAGATGGCGCTGGTTGCCCTCGGGGTATGCCTCGACCGGATAGGGCACATGATCGCCCAACAGGCGCCGGGTGGAGTAATGCCGCAGATACGAAAGGGCAGTCTCGGTCGCACCCGCGGCAAAGGCGCCGCGGAGCGCATACAAGGTCGTGCGGTCCCAAAAGGTGGTGTCGCCGGCCTGCGTGACTAGCCCGTCCGCTGAGAGCAGCCTCGGTGAAAAGAGAGCCTGGATGGTGCCCTCGCTCCGCTCAAAAATACCGACCGTGAGGGGAATACAGATCCATGACCGCAAGACAGTATTCCCTTCGAAATACCGATAGGTCGCGAATCCTTCGACGATGGCGCCGAAATGCTGCTCAATGGCCGCGCGCAGCCGCTGAGCCCGATCAGCGTAGGTCGTTCGCTTTTCAACCGGCTCCCTCAACTCGTCGCAAAGCGCCGCGGCGGAACCGAGCGCGTCGTAGTAGAGCGAGGACGTGCACAGATTGGCATCCCCGGCCGGGAAACGATTCTCGAGCTCGTCGCTGTCCGACGCCACGACCCCTTGAGGGGTGAGCTTGCGATGGCAATATTTAGGCCAGCATGGCCATGTCACCGCGGTCTCCGGCGCCGTGCCAGCAGCCGTCACCCTCCGCGTTGATCGCGCTGGGCATGGGCTCGTAACCCGAATTCATATGCCGTGCAAAATGGCGGAAGCAATTGATCGCAGCGGCCGTTCCGGCGGGGTCACCAAGGTAGGCAAAATACGGATTGGCATACTCGGCTTGGTCATTCGCCCACATCGCCGCGTAATATACTCCTCCGCCCGGACTGTGCATCAGCCCGCCCTTCGTCGCGTAGATGCTTTCGGTGGCGCGGATCTTCGCGAAGGCGAAGGCCGTGTTCAGGACCGCATCCGGTGTGTCGAGCTGCAGCCTGCCGAGATATTCTGACACCCGGGCGCGGCGCGTTGTCTCCTCGGTTGCGGGATTTACCGCCAGCGCAGGTTCCCCTTCTTTTTGCGCAGTGAACAACAAGGTGAAATCCAGGCTTTCTCCCGGCCGCAACTGCCGCTCGCCCGCGCCCAAGACTTCGGCCCGCGCCGTGTAGCCGCCATAAACGCCGCGCGCGGGATTGGTATGGACCACGCGCTGGTTGCCCTCGATTTCGATCACCACATCCCGCGCGGAACGATTGGTGAGCTCCGTCCGGTCAATCACCGCCGGAAGGTTGCTCGAGGGGAAGACGGTCCGGGCAAAGGCAATCGCCCCGGAGGGGCCGAACGTGCCTTCCACCCGCAACAAGCCGTCAAGCACGACACACGAAATGATTTCCTCGCGCACTGGCATCCGGTCGACGAAGACCCGGGGACAGGCGTCTTCGCCAAACACGAGCGAAAAATGATCACGCGTGCGGTTCGGTTGGAAGCGCAGCATCGGCCACACGACTTGTTGGCTGATGGAAAAATGCCCGGCCCGATCCAAGCCGTAGGTGACAATTACGGAAACGAGCAGGCCACTCATCTCAACATGATCGCGATGAATCTCTCCGGGACGAACGGCCCAGACGATTTTGCCCTGGCCCTCAATGGCCCAACGCGGCCGAGGGGGCAAGCCCGGCAATTCTGCCTTTGTTGCCATGTGTGGCAGCGCAGTCGTCATGCGGCAGCGATGGAGCGCCCATCAACACCGGCAATGGTTGAGTACCCAGTCAATGTCATCGAATGAAATCCTGCTCCCGGAGCCAGGCCACGCAATCGGAGGTCCAGCGGTGATAAGGCCCCGGAATTTTTCCGCCCAAACCAATGCCATGCCGGCCGGTTTGGTAAACATGCAATTCGAACGGGATCCCCTTCCCCCGCAGGGCAGAGGCAAACCCCGTCGAGTTTTCCATCGGCACCACGGTGTCTTCCATGGTGTGCCAGACAAAACACGGGGAGGTATCGCCGCTTACATGCTCCTCGTTGGAAAGTTCTTTCAGCAGCGCCGGAGACGGGTCGTCGCCCAGGAGGTTTTTGCGCGACCCCGCGTGCGTGGCCGCACCCATGGTGATGACGGGATAGCACAAAACACCGAGAGCGGGGCGCGAACTCATGCGATCGACCGGGTCGCCGGCCGCAGGATTGCCGTGATCGAAGTGCGTGAGCAGGCTGGCGGCGAGGTGGCCGCCGGCGCTTGAGCCAATGATGCCGATGCGGGCAGGATCGATCCTCCAGTCCTTCGCCCGAAACCGGGTCAGCCGAAGAGCGCGGGCGGCGTCAATGAGCATGACGGGATGCCGGTAACCAGCCGATCCAAGACGGTACTGCAACACCAGGCCGGCGACTCCATTTCCCGCGAGCCAGCGGGCATACCCGCGCCCTTCGTGGTCGGCCAAATCACCATAACCGCCCCCTGGGCAAACAACCATCGCGGCGGATGGGGTCCCGGCATCTTCCGGCGAAAACACGGTTAAGGTGGGGACGTGTTCCGGACCCGTGCCGTTCGCATGGGGAACAGGGCCCTCCCACAATCGGACGGGCGCGGAAATATTTTCCTTGGTGAGATTGGTCATGCTCGTGATCCGTGTAAGGGTTGTATATTCGGAGGGAAGATCCATCAACGCCACTCGTAACCCAGGGCCTTCAGAAATCCGCGAGCGAGTGCCATGTGACCCGTGGCATTCAAGTGGATCCGATCCCACGCGAGCGCCGTCGGGTGAAGCTCGGCCATGAGTTCGTCACAGATTTGCTGGGTGTCGATGAACACGGCATTGAACCGCCCGGCCAGCAACCGCACCGCATCCCCATACGCATCCATCATTTTTCGGAACGGATCGGAAGAGTCTTTTTCCAGGACAAAGGGTGTTGCAAGGATCAACCCGTCCAGCCTAGGCCTGATGAGTGAAAGCTGCTCGGCATAGATCGCTACAAAAGCCGGCAGTGGGACGTGCAACTCGGTCTGGAGCGGGCAGTCAAATTGTCGCCAGACGTCGTTAATCCCAATCATCACGGAAAGCCAGTTGGGATTCTGCGCCAGCACGTCGCGATCCCATCTCGCCTTCAAATCAACCATGGTATTTCCGCTGACGCCACAATTCACAACGCGGATGCAATGACCGGGCATGGTGGCCTCAACGAGCGCTTGGAAATGCGCGACATAACCGTGCCCGTAGGCCCGCCCGAGATCCCAGGGCGTCGCTTCGCCACTCTCCGATCGGCCGGCTTCCGTGAGTGAGTCACCCACAAACAAAATTTTAGCGGCGCGTGAGATGAGCATGTTATTGTTTTCCTGTAACTATTTCCCGGGGGACGGTGGTTTCTATGCAGGTCGGTCTTTCTCTCCGGAAAGTTTTCCATGCAGCGCCGTTAGAGACTGCGGCCAGCGGCAATGGTCGCTTTAGCCCAAGGGCAACCGACTTCGCTCAATAGCAGTCCTCGGCTGAACGCCTCCCGGAAATATTCCTCCAGGTTGCGGATTGCCATATGTGGTTCGTCCTTAAATTCCAGCGAGACCAGCTCTGAGCGAACGAGATTGCGGATCGTGGCGGATTGGTGGATGCGTGTGATGCAATCGACATGCTTTGCGGCGATTTCGGTCGAACAAATGAATTCATCTCTATTATGCAGCCGGCGCAACACGCCGCCATACATGTGCTCCATCGCCTGTGCGTTGCTACGCGGAGCGAATCCAGCAACCAGTCTCCCGGCCTGGTCGAAGATTTCAAGGCCACCACCCAAGGTCCAGCGGGCTAGTCCGGCGGTGCACTCCATGACGATCTCGGGGGACCAAACCTCGCGGGAGCTGTGCGAGGCCAGCATCAGCAGCCGCGCACCGTGGGACGTTTGCACCCGGACGGCAGCCGTGTCGAAGCTTTCAATCGTCCGAGCCCGGAACAATTCCGCTTGCACCTCCGTGACGGTCGCGGATTCGTGAAGCCGGGAGCCGGCCAGGAAAAGCATCAGGTTCAACTGATGCGCGAATGCGTTGTTGAGAGGGGAATCAAGGACCTTCACTGACCCGACGTGCAATCGGCCCGCCCAGTCATTGCGCTGGTAATAGGTGTCGTGGCGCGGCCAGAGGCCGCAAGCTTTGAACGAAACTAGGCGCCCCAGCTTTCCTCCCACCAGCATCTGCTTCAAGGCGAGCGTTCCCTCAGCATAAATATCCTGGAAAGCGACCGCCACAAATCGACCGGACTCGCGCTCAAGCCGCCGGACCTCTTGAATCGCGCCGGCTTCGGCTGTAAGCGGCTTTTCAACCAGGACGTTCGCCCCGGCAAGCAGGGCTGCGGTTGTCATTGGCAAGTGGTGATGAATTGGAGTGGGAATCACACACAGATCGATGCGACCGCGGTGGACCCGCAACAGTTCCTCGAAATCGGGGTAAACGGGGCATGACGTGGAGGCCAGCTGGTGGCATTGATCGATCTCTTCCGCAGGATTGGTCGCAACCACCGCCTGCAAAACCAGCCTTCCAGCATGATGGGCCGATAGTAGAAAATCCAGATGGTGTTTTGCATACCCAGACACGCCAACAAGCGCGAGCCGGGGAATTGATCGATCGCCAACCTTCATGGCCTTGGGCGAAAATCCGGTTTCATTTCGCTCGGTCATCCCCGGTTCTCTTTGGCTTTCAAAACGACCTTGCTCCGCATGATCTGCAGGCATCAAGTCAGCCAAGTTCCGGTGGCCGACGACAGTTCCGTCATCCGCGTGATTTACCTTGGCCAACCGCAGCTTCCGGAACAATGAAAAGATGTCACGCAACCCGCCCCAAGTAAACCAGACGGAGGTAACCACGCAGATGGTTATCGGCAGGACGACCGCGGCAATTCGCCAGAAAGCGGCCCAAGCCGACTCGGGCCACGGAGCCAGAAGATTCCAAATCGACCCGACAAGAAACGCCACAAACCAAAGCATATTCCACAAAAATAGGCCGATGGTAATCCACCGATCGCCATGGGTAAAATTTTGATCTATACCGATCAGCTTTCTCCACGGCCAAGCCCTCGGTTGACTCGAATTCGACGGCAGGGCGGTCCCGGGTGTTTGCGACACCGCGTATTGTCCGCGATGAAGCATCCGGTCCATATTGAAATCCTCCTTATGGGTCAAAAGGGAAACGAGCACATAGCTAATGAGGGCGGTGAGGCTTGAATAAAAAGCGATCTCTTGGCCATTAAACACGAAATCCGAACCGTAATACTGCCGGGCGAGAATGCCGCCAACGGAAAGCGTGGAACCAATGATCAAGGCGAACCAGGCTCCGGCCGTGGTTCCCTTCCTCCAATAGAGGCCTCCAATGATGGCGGCGCCCGCCCCGCCCACGAAGATCGACGCGGTTACGCTCCACCACATTATGATATACTCGGTCTGACGGAAGAAACAGCCGAACAGGAAGGCAAACAACGCCACACCGGCCATCGAAAGCCGGAGCAGGAAAATATGCCGGCCGGGACTGACCGGGCGTTTTCTCCGTAGCAATAAAACATCCTGCACAAAAATACTGCCCCATGAATGAAGGTGCACGGAATCCCCTCCCAGCAACCCCATTAACAAGATGGCGGCGAACATGCCCCGCAATCCGGTCGGCAAAAGATGGGTTAATGCAATCGGGATCTCCATTTGCGCCTGCGTGTGGGCATCTTTGACGAGAGCCAGCGTAGCGTGGGCCGAAGACGATTGCGCCGCAAAGTCCGGATGCTTCATGAAGGTCATGGCACAACCCGCGAGCAGCGCGATTACGGCGAATTTGCCGGCCTCCCGCCAGGCGGAAAGAATTCCACTCATCCGGGATTCGTGCGGAGTGGCGGAGGCGGAATTGAAACCACTTTGATGCTGCCAGGCCATCGTCCCATACAGCGCGCCGAACATATACATCAGCGTGAACCCCAGGTTGAAATCCTTTACCTGCAAGGAATCAAACGGGTTGAGGAGGGACTGCCCGGCCGCGCGATGCCCCAGCGTATCGACGATCTGGGACCAGCTGAACGTCGACAGAAGGGCCGCGATAATGGCCAGGAAAAAAAGCTGGGAAATAATTCCTTCGAGACAATCCGTGATCATCAAGGTGATAATGCCCCCGGCGATGGTAATCACCACGTTTGCGGTCAAAAATACCGCCATGACCGGAATATAAGTGGGAATCGTGTGGGAAAAAATACTTAGCGTTTCCGGGAAGCCGAGGAAATGAACGAAAAATTGTGCCCCGATTGCGGGTATGATCCCGAAATTGGCAATGCCAGCGATAAAGCCCAAGGCACCGGTAAAAAGGCGGAAGGACTTGCTGTAGCGGATCTCGAAGAACTGGGCCAGCGTCATGGCTCGTGTCTCCCGGTAGCGGTAGATAACAAAGCCAGAAATCCCAACGAGGAGGAAAATAGGATTATTGATCCAGCCCCACCACGTCAGGTTGAAGCCCGACCGGGAAAACCGCTCGAACGCGGCGACAAAAACCACCGCCCCGGCTTGCATCTCCCCCCGGGACACGGCCAGCAGGTACCGATCAGCCAAACGACCGCTCGAAATAAAGGTGGCCACGCTTTTCACGTACCGGTTTGCATAGATGCCCACCGCTAAAACAACGAGCAGCGCCCCGGCCAGCGACAACCAATCCCATGCTTGCATGGTCAGGGTAATCGAGACCTGCTGACGAAGCCAGCAGAGGCAGTGGGGCCATTTCGTCCCAAGTGGTGGCAATCGTTCATAAGCAAAGAGTAATTTGACGTTCTAATTGATTCGCATCACTTTGATAAGTGAACGCAAGACTTTCCGTCGTCGGTTCATGCATTCCCGCTCCCTTTTCCTCGCATCACCGAATTTTCAGGGAGTAGCGCAGCGAATACTGACGTTTCAATATGCGATACTGCTCAAGTGTGTCGGGACCACAACTGGCCGTGCCCAGCCCACGGTGTGCCGCATCCAGGTAGAGAATCGTTTCGCTACGAGGCACAAGGTCGACCGTGTGTTAGAGAATCGTTTCGCTACGAGGCACAAGGTCGACCGTGTGTTTGGCCGCATATAGGTCTTCGGCCGCAAAATGAGAGACATTGAAACCAAAGGTCGGAAACCCCTGTACGCGGAGGGTTGCATCCCGATGGTCCCCGTCCGCTTGCGCCGCGACGGGAAAGTCGATCCATCGGGTTTCGGTATGATGCCCGTGCTCCTGCGGCATCACGTAAGGCACATACTCGCCGGTCACCGTGCCACAATGGAGTCCCACCGGCGCGGCGGCGCAGCGGTCCGCATAGTTTTCCAGCGGACCTTTGCCGAAATAGCAGAAGTACTCGAAGCCCGGCTTGAGGTGCCAGGAAACGCCGACACGCGGCAGGTCAACCATGTCCTTGGAACCGAAGCTAATGGCATTCTTCACGACAACGGTACCGTCTTCCCAAAGCGTATAGTGGTGATCGTGGCGGCAGTCCCGCCAGTTGTCCCGCCCGGTGGCAGCATGCCTGAGCTTCACCGTCATGGTTCCGTCTCGATTTCTTGACCACTCAAATCGCTCTACGCGGCGCGCAAGCCGGTCCAAACCGAGCGCCCGCCACCGGCCCAAGGCTTTGGTTTCCTGCCCGGCCCAGAGTCTGAGTCCATCATTGTCCGTCGCCGCCCGCCACAACTCGACTTGCGGTCCGCGCGCCAAGCAGTCGATGCCTCCGCTTCGCAGGCTTTCCAATCTGCCGGAGGCTCGGTCAAAGTTGATCGTGCAACCTTCCACGCTCAGTTCGATTCCCGTCGATGACTCGTTCAACCGGACGGCATCCCGTCTGCCCCGCGGGCGAACGAGCCGGCTGCGTGTTGTCCCGCCTTGGAGTTCGACCTGCTCGCTCGCAATCTCCCAACCCCGATCCGCCCATGGCAGTTTTCTCGCGACGCAAAATCGCACGTTGAGATGCACTTCCTTGCCCGGCGGCAATCCTCCCAACGCAAGCCTGACCACTTTGGCTTCTCCTGGGCCGAGTGAAAGTTTCGGCAGCTTCCCCTGCTGCTTGACTTCGCCTTCCACCAACAATTCCCATCTGCCGACGAGCCAATCGAGCGAAGTGAAGTCGTGCTCGTTTCGAATCCGCAACTCAGAGCGCCCGTGCCCTACCCAAGCGATGGCGACCGGCTGGGCAAGTTTCTTGTGCTCCCACATCGCGGGATGTGGTGTTCGGTCGGGCCAGACCAGACCATCGCACACAAAATTGGCGTCGTGGGGAACATCGCCGAAATCGCCGCCATAGGCCCAGTAGCTGCGCCCATCCGCAGTGCGCTGCTTGATCCCGTGGTCGACCCACTCCCAGATAAAACCACCTTGCAGACCCGGAGTTGATTTGAAGAGAGCGAAATAATCCGAAAGAGATCCGTTGCTGTTGCCCATCGCATGGGAATACTCACACAGGATCACCGGCCGGTCGAGCGGATGCACCCCGAGCGAAACCGGGGGAAGCGGCCGGGGTGCCTCGAGCGCCACGAGAGACAGTGCCGCCGCGGCCCTGAGTGTTTTATCGCTGAGTCGCGTGGCTGGTTCCGGGGCGTGTCGGCTCGCGAAGGCGCACCACTCCCGCAGTTCATCCAGCGTGGCGTACATCGGGCAAATGATGTCGCTGGCACGGCTGCCGTGTGCCCACGTCAGCTTGCTTTGACTGCGCGAAATTGCGCCTTCGTAGTGAAGCGGACGTGAATCGTCGTAGCCGCGGATCCAGCCCGCCGCCGCATCATGGTTGCTCCCGTAGCCGGTCTCATTGCCGAGCGACCAGAGAATGATTGAAGGATGATTCTTGTCGCGCATGACCATCCGCATCGCGCGCTCGACCCAGGCGGCCGCGTAGCGCGTGTCATCGCAGAGTTGATTGGCAAATGCATGCCCCTCCAGATTCATCTCATCGACAACGTACAGGCCCAGTTCGTCGCAGAGATCCAGCCAATGCGGATCGGGCGGATAGTGCGAACAACGGACCGCGTTGAAATTAAACTGCTTCATCGTAACGATGTCGCGGCGCATCAGCTCCCGCGGCACCGCCTTCCCTCGCGTGTCGTCGTGTTCGTGGCGATTGACTCCCTTGATCATGACGCGGCAATTGTTGACCAGCAGGTCCCGGCCGCGCACCTCGACACGCCGGAATCCAACACGCAGCGCGGTGTGGGAGTTCCCGTCGGGGGAACGCAGCGTGACGAGCAACGAATAAAGATGAGGCTGCTCCGCCGACCAGAGTTTCAGCCGCGCCGCAGGGATCGGGACGCGGAAGTGGGCCTTCAGCCGGTAGTGATCGTTGATGTCGCGCTTCGTGGACACCGACGCGCGCAGCGTTTCTGCGAGCACTTTGCGTCCTTTGGCGTCCAGTAGTTGTGCTTCAACCTCGGACTCGGCGTTCTCGATTTTCCCGGCGAAGCCCACTGTCACGGTCAGGTCGAGTTCCGCTCGCGCACACGACTCATCCACCAGCGGCTTGAAAAACAGATCCGCCAGGAATGTGCGCGGTGTCGCATAGAGGAAAACTTCACGGGGCAGGCCGGCCAGCCACCACATGTCCTGATCTTCCACGAACGTCGCGTCAGACCACTTGACCACGACCGCGACAATTTCATTGGCCGCACCGTACCTGATAATCGGGGTGAGATCGAATTCCGCCGGCAAGCGGGAATCCTTGCTGAGCCCAACCGCCGTACCGTTCACGTAGACGCAAAGCATGCTGTCCGCACTGCCAAAATGAATAACCACGCGGTGGTCGCGCCACTCGTCTGGCACAGTAAACTCGCGCCGATACAGGCCCGTCGGATTGTTCGCCGGCACCCGGGGTGGCTCCTCCGGAAACGGCATTTGCACGTTCGTGTAGTGGGGCCGATTCCAACCCTGCATCTCCCAGTTTCCCGGGACCGCGATGGTTGACTCAACCGGTGCATCCGCCGCATCGCCGGCCAGCCAGCGAGCGGCCGTCCGAGGATCGGGCGCGAGCCGAAAGCGCCAGTCACCATCGAGTGTTCGCCACCAATCGGACTTCGCCCGGTCGAACGTTTCCGCTTGCCTGCGGGTGGGGCACAAAGTGAACGTGGCCCGAGGCGGCAGTTTGTTGAGCGAGGTGAGCTCGGGATTTTCCCACGGAGTGATCAGGCCTAAATTGAGCATAAATCAGTCGGAACGTCTCGTCGGTGAAGGCCCGATCAGGAGGCTGACGATCTCGAAAGGGCGAAAGGACAACCGCCCGTCTCGCAGGAAAGCTCCTAGCGGCTTTCCGCGCAGGTCGATCTTTCGAGCCCGGTGACCAGGCGCCAATTCCATCATGGCCTTGCCACTTTGTCCGGTGACTTCATGCAGGCGCAAGACCCAGCGGTTTTTCTCGAGTGGCTGGGCCCACGAGGGCATCAATGAATTGCCTCCGACAATACCCCGAAAGGCCGTCGTCACCGCAGCGCCACCATAGGACAGAGGCGCCGTGAAGAGCGTTTCCGCGAGCGCAGCCGGGTGCTCCGCTCGCGGCGCCGCGGCAAGATAACGGCCCCAGGCCAGTCGAATCAGATGCCGGCCTTGATCGGAATAAATCGAGGAGGTGCGCATCCGGCTGAGTGCGCGGGGAGACGCCCGGTCGTGACTATCATGGCCCGTCATGCGCGGACTCCGGAGCAAGGTGACGGCCAGGTCACCATCCCTCGCGCTGAAGCCGTACTTGCTCTCGGTTGCGATGAAAAGCCCGGTGCTTTCGCTCTCGTCGCAGACTGCGGCGTACCGGCTTCCCGGCACCTCCCATTGAGCCTCGGCTGCCAAGGGACCTGCGTGCTGTGCGCGGCGCACGCTGCCAAAGGGGGCCCCAAACCGGGCTTGCGTGCCTTGGTATTTTGTCGGGAAACGGAGTTTCAGCATCGTCTCAGACTCGTGCCATTCCACCTCCAAGTCCATGCGCACAACGGCCTCGCCTGCGTCCAGCCGGTAACGCGTGGTAACTTTGCTGGCCCGACCAATCTTCCGGGTGACCACGAGCGTGCCGGTACCTCGGCTCATCGACTCACCACGAATCGAGGTCGGCGTCCTCACCGCGTCGCCCATCGACAGGGACTGGCGATCAATATCCCACGCTTCAAAGGCTGCCGGCCGATCCGGATAAGTCACCAATTGCGCCGCCGCTCCCGCAAGCTCGATCGGGGTACCGTCGATCAGGCAACGCGCCACATATCCCTCGGAATTTAGCGTTAGCTCGACCCTGTCGCTGACTAACGATTTCGCCTTCACTTGCACCGTCCCCGCGACGGGCACCACCGCGCTTCGCAAAGGTACCCCGGCCAGCGGTGGCAGCTCCACGTAAGTCCTTTCCCGAGCACCTGAAATTTGCAGCCAGCCTTTCCAGGGCAACGGCAGCGGGTTAAAAACGCACAGTTCACCCGGGGCCCTCTCCAAGTCAACCATCGCGGCGCGCCGTTGATCCGACTCCAGCCGAGCAAGCTCCGGCAGCCCTTCCGCGTAGACTTCGGGCACTGAGCTGCCCGGGATATAGTCATGGAATTGAGCAAAGACGAGCCGCTGCCACACGGCACGAAGATCGACGTCTTGCTGGGTGGCAACGGCGACGGCCTCGCGTATTTGCAACGCGCGCTCCGCCGCCCGGAATGCTGCCTTGAGCGCACCGTGCGTCGTGTAAGTGCCCCGGTGATATTCCAAATAGAATTCCCCTTGGTAGCGCGGCAGCTGATCGCGTATTTTGGCCAATCGACCAAAAAACGCTTCGGGCTGGTCCCACTCCACCGCTGGCACGCCGGCCAGCGTGCGCAAGCGACGGGCACGCTCGCACATTTCCTCGGTCGGGCCGCCTCCACCGTCGCCATAACCTACCGGGTGCAGGAATTCACGGTGAACGTCGGCTTGGGCGTGCCCGCGGGCATTGGCATTGAGTTCTTCCGGATCGACGCGGTTGTTGTAGCCGACATCTTGGGTGACATGAGCCATGACTTCGCTGCCGTCGTTGCCTCGCCAGACAAAACTTGAGTAAGGAAATCGCTGAATAGCACTCCAAGTCAGCTTGGTGGTGAAGAAATAATCCACCCCAGCGAGCTTCATCAATTGCGGAAGGCAACCGGAATAGCCAAAAACGTCCGGCAGCCAAAGCAGCCTCGCAGATTGCCCATGCCGAAGCAAACGGAAGTCCTCCTGACCAAGCATGAAACTGCGCACGAGTCCCTCGCCGCACGGCAACAAAGTGTCGCTTTCGACGTACAGCGCCCCCGTGGGCTGCCATTGCCCCGAACGAATCCGCCGCTGCACGACCTGAAACAGGCGCGGCGCCCGCCGCCTCACCGCAGCGTAGCTGGCCGTCTGGCTGTAGGCAAAACGGAATTCAGGATAGAGTTCCATCAGACGCGTCGCCGTGGCAAACGTGTGCACGGCCTTTTGCTCTCCCACCCGCTCGGGCCACAGCCAAACGAGGTCAATGTGCGCGTGCCCGGTCAGCACAGCGCGGACGCGCGGGCTGTGATCGGCCAGATCCCGGTAAGCCTCGCCCAATATCTGCTGCATGGCGTCCAGTCCCTCCTTGTCCCAAGCATCGCTGGCGCGATCGAGCCAGCGGAGAAGCTGTCGGTAGAGTGGCGTCGCCTTGTCCAGCGGCGCTTGCAGGCCAAAAGGATTCAACGCCGCAGGCACTGGTGACAGCTGGCGGGACCGTTCTCCCATCATAACGTCAAAGAGAATTTGATAGTCATGCAGCAGCCGCCAAACTTGGTCATTGCGATGCAGCAATTGCGCTCCGCCAAACAGACTGCCTTGGACGCCCAACCCCGTGGCTTCCGGATGCCAGATGGCTGACTGGCAGCAGCAACATTCGACCCATGCCTCGCGTGCCCCCGGAGGCAAGGCGACCTGCCGGTGAGCAACGTCAAAGCCGTAATAGGGCACGCCGTCGATGTAGAGTGTAGCTTCCGCCTGATCCAGCCACCGGAGATAGCGAGGCCTCCGGCCCGCGCTCACGGGCAGGCGGACCAGCACCCACCTCTGGTCGAACAAACGACCCCAGGATTGCCCCGGTTTAATCTTTTGACGGGGCAGTCGGAGTGCCTGCGTCAACGACACTTGGTCGGGCCGGGATGCGGTCGCCTCACAAAGCGGAACGCCAGCGGAGGTCCAGAGCTGGCTGCGCAGGCGATCGAGCGTGGCCTTGGCACGATTCGGCACAAGCTGGAGCAGGTGATGAACGGGAAGCATCTCAGAGATGAATTCAGTTTGGCAACATTCTCACGAATCGAGTGACGCAGCACGATGACGGAAGATCGCTGCAGCGCAGCCCATCACGGCTCAAAGCCAAACTCGAGGTTATTGGCCCAGTGCTCAATCCAGTCGGCGTGGAACGCCAGGCTGTTTTTCACCGAGACACTTCTTCCCTGAGCCAGCTCGGCGCCAGATCCGCCATTGTCGTTTACGCGGAAAGAAAAGCGCACCGGTTTGCCTTGATCCACGGCTTGTTTGACCAGGGGTATTTCCGTCCATGGAATCGCCGCCTCGATGTATCGCGTGTTGCCCTCGCGGCGCATGACGAGCTGGCCGTCCTTCACCGGCCCGTCGTGCGGGCCTTTCGGCTGACGCGGGTAAAATTGTTTCCTCGTCATTCCAGGAGAGAGAAGCCGCCAGATCTCGGTGCCGCCGCCGAACTGCGGGGCGACTTGGTTCAAGGCATATTCATAGTCCGTGCACTCCGCCGCCACATAGCCGGGCATTGTACCGGGTGCGCTCGCCACCATGTCACCCTCGCCGGGACCGCGTACCCCGAACGCGATCTGCACGTTGTCGAATTTCGGCGCGTTGCCAGAGGGCAGGATCGGGCGCATGCGGTAGGAATAACGTCTGACCTCCGCCGGCCAGTGATGCTCGAGCTTGGACACGACGTTGACCGGTTCCACGCGGGCATAGCCGGGATCATGCGGCGTTTGCCCCGCCAGCCGGTATCCGTCGTGCCCGTAGCGTTGCGACCAGCCCGGTCCCGTTTCGTCGTCGAAGCGAACGAAGTTGCCTGTCGGACTGGCGCCCGGTTTCGAAGCCGGATCGACGGAATCAAAAAAGATCCCCGCCAGCGAAGGCGGCAACCAGCTGCCGGTCGTGAACGACACTCGTATCCGTCCGCTGGCCGTGAAGACCGCGTAGGAGCCCAAGCCGTACTTTGCGACCATCTGCTCCGCGAGACGCCGGTTATTGCTGCGGTCAGTCAGCTGCACGGTTGTCCGTCGCCGGCCGAGCTCGTATTCGTCCGTATCGACAAAGTAGAACGCCAGCTGAGTCAGGCGATCCGCGGGCAAATCGAGATCGAACGCGAACGCCGCCGCGGGCGACGACCACTGCAGGTAGTTGCGTTCATTGGACGGGCCGTCCGGCTTCAACAGGGCTTTGCTTCGGCGCGACGTCGCGTCCCACGCCTCTTCGGTTGCCAGAAGCGTCCTCGTGCGATCCAGTTCGTAGCTGATTTCGGGATAAAAAAATTGATCTTCATCCAGCGTGGCAAAACGGAAGGTGCCAGGATCCGGCGTCGTGTCGTTGACCTGGGCGGCAAAATAAAAATTGCGTTCGTCATACGCCAGAAGACCGACTGCTGAAATCGGCTTCGCTTCGCCCCCATACCGGGCAAATGGAAACCAAGCCGCCTCCGTGAGGGTGGGTCCGGCGCCGCTGCCCTCGATGACCTGCGGAAGCACGCCCTTCCAATCATCGAGCTGGCCATCCACAGTGATGGTTCGTCGGGTCACCGCATTTACATGCACGGTTTCTTCGTGGCTCATGGACCCGTCCGCGCCGGCGTCAAACTGGATCGCCAGCGGGTAGGAATTGTCGGGACGCGATGCGTTCTTATCCAAATGAAGCACGACGTCCTTGGTTTCGTGGGCTTGGAATGACAGACGGGCCGGAGCGTCGATCGCCGCGTCGGCCAGCGTGGCTTTGAGCCTTCCGCTCACGGGACGGTTGAGGATATTGGTCAGCCGGAGGTGAACCGCACCGCCGCGTTCGAAGGGAGCGGTGGCATCGCGCATGATGACATCGAGGCATTGATAACCATCGATCCTGGATTCCTGCAAGGCGGCGCGCAGGCGGGCAAAGGCGCCCTTGGAGCCATCGGTACGGAGGAAGAATCCGCGGTGATCGAGCGGGACGACGATTGGCCCGCCATCCTTCGGCGTTACATCGTTGCCGTAGAAATCGAAAAGGTGGAAAGCCGGGTCGGGTCGCAGCATGAGCTTTCCACCGCTCAATGCGACCGGAGCCGCCAGCTTGGCGAGGAGAGCGCTTCGCTCGGGCGAGTTGGCGGGCAGGTTGTGCACGGCGCGCTGGATCTCCTGCTTCTTGGCGATCTCCGCCAAGCCGCGGACGCCCCGGAACGGCAGTCCGTCGACGCCGAAAGCTTCGCCCAGGTCGCCGACCACGACCACCGTGCCGTCATCGTCCTGGGCTTTCAATCCGTCGAAAACAAAAATCCATGGGAGTCCGTTTTGGAATAGCAATTCGCGAAACTCCCGCTCACCGATGAAATGCTGCGCGGCGTCCACCGCGGCCGCCACAGACCACGTCGTAGCCGTCGTTACTGTCTCCGGCGGTCCGTTTGGCCGGCGCCGCGTGGCGGTAACCGGCTGGGCGATGTTGCCGCCAAAAACCCCCATCACCCGATCATAGCCGGCGGCGCGCATTCCCGCGATCACCACCGCCACCCGGTCATCGGTGTTCGCAATCCAACTCTCGGTGTCCCAGACCTTCACGCGTCCGCGCGGTCCGGTGCGATCGAGCCACGCTTTGTAGAGCGTCGGCGCACTCAACCCCTGGTAGTGTACCGAGCACACATCGAACCACGGGAGGAACTCGTCGGAGCCGTCAGGAAAAAGTTTATCCAGGGTATTGGAAGAGGAATCGCAACCGGCGAGCAGCACCTCGGAGCCGGTTCGGCGTGCAGCGTCCACGCCCTGCGCCATCGCGCGATACATTTCCCGATAGCGGAGCATGTCGGCCCCCCAACCCGAGATCGAGATTCCCTCCCATGGTTCGTTCCAAAGCGAAACCGCCGTCACCGCGCCTTTCGGCCAGCCGTACTCGGTGCAAAGCTCGGTCACGGTCTTCCTGAAATCGGCGTCCAGACCGGGCAACCACGCAGTGTCCTTCTTGGTCGCCAACATCACGCCTTGGTTGTCCAGATGGGGACGGGGTATCCCGAGCGGCTGTCCCTCCGGGCCCGCTCCGTTCAGGAACATCAGCATGACGGTGATATGGTGCGTGCCAAGCTCCTCCAGATCGCGTTTTACCTGCTCGCGCCACCGGGGGTACTCCTTGCTGGTCGAGGGCACGTAATCGATGTTGTAGCGAATGGCCTGCACGCCCAAGCGGCTCAGGACCTGGTCGGGCAAATGATCGAGCGAGAACTTCGGGTATTGCAGCCGCTCGGTTGCCGCCGGAAATGTTCGCACCAACGAGGTGACAAAGCGCCGGCCGTGCCCGGCGAGATCCAACACCAACGCGTAGGCGCCAAAGTGCTCCGGGATCACCGGGGTGACTCTTACTTCCGCAAAACCGTGCGCCTTCATCTTGACCGGCACAGGGAAGGATTGCGCCTCTCCGTTCGTGTAGACCTCAGGCAGCCAAATATCGCCAGGAATTCCCCGGGTGCCATACGCGATGACGTGGAGTTCTCCGGGCGCTTCCAGCGCCTCGCTTTCCTCATTGGTGATCTGAAGCGTAAGCGTGGGCTGTTCGTTCGGAAACAGAATGTTTCCCGGAGCGGAGTTTCCCACCACAGCAACCGAAAAAGGATAGTGGCGCTGGTTGGTCTTCACCCCAAACGCCTCCTCGTAACCTTTCATCTGCTCGCCGGTTTTCATCTGCGCGCGTGTACCAGATGCTCCGCCGCAACCCACGGCCAGTGCAGCCAGCAAGCGCGTCAGTTTCGTCCAGTTCCAAAAGGATCGGTTGGTTTTCAAGGTAATCGTTTCCAAGCTCCTACCGGACATGTTCCGCTTCCGGTTTGGATGAAGCCAACGTCAACGTCCCCATCAACGCGGGGGCACGATGGGGTCGTCCCACGGGAACAGCCGCCCACGTCAAACTCGTGCTGACCGTCTGGTCCGGCGGGTGCGCCAGGCGGAGGAAATGCGCCCGCAGTATGCTGTCGGCTTTGGGCAAAGGATGAGCCATTGCGCTCCAGGGAATCGCCAGGTCGGCGATCCAGCCGGTTTCCCGCCCATCGATCTTCCACGGCGCTGCCGCCACCCGCAGTCCTGTCAACGTCCAACTGAGGTCGCCGTGCTGATGGTCGCGAATATAGTCCGCCGTCAGGAGACCATCGAGGCCGACTGAGAGGGGTGCATCCAGTGTCCACCATTTGTCCATCACGCCGCCGGCCGGGCTCAGTTGCAGTTCCATGAATCCCCGTTGATCGCCCGACGGGTCGAGAAAAACCTCCACCACTTCCCCTAAATGGTGAAAAGCATCATGCGTGTGCCCAAAGGGAGACTGGCCAGTCCCCATACAGTGAAACCGGACAAAAAAATCGGTTTTATTCCACAGGAGTGCAACTCGGGTGGTAGGAATATCCTGCTTAGCAGTCTCACCGAGAGCTGGCTGCAAAGTCTGCCAATCAGCAAAGCGCCAAGCCGGGTCATCCGAAGCGGCAGAAATGAGTGGCTGCTTGTCCGCAAAATGGACCTTAAGGCACGGCGGTGCCGCTGACAGGCATCCGACGACCGCCCTCATGGCGATAAACCAAAGAAAGCCCGGCCTCCCCCATAGGAGGCCGGGATGAAAGTAGCCCAACGCCTTGCTTTGTCGATAGCTGCGTAAGTCCAAGTCTTTTGTTCCTCGAAAAACAAAGCGGGCAACATGCTTAGAATTCTGTCCTCAAATTCAGACCGACTGAAGCCGGCTCGCCGCGCTGCGAACTGCGGAAATATTTGCGATCAAATATATTAGATCCAACCAACTGAGTATCGACCTTCGTACCGAAGATTTTTACCGGGTAGCTGAGCGTGAGTCGGACCGTGCCAAAGCCCGGCGCATAAACCGGAGTCGTGCGGTTCGTTGTGACGGCCACACTCGAGGTATAAATGAATCCCGCGCCGATCGTGAGGTTCTTGAGGGAGCCGCTCTCGATTCTATAACTGTTGAAGGTGGCAACCTTGTATACTGGCGCGTTGGCTTGACGGAGACCCACGGCATTATCGACGTTGGGATCTATCCCAATCGATCCGTCTGACAGTGTGACTAAGTTATTCTGTTGGGTGGGATTTTCGGTTATCTTGGCGACGGGGAGCCAACCGAATGTAACGAGCCCTTGCGCGTTCTTGCTCAGCTTGTAGTTCACTTGTAAATCAACACCTTGACTTAAGCGTGTTCCACCGGCAGTTCTCCATTTTACATCGTTAGTCGCATCAGCATCGTTGTTACGTGGATCCGCATTAGTGCGCGCGGTATCAGTGGTTGCGAAGTCATTGTGTCGGGCAAGCCTGAAGTACGCCAAGCTGAGTGACAAATTACTGCCTGCGCTGAACTTGATCCCAATGTCGTACCCGCCGCCCCAAGAGGGTGGCGCAGGATATTTCGCCTGTTCGGCTAGCGTAAGCTGAGCGTTACCCGTTGCCGCGTTGAGCAGTGAACCACCGCTTGGCTCGAACGAGGTGCTATCACTGGCAAAGAATACCAGATCAGGTCTGATTTCCCATGATAGTCCAACTGTGGAAACCCATTTACCCACGTTGTATTCGAGTCCGCGAGTGCCCGCAGGCTTAGTCTCTGAGAATGTATCGAATTTTTGGTAACGAGCTCCCGTCAATAAGCCCAAGCGATGATTGAAGAACTCGGCTATATGGCTAACGTAATATGCGTCTTCGCGATTATGAGCCAGTCCTCTTACGGGATTATCTTTTGCCTTTAACGATATATAATCCCAGACGCTAAATGAAGTTGGCATATTGGGATCCCATCCTGGCGTAAGCACGCTGGTGCCACCAGATCGGATGTCTTTTACGCCGGCAATCGAGTTCAATGCCACAGCCGCTCCACCTCGGCTTTCAAAAAAATCTTTATACCTGGTGATGCCGATATTGGTGGTATGATCGACTGGTCCAGTTGAGTAATTAAATAGAGCAGTCAATGTCGCTGTATTATCGTCATTTGTCTGCACGGCTTGGGCCGGATTACCGAACCGGTACATGCCATCACCATTCAATGGGTTGGGGGCAGACATGAAATATCGGTCTCGATGGAGATTGTAGCCCAGCCAGCTGAATTTGAGTGCTACATGGTTGTTCGGCACCCAAGTCGTCTCCGACCCATAGCGATACACGATTTGATTTGTATAACCACCACCAATGGGATTCCAGTCCCACCCATCCAGCGCATAAAGACCGATACGGCGGATCGGTTTGAGCACGGTTTGAAATGCAGCCGCTGTATCGTTCGACCACGTGGTGTCGTTTTCTCGCCACCGATTTTGAAGAAATGTGATAGCCTGGGCATCGGTTGCAGTAGCGCCCGCGCCGTGACTTCTCGCCCAAAGAAGCTGTTCTGCACGAGGCGCCTTGTAATCAAGATAATATTGCGGGCTGAGAGCAAAGACCGCTCCTATTGAAGCGGTGTTTTGCCGATATGAATATTCAAATGTGAAATTGCTGGTAACAGTCCTAAATGGATGGGCACTGAAAGTCGTTCGGAGTTGCTTGTATCGGTCACGGCCATCTTTGACGAAGATTGGACCGTCCTGCCAACTAGCATCGACGCGATAATCCAAGAGGGATCGGCCCTCGGCTGTCTTGTAGATGCTTCCTTGAGAGCCAATATCAACATTGGTTGCTCCAAAGGAATTATATGACACAGCGAGGCTGTTTGAACGACGTCCAGAAGCGGGACGAGTAATGAAATTAATGATGCCACCTGGCTGAGCGCGACCGAAAAATAGCGTGGCTGGTCCCTTGATGACTTCAACCCTGAAGCCAGCTCTTAGAATCGGCTCGGTGTAAAAACGATTCCCATCCTGGGCGTAATAGCTTGTGCCCTGGCCGCGGGCGATACTTGTTGAACCGAGGCCGGTGGGATCTGGAACGATATACGTATTCGGTAGGAAATCATTGAGCTGAGCGTAAGACGTTACGCCAGATTCGCGGATAAACTCCTCCGAGATGACATTAACGGTGAGCGGGGTGTGCGCGAGATCCCGATTGAAACCGGTGGCGACGTTCGAGGCGCTACCACCCCAGCCGTCCTCAGTAGAGGTTGTGACCAAGAACGGATTGAGGACAATAGTGTCGTCCGGCAATTTTGGAGCACTGGTAGCGGCTGTTGGCGCGGTCTGAGCGGCAAGGGGGCCGCCCAGCGCGGAAGCAACCGCGAGAATCGCGAGCGTCGACTTCAACGCACGACTAATGAAGCGAATCGTCATATCCACTTCGCGGGGTAGGGTATCTATGGTCATTTTGGTTTTGGGGTTGGTTGGGTTAGGCAAGGCACATTTGTTGAAAACATGCGTAAATCCATTTGCGGGCGGCAAGGCACTTCATTCGGATGCGTCTCGGTACACGAACGGATCTTTTTCCCCGACAGATGCAGTTCGAGCGTTAGTACGACGGGAAAAGCGAGCCCCAGAAAGAGGCAGCCACTCCCGCCAGACGGCGATGAATCGCCCACGTTCGCTGGTGGATCCAAGTTCGTTGCTCGTGGAGACAATGGGGGAATTCGCGATCATTGAGGATGGGGGGGCAGGCTCCTGATGGGGTGATTACCTAAGTGATACGTATCATTTAACTCATGCAAGCTTTTAAATGAAATCCCTAAAGAGGTCGTGGGTTCCCTCTACCGCGCCATAAATTCCACACCTAACCGGCACCCGCAGCGGAGGTCTCCCCTCACCTTCAGCGGTCTTTTGGCGCAGAGACGCGCGGCGCTCCGTATCATTTAACAACAGCTGCAAGCGATATTTTGGGCTCTGTTTCCGAGGCAACGTCTCCGCTCTGCTTGCGGGAGATCACCAGTTAAAACCGCTCTCGCCGCCAATGCTTCTCTCGCCATCGAGGAGATGCGGGCTTTAGGCCCGCTGCCCGCGCTTCCGTCAATCCAACCTTAGCCACGCGGAGCGGCGCCCGTGCTGGCTCGAACAAGTAATTCCGGACGCACGATGACATGCTGCGGCGCGGGATCATTGCTCCATAACAACTCAACGACCGGGCGCGCCACTAGGCTGTGATCGAACGACAATGTCGTCAGCGGCGGATATAGCATGTCCGAACCAACCAGATTGTCGACGCCTATCACCGATAGCTTTCCCGGCACCTCGATGCGCCGCTCGGCACAAAACTTCAGCGCCGCCCAAGCCCCAATGCCTGAAACGCAAAACAGCGCCGTCGGTGCAGGATCTAGTCCGACAATCTCTTCCATCTTCCGGTAGGCCGCTTCCGAGGAACTGCTCCAATTCTCCAGTTCGCAATCGACTATCCGCGCCTGGGTGAGCTTCCGCTCCGCAATCACTTCACGGATGCGCTTCACCCGAGTCACAATGTTGGACAGTACAATCGGTTCGTTGATCAAAAAGACGATGCGACGATGCCCCAATTTCATCAGGTGATCGACCGCCAAATCCACACATACCGAATTATCGATGGAAACCGAAGAGCCGGGATAATCCGGCAGGGCTGGCGCCGCCAGGACCGAACGGTACCCCAGTTTCCCCGTGGCCTTGCACAAGGCCGTGGCGAGTTCACCCGTCGCCCCGAGGAAGACGATCCTCTCCTCATCCGGCGAGCGCCAGATGTTCTTGACCATTTCAGCAACCGTTTGCCCGCGACGGAAGAAATGAACCGTCAATGAAAAGTCGAATGATTCACTCAACATCGCAAAGCTCTCGAGCGCGGCGCTGCGCATCGCCGACGGCCACTCGGGCAGGAACAGGCCGAGGTGCCGGCCGGGGTGCTTTTTCAACACCGTGGTGCCGCTGCCTATGCGACGGGCCAGCATCCCCTGGCGGACGAGTTCATCGAGCGCCCGGCGCACCGTCTGCTGGGAAACCTGCAGGAGTTGGACCAGCTTGCGGTCCGTAAAGAAGCGGTGCCCCGGTTCGAAATCCCGCTGGATCAATTCGATCAGCCGTTGGGCCACTTGATCGTAGAGCGGACGCTCAAACTTGTTGGAACGGTCGAATTTTGGACGGGAGCGAGAAAGGCTTGATGGCTTCACCATGACACAGATGATTGATTCGCACCATTATTCCAAGCCGATTTAATTTCCTGACGATCAATAAGCCGATGAAATCAAATACACGGTCCCGATCGCGTTGGGTAAACAAGGCTTCTTTCGAGATCACCCGTATGCAACCAAACTCATTTCGCCGTTTTCTCGCTCTTACCCGCCCGCACCGCTCGCGCATCGCGGTCGGCGTGTCCCTGATTCTGGCCGCGACGCTGTTGGCGCTTCCCGCGCCGTGGATTCTCAAGCTCGCAATTGACGACGCGCTTCCGCGGAGGAATCTGCCCCTCCTGGGCTGGTTGCTGACCGCCTTCACGGCACTGTTTCTCCTGCGCGGCTGGCTCACAATGCAGCGCAACCGCATCCTGCAATTCAGCGCCATGCGGATCGTGTGCGATCTGCGCATCCAGCTGTTCGCACACCTGCAGACGCTCTCGCTGCGTTACTTCGACGCCAATCAGACGGGAACAATCATCTCGCGCATTACGCAGGACACGAATGAAATCTACCAGCTCACCAACGGTTTTCTGATCAACCTCATCGCCGATTCGGTGACGGTGGTCTGTGTACTGGGCTTCCTTTTCTGGATAGAGTGGCGGCTCGCGCTCGCCGTGACGCTCGTGCTACCGCTCTTTGCCATCAACTATCTGCACAATCGCCGCCGCATGCGCGAAGAGAGCCGCGTACACCGGGACAATTGGGACAGGGTCATCGGCTTTCTGCACGAGCGGGTTGCCGCGGCGCGCGTCGTGAAATCGTTCACGCGCGAAGCCGCCGAGACCTCCGCCTTCGCCGACGGCATCAATGCCGACTATTTCAACTATTCACTTATCGTGATGCGCAATACCGCCTCTCGGTGGTGGCCGATCTGCTTGGCTCGCTCGGCGTACTGATCGTCCTGGGCTATGGCGGATGGCTCGTGGTGCAGGGGTCCATGGGGATCGGCACGCTGGTAGGCGTTCAACGCCTACGTCGCCTTCGTGTTTCCGCCGATCGTGCGATTTATCGACCTCGCCGCGGTTTTCCAGCGCGCCAACACCGCGCTGGAAAACCTCTGGGCGTTGCTCGACACGCGACCCGACATCGCAAACCGGGCGGGCGCGACGGAACTGCCGCCGGTCAGCGGCGAAGTCGAATTTCGCAACGTCTGCTTCGACTATGAACTCGCCCCGCCGGGACGGGGCAAGCCTCGCACCCTGACCGAGATCAATTTCCGGATCCCGGCAGGCCGGGTCGTTGCGGTCGTCGGACCGAGCGGGTCAGGCAAAAGCACCATCATCAACCTGGTGGCTCGTTTCTACGACGTCGCTTCAGGCGGAGTGCTTGTCGACGGGCACGATGTGCGGGACGTCACCGTGGAATCGTTGCGTCGCCAGATCGGCATCGTCCTGCAGGAAAACGTGCTGTTTTCCGGAACACTCGAGGATAACATCAAATACGGCCGGGCCGAGGCGACGCGCGAGGAGATCCATTCGGCCGCGGCCGCCGCCAACGCTCACGAGTTCATTTCACAATTGCCCGATGGCTACGCTACCGTGGTCGGCGAGCGCGGCGTGAAGCTTTCTGGTGGCCAGCGTCAGCGCGTGGCGATCGCCCGTGCCATCTTGCGCGACCCGCGGATCTTGATCTTCGACGAAGCGACAAGCGCGCTGGATACGGCATCGGAGCGCCTGATCCAGCAGGCGATGGACCATCTCATGACAGGCCGCACTGCCTTCATCATCGCGCATCGCCTTTCGACCGTGCAAAAGGCCGACCTCATCCTCGCGCTGGAGCATGGGCGGCTCGTGGAAATGGGAACCCACGCTGAATTGATTGCAAGCGGCGGACTTTATGCGCGACTCCATGCGCTGCAGTTCCAGGAAACGGCCTAGCACCTGCCCTGGCCTTCATTGTGCCTGTCGCGGTCGCCCCGGGCCCGGCTTGACACCATCAGTTCGGGGCATGAACAGTCCCCCTCATGCTCGCCGCCACCCCTGCCCCCTCTCCTTCCAACTCCCGGGAGCAGGAAGTCCGGATCAACGAATTGATCACTCGTCTTTCGCTGGGCGAGAAGATCGATCTCCTCGGCGGGCATAAGTTCCTCTGGGGAACTCTGGCCAACGAAAAGATCGGCCTGCCTCGCCTGCTGATGGCCGACGGCCCGACGGGCATTCACTGGCATGAGGCCGGCAAGGACTCCCCCTCAACGGCGTACCCCGCGACCATCGGTACCACCGCTTCATGGAATGCGGAACTCGTCGAGCGTCTTGGCCGCGCTATTGCGCGCGATGCCCGGGCGCGTGGCATTCACGTGCTGCTCGGGCCGGGCGTGAACCATTATCGCGCGGCGCTGTGCGGACGAAATTTTGAATACATGGGCGAGGATCCGTTTCTCGCCGCCCGCACGGTCACGGCGTTTATCCGCGGTTGCCAAAGCGAAGGGGTCGGGGCCACGGTCAAACACTTCGCGTTGAATTTTCAAGAGTACAACCGCAATGACGTGAGCTCCGACGTGGATGAACGCACGTTGCACGAGATCTACCTTCCGCCGTTCAAGGCCGCGGTGACCGAAGCCAACGTTTCCTGTGTGATGACCGCCTACAATCTCGTGAACGGCGTGCACTGCGCCGAGCATCAGGGGTTGATTACGGAGATTCTAAAGAAGAAGTGGGGCTTCAACGGCCTCGTGCTGTCGGATTGGGTTTCGACTCACTCCACCGTTGCCACGGCCAACGCCGGGCTGGATTTGGAAATGCCCTTCGCGCTTTATTTCACCCGGGAGCGGCTGCTTCAGGCGATCGCAAGCGGTGAAGTCTCCGAAGCGCTGATTGACGACAAGGTGTGCCGTTTGTTGCGGCTGGCGTTGCGTTTTGGTTGGCTCGACGGGAAACCAGGCAAAGACACTGCGATCCCGCTGGACAATCCGGCGTCCTTTGCCGTCGCTCTTGAAGTTGCGCGCGAGGCGTTCGTGCTGCTCAAGAACAAAGCCGGCTTCCTTCCCCTGAAGCCGCCGCAGTTGAAAAAACTGGCGGTGATCGGCTGGCACGCGCACCCCGGCGTGATCGGTGGCGGAGGCTGTTCCAGTTTCCCGGCGAATCACCGGGTGAGCATGCTTGATGGTTTGCGGGCGTTGCTGGGCGATGCGGTCGAGATCGCGCACGAGGCCGGACCGCCGTCGAGCCGGCATCATGTGTTCGAGCAGTCCCGCTATCGCACGCCTGAGGGGGCCCGGGGGTTGAGGGCCGAGTTCTTCAATAACCCTCAGCTTGAAGGTGAAGCCGTGCGGGTGCGCACGGACCAGGGCGTGAATCATGTTTTCCAAAATTACCGGCCAGTGACGGAGGTGACGGAGACGCATTATTCGGTGCGCTGGACGGGCTTCATCGATGTCGCGGAGACGGGCGACCACCTGTTCCACTTCCGCAGTATTTGCCCCGACGCTCAGGTATGGATCGATGACAAACCGCTTTTCAATCTGACCGGCTACGACTGCAAGGCCATCACCTCCGTGACACGACACCTCGCCAGAGGTGCGCACGCTGTGCGGATGGATTGGGCCAAGCGCAATGATTGGGCCGATGTGTTCTTCGGCTGGGAACCAGCCCATGTGCCCGAGGATGAATTGCAGGCAGCCATCTGCGCGGCGTCTGGTGCCGATGCCGTGCTGGTGTTCACCGGTTTTGACCTGCATACTGAGCGTGAAAGCGCCGATCGCAGTTTCGCGCTGCCCCCCATCCTGGAGCGGCTGGTAACGGGCGTGGCGGACACAAACCCTAACACCGCCGTCGTCTTGCACGCGGGCGGCGGGGTGGACATGGCTCCGTGGATCGACAAGATACAGGCGTTGCTTCATGTTTGGTATCCCGGCCAGGAAGGCGGACTGGCGGCGGCGGAAATCCTCCTTGGCCGAACCAATCCCTCCGGCAAACTACCGGTGACCATCGAGAAACGCTGGGAAGATAATTCCGCCTTCTCATGCTACCACGACACGGACGGCGACAAGCGCGTGAAGTTGAGCGACGGAGTGTTTTCGGGTTACAGGCACTTCGACGCCAAGGGCATCGAACCGCTGTTCCCGTTTGGCCATGGGCTGAGTTACACAACGTTCACCTATGCAGAGCTGACCCTTTCGGGTAAGACACTTCGCGCGGGCGAAACGCTTGCGGTATCGGTGAACGTGACCAACGCCGGCGGACATGCCGGGGCCGAAGTCGTGCAGCTCTACATTGGTGCAGAGATGGCACCGCTGCCACGTCCGCCGCAAGAGTTGAAGGACTACGCCAAAGTGTTTCTCCAGCCAGGCGAGACTCGCACCGTGCGGCTCACGTTGACCGAGGAGGCCTTGCGCTACTACGACACCGCTCTTGGCGATTGGAGAGCAGCGCCCGGCGTCTTCAAGATTCGAATCGGCGCATCATCGCGGGACATCCGCCTTGAAGGCACTTTCGTCTACGTGGCGGGCTGATCTGCCGAAATCGACGTCGTCTCACGGTATCGCGCCCACGATACTTGTATTTTTTGCCGATTCCTTACCGCTCCGCTGCAGAACCCCGCCCCCGTTGCGGACCGGAGTCGCAAATCGCTCGTTCTGAAACCGCAGGGTAATGATTGAGTGCGCCGGGCTCACTGTCTGGGCCGACATTCCGTCGACCCAGACTTTGAATGAAATGGCTTCTCCTTGGAGATTTAGCACCACCACCGCAAGACGTCCGTCCGGATTTTGAAAGGCCGTGGTCAGTAACCGGTCGTCATTCGATGTGGCTGCTGCTCGCTGCGCCCCGGGGCGGATGAATTTGGAAAAATGACCGATGTAATAGTAGGAATTCATGTATTTCAGCCGTCCACTCCGAGCATCTGCGTGGATTGGAGCGAAGCAGAAATTGCCGACATGATTGGGGCCGCCATGCTCATCAAGCAGTATATTCCAGTCGGTCCAGCCGACAGCCCAGTTGTTAAGGTCGTGCATCAGAGAGTTTCCGTATTTCTCCCCCCACTGCCAGTCATCCATCTTGGCCTGATCAAACCGCTCCACGCAGCCTTCGCTCAACAGCAGGTTTTTTTCCGGCCAAGCCTCGTGCAGCAGTCGCACATTGTCGAAATGATCTCCAACATACCAGTGAAACGCCGCTCCCCACACATATCGCGCCGCTTGGGGGTCTGCGTATATGGTCCGGGCGCGTTCGTAGAGCAGGCCGCGATTGTGGTCCCAGATCATGAGCTTTACTTTGGCCAGCCCTGCTTCGGCCAGGGCCGGACCGAGATGGTCACGGACAAAATCCCGCTCTTCTTCTCCCGTAAACTGGCATGACTCCCAAGTCTGAACCGACAGCGGTTCATTTTGAACCGTTAGACCCCAGACCTCGATTCCTTCCTTCGCATAGGCGTGGACAAATCGTCCGTAATAGTCGGCCCAAGCACGGGCGAACTCCGGCTTCAATTTGCCGCCGCGGAGCATGCTGTTGTTCGTTTTCATCCACGCCGGCGGACTCCACGGCGACGCGAATATCTTGAGTGAGCCGGTTGCAATGGCCATGGCCGCTTTAATAAAGGGAATCCGATAGGTCTTGTCGTGCGCGATCGAAAACCACCGCAAGGAAGTATCTCCTGCCACTTCATCGTAGGTGTAGCTCTCGCTGGAGAAATCGCAGCTATGGATAGTCGTGCGACAGAGTGAGTATCCAATGCCGGTTTCCGGGTCGAAGTAGGCCGCCAGCAGCTCACGCTGCTGGGCCACGGGAAGCTTGGCATACGTTTCTGCCACAGCGTCAGTCATGGCCCCGCCGAGACCTTCGAGCGTCTGGAAGGTCTTGGCCGGATCCACCATCACCGTGGGGTGGCTTTCGCTCAGCAAAGCGTCCGCCACCCACTCCAACGAAGCTTTGCGGGTGAGCCTGTCACCAGTATCGCGTGCCGTGACAAAGAACTCGATGGCCGGCCGAGAGTGTGCCGGCTGAGCACTGGCCGACGGCGCGTTGCTCTTAACCGAGATGCAAGTCATGGTTGGTCATTGCTCATATTCGCCGTACTGCGTCACGTCGCTGAAGAAATATTCCCCCTTGTCCACAACCACCCCGCGAAACTCCAGGCTCGTGGCCGCCGGCGGCGGGCGCCGAGCCGAAAGGCGAAGCCTGAAGCAGATTTTTCCAGTCCCCCCACCCGCGCGGAGCCTGACAAGCCGTCCCAGCTACCAGCAGGGCGAAAATGCAATTGCGGTGCTTGAAAGACGAATTGCCCATGCGGCAGAGTTAGCTTTTTGAATGTATTGGGCTCTTTTTCTTGTTCAAAAGTGGTCTACCAAATCCGCGATTAATTAATTCGTATCATTAGGATTAAGTGTGCAACATTTTTTCTTTGGAAATTATCATGTGTCTATTTCTTACTTATAGTCTGTCTATTCCAATAATTCTAAAAAAATGCATACTGATATGCGTCCTTTATCTCATGATCGATCCGGAGCCGGCGCTACTGTCGAAGCTCTCTCTCCATCCCGAACACCCTAGCCTTCGCAATTGCGCGACTGCGGTGGCCCAGATGCCACCCACCACATGAAAGCCGCCCGCCTCCACCGCCTCTTCAATCCGAAAACCCGCCGTTGCTTCGACGTCGCCCTCGATCACGGCTTCTTCAACGAAGGGTCCTTCCTCGCCGGCATCGAAGACCTTCCCCGTGCCGTCGAAATCCTCGTTGAGGCTGCGCCCGACGCCATCCAGCTCACCGTCGGCCAGGCCCGGCTCCTCCAGCAGCTCCCCGTCCGTGGCAAGCCCGCCCTCGTCCTGCGCACCGATGTCGCCAACGTCTACGGCACCCAACTTCCTCGCGCACTCTTCTCCCGCATGATCGAGGACGCCGTCCTGCAAGCCGTGCGCCTCGACGCCGCTTGTATCGTCGTCAACCTCTTCCGCATCCCCGACGAGCCTGAGGTCGCCGACCAATGCATCCAGAATATCCTGCGCATCAAACCGCAGGCCGATCACTACGGCGTGCCGCTCATGATCGAGCCCCTCGTCTTTCAGTCCAACGCCAAGGCCGGCGGCTACATGGTGGACGGCGACCCGAAGAAAATCATCTCTCTCGTCCGCCAAGCCGTCGAACTCGGCGCCGACATCGTCAAGGCCGACCCGACCGACGACGTGTCCCTCTACCATAAAGTCGTCGAGACAGCCGGTGGCATCCCCGTGCTCGTGCGCGGCGGCAGCAAGGCTTCCGAGGCCGAGATCCTCGCCCGCACCAAAGCTCTCCTCGAACAAGGCGCCTCCGGCATCGTTTATGGCCGCAACATCATCCAGCATCCCAACCCCAAGGCCATCACGCGCGCCCTCATGTCCGTCGTGCACGACGGCGCCTCGATCGAAGACGCGCTCAAGCTGCTCAGATAATCGCTCTCATGACAGCCAATCCCCTTGAAAAGACCGTGCGCATCGGCGTCATCGGCGGCGGCCTCATGGGCCGTGAAGTCGCCAGCGCCTTCGGCCGCTGGTTCGCCCTCGAAAAGTTTCCCGTCCACGCCGAACTCGCCGCCGTGTGCGACCTGCAACCCTCGCTCCTCGATTGGTTCCGTCAGGTGCCGACCGTGAAACTCCTCACGGCCGACCATCGCGAACTTATCGCCTCGCCTGACGTGGACGTCGTTTACGTCGCCGTGCCGCACCACCTGCACGAGTCCGTTTACATTGACGTGCTCCGGGCCGGCAAGGACCTCCTCGCCGAAAAACCCTTCGGCATCGATCTCGCCGCCGCCCGCCGCATCCGCGAGGAAGCCAAAAAACTCGGCCGCTTCGTCCGCGTATCCTCGGAGTTTCCCTTCCTCCCCGGCGCCCAGCGCGCCTTCAACCTCGCAAAAGACGGCTCACTCGGCCGCATTCTCGAAGTGCGCTCGGCCTTCCTGCACTCCAGTGACCTCGATCCCACCAAGCCGATCAACTGGAAACGCCAGACGAAGTTCTGCGGCCAGGCCGGCGTGATGAACGACCTCGGCCTCCATGTCGCCCACCTCCCGCTCCGCCTCGGTTGGAAACCCTCGTCCGTCTACGCGCAGCTGCAGAAAGTCTATACCACCCGTCCCGACGGCAAAGGCGGCACCGCGGAGTGCGATACCTGGGACAACGCCTCGCTGCACACCACCGCGACCATCGGCGGCCACGCCGTGCCACTCACCCTCGAAATGAAACGCATGGCCCCGACCGAGACCAACACCTGGATCTTCGAGGTCCTCGGCACTGATCGCGGCGTGCGGTTTTCCACCAAGGAACCCAAAACCCTCTGGCTCTACCGGCGCGACAAGGAGCAGTGGTGGGAAAAGACCGATCTCGGTTTCGCCATGCCTTTCAAGACGATCACAGGTGGTATCTTCGAGCCCGGTTTCCCCGACCTCCTCATGCAAATGTGGGCCGCGTTCCTCGCCGAACGCGCCGGCGTGCTCGGCGACCGCTTCGGTTGCGCCACGCCCGATGAAGCCATCGCCCACCACGAGATATGGGAGGCAGCGCTCGTTTCACAACGCGACGCCAACGTGGTCTCGTTGTAAACCAGTCAACCGACCACTCATGGCGTCTGCCCCACGTTTGCGGACCATTGCCGGCGCTCCGTCCTGGACGTTTGCCTCCGACCGCGTCGAGGCGAGCCTCACGTGCCACGGCGGCCATCTCGCTCCCGTCCGCTTTCGCACGGCACGGGGCGTGGTGCAACCATTTGCCATCGCTCCCTGGAGTGGGGAGCAACTGCCGCCTGGCACTGCCCCCGTCCTGCACCAGCTGCGCGGCGATTTCTTTTGTGCGCCGTTTGGGGGCAGTGTCCGCCAGTGGCGTGGCGAACGTCATCCCGCCCACGGTGAAACGGCGACGAAACGTTGGGAATTCGTCGCCCACAACACCACGCCCTCCAGCGTCGAATTCGTGGCCCGCCTGCGCACGAAGATTCGCGCGGGCGAAGTCATCAAACGCATCAGTCTCCGTCGTGGTGAAACCAACCTCTACTGCCGGCACGAACTGCACGATTTCACCGGCCCGCTCAGCCTCGGGCATCACGCCATGCTGGCGTTTCCGGAAAAGAACGGACCCGGTCAAATCCACTTGAGCCCATGGCACGAAGGACGGGTCTGTCCCCGACCCTTCGAAACGCCGGAGATGGGCGGATACTCCGCCTTGAAGACCGGCGCGCGCTTTCACCGTCTTTCCCGCGTGCCACTGGCGGATGGAGGCATGGCGGACCTTTCGCAATATCCCGCCCGAGCCGGCTTTGATGATCTCGTGATGGTGTCGTCACGCGCAAGAGCTTCCCGACTTGCGTGGATAACCGTCACGTTTCCCAAAGCGGGCTGGCTTTGGTTCACAATCAAGGATCCGCGCACGCTCGCTTCCACCATACTCTGGCACTCCAACGGCGGACGCCATTACCCGCCGTGGAACGGCCGCCACCGCCGCGTGCTCGGCCTTGAAGAGGTGACCAGCTATTTTCATTTCGGCCTCGCCGAATCGGCTGCGCCCAACCCGCTCTCCAAGGCCGGCATACCAACCGTCCTCCGTCTGCGTCGCGATCGGGTCACCACGATCAGCACCATCATGGGCGTGGTCGCTTTGCCCCGTCGTTTTGACCGGCTGAAGTCACTTCGCCTCGGCGGAAATCATCTGGTGGCTCTCGCCGAGTCAGGCGCCGTCGCTCACCACCCCATCGATCTTTCCTTCTTCCAATCCCCTTCATGAAACGCTCCGAAATCAACGCCGCCTATCACTCCGCTCGCGCCTGCTTCGCCCGCCACGGCTGGGCCCTGCCTCCGCACCCGAAGTGGGACATCACCGACTTTGGCCTCGGCGATTTCATTCACCATGGCCTCACGCTCATCAATCTCGCCAATGAACCGGAGTATTGCGAGAAACTCATGTATGCCCGGCGCGGCCAGACCACCCCGGCGCACGCCCATGAGAAGAAAAAAGAGGACATCATCTGCCGCGCCGGCGAACTGACCCTCGAACTCTGGCCGGCTAAGCCCGGCCCGGCTACCGTCACCGTGCCGGTGGATGGCGAGCCTGTCACGTTGTCCGCCGGCGCCCGGCTTGTGCTTGCCGCCGGTTCCCGCGTGACCCTCGTGCCCCGGGTCTGGCATGCCTTCTACCCGACCAGTGACGAGTGCGTGATCGGCGAGGTGTCCACCGCCAACGACGACCTGCACGACAATTTTTTTGCTGACCCCAACATCGGGCGTTTCCCCGGGATCGTCGAGGATGAGCCCGCCGTCATCCGCCTCGTCTCGGACGCCACCTGAGCTTTCCTCCGCCGTCTTAGTTTCTGCCAACCGCCCCATTTAAAACTTCGCTCCATGTCCAGCCTCGCCTTGCGCACCGACCTTGCCGCCCGCTTGCGCATCCGGTCCGGCGCGCTCCCTTCGGTCGCCATCGGGTTCGACGGCTTTGTTGATGAGATGATTCAGCTCGTCAGCGAACGCCGGAACCTTGAGCAATTCACCCCGGTGCCAACCATCGCCGCGTTTGGCGGACTCATCAGTCAAGCCGCCGGCCGCAGCAGCCTGCGCGAGATCGTGGTCAACGGGGTTCATCCCGGTGGCTGCGCGGTCAACATGGGCGACGGCCTGGCCGCACTTGGCGTTCCAGTGGACGCCTTTGCCACGCTCGGTCAGCCGATTCATCCGGCCTTCGCTGACGTTCTTGCTCGCTTCCGCTCCGTCCATTCCTGGGGGCGCGAACCCGGTCGCACGCTCGCCTATGAGTTCCAAGATGGAAAATTGATGTTCAGCTCGGTGACGCAGCTGGCCGAACTGACTGCGGCCAAGGCCGGTCAGCTTCTTGCCGACGGCACCTATACCGCCGCCTGTCGCGAAGCCCGGCTCATCGCCATCACCGACTGGACCCTCTATCCGCACATGACCTCCGTCTGGCGGCACCTCCAGCGCGAGGTTTATGCGAAACTCACGCACCGTCCGAGCTTCTTCATCGACCTCGTCGATCCTTCCACGCGCGCGCCCGAAGACATCCGGGCAATGCTCGACACCCTGCATGGATTCGAAGCCGCCGGGCCGCTCACCCTCGGTCTGAATGGCAACGAAGCCAACATCCTCGCACGGCTTCTTGGGTTGCCCACGTCCATCGAAGACACCGCCTCGGCCACCACGCTCGCCGTTGCCTTGCGCGACCGGCTCGGCATTTCCGAAGTCCTGGTTCATTATATCAAGGTCGCCGCCGTGGCAGGGCGTGACGACACCGCAAGTTTACTCGGTCCCTATTGTGCTAGGCCGAATAAAAGCACCGGCGCAGGCGACAGGTTCAACGCTGGCTACGCTTTGGGGCGCCTGCTCGATTTGACGCCCGCGGAGTGTCTGGCGTGCGGCTGCGCCACCTCCGGCCTCTTCGTACGCCTCGCCCGCAGTCCTTCCCTACCCGAGATTACCGACTACATGATCTCACTGGACTGGAGCGCATGAGCCCTCCAGCCAGATCTCGCCGTCGTTTTGGGCACCGGCATAGGTCGGAGAGAAACCGCAGCGCGGCCGTCGGGCCGTCCTCCGTCACGGCGGCGGGGTTTGCCGGAGCGGCCTCATCCTTTGATAGAGCGGGGCCAGGTCCCGCCGAAGTGCCGTGCGCTGCTCCGGCGGAAGCCGTTGCCAGTCGTCCACCGGCAGCGCCCGCACGAGCTTGCTGGCGAGGAGCAGATGCGGGGCGAGCGGATGCAGCGCGAACGATTCAGAAGGATGCTTTCCCTCCATCGGGACGCCCAACCGGTCGTAAGCCTGGCAGCAAGCTCATCCCTTGCAGGAACGCCGCGTCAGCCACCCCTTTGGTGAGCTTCATGTAGCGCTGGGCCGTGCGTGGCGTTCCTCGGAAGTTTTGCTCCAGCCAGAGGAGCCATGCGCCGCCGCCCATCGCCTGGCGAACCCGTTTCTTCTCGGCGAGAAGCAGGTGGCCCGCGTGCCACGCCGCCGCGAGCGCGGAATGAAGGGTTTGCCTGGAGACGTCCGTCTGCCGGACAACCTCGTCGCGGCCCGCCTGCGCCACATCGTCGGCACCCATTGGGGCCTCAAGCGCTACATGGACATGACCCGCCATCGCGACCTGCCGCCACCCGCCACGGGTGCAACCCCGCAGACCGCGTGACCCATTTTGCTGGGTGCTCCGGTCGGCCTCCCCCTCCCTCCGCACCCAGCAAGTCCCAACGAAAACCTAAACTAAAACCCATCATTGAACCTTCCTCCGACGCTCCCGCGTCCTAAAATGTGCGAAACTTGACGGACACTACCGGGCACCGACAGACACCCCGCGCCTATCGGCTCGCCCACTCGCGCACGGTGGTCTGATTTGTGGTTTGGAAGGTCCTTCTTCATGGATGCCGCGCAACCGCCCGCTGGCCTAGAAAAC
>WNFI01140258.1_pt1 | contig 42360 bp, 31 predicted proteins | sample 5400471 | NCBI WGS metagenome assembly WNFI01 (sample SAMN13153348, study PRJNA577476) | soil metagenome | isolation source: 100 cm saprolite on Douglas fir-dominated hillslope | place: USA:California | collected 2013-09-17 | reverse complement strand
ACTCGAGGTTCATCAGCACATAGTGCGCCTTGTGGACCTTGGCAATCGGGAATGCCAGCTGGCGACGGCCCCAGTCCTCGAGGCGATGCACCTGGCCGTTACCGGCGGCGATCATGCCGCGGTAGCGCTCGATCATCGCCGGCACCTGTTCACTCTGGTCCGGATGGACCATGAACACCACTTCATAATGCCTCATCTTTAACTCCTTATGGATGGACATGCCGCCCGCGTAAGGCTTCAAGCGCAGTGCGGCAAGGAGAAGTCCGCTTCGGCCTCCGGGAGGCGGGTCGGGCTGCCAAAAAAGGCCGGGCAGGATACTCGAAACTCCGCCGGGCACGCAAGGCGCCTTCCATTCACTTCGCCTGCGCCGCCTGCCGCTGCCGGAGCGCCTCATACAGGAGCATCCCGGCGGCCACGGAGACGTTCAGGCTCTCCACGGTGCCCAGTGCCGGCAGGCTGGCCAGCCAATCGCAGTTGCGTCGCGTGAGCTCCCGCATCCCTGCCCCTTCGGCACCCAGCACGAGGCATCGACCACCGCTCAGATCCACGTCCCGGGCTGGTGTCGGCGCGTTGGCGTCGGCTCCGACGATCCACAGGCCTGCTTCCCGCATCAGCTTCAGGCTGCGCGACAGGTTGGTCACCGTGACCACGGGCGTGGTTTCCGCTGCTCCGGCCGCCACCTTGCGCGCGGTCGCATTGAGCGGGGCTGCCCGATCCCGCGGCACCACGACCGCCAGGACGCCGCAAGCGTCCGCGGTCCGCAGGCAGGCGCCCAGATTGTGCGGGTCCTGCACGCCATCGAGCGCCAGGACCAGAGATTGGGGCGCGTCGGCCAGCTGCGTGTAGAAATCGTCTTCCCGCAGCGGCACCAGGGCCTCGATCTCGGCCATGACGCCCTGATGTACGACCTCGCCCAGCCAGCCGCGCAGGCGCGCAGCCTCCACCCGCTCGATCGGCCGCTGGGATGCCCGTGCGAGTGCCTCGATCTGTGCGGCACGCTGATCGTCGCGCCCCTGCTGGAGCCAGAGTTTTCGCACGCGCTGCGGTGCGCGCGTGAGCAGCGTGCGCACGGTGTGCAGGCCAAAGACTCGCTCCGCGGCCATCAGTCGGTCGCCAGCTCCAGATCGACGAGGCCCTCGACCGGGTTGGCCGCGGTCACCATCACGCGCACGCGCATGCCCGGGCCAAACTTGCGCCCACTGCGCCGGCCCTGCCACTGGGCCCCATCCCGCGTCATCGCGTACTCGTCATCGCTGAGTGCCGTGAGGTGCAGCAGGCCATCGACATCCACCGACAGCAGCCGCACGAAGCAGCCAAACTCGACCACCGTGGTGATCAGGCCCTCGAAGCTCTGGCCGATCCGATCACGCAGGTACACGCATTTGAGAAAACTGTCGACGTAGCGATCGGCTTCGTCCGCGCGCTTCTCGAGCCGCGACAGGTCGGCGCCGACCGCCTCGAGCGCGGACTTGTCGGGAGTCGAGTCCCGCGGTGCCAGCCCCGACCCGGCGCGGAGCGCCCGGTGCACCAGCAGATCCGGATAGCGGCGGATCGGCGAAGTAAAGTGCGTGTAGTCGGCCAACGCCAGGCCAAAGTGTCCGATGTTCTCCGGCTGGTAGACCGCCTGCGAGAGCGAGCGCACCACCAGCGTCTCGATGAAGGGCCGCAGTTGGGCATCGCGCACGCGCGGCGCGATCTGGGCCAGATCGCGGGTGCGAAGCTCCGCCGGTACCTGCAGTCCGATGCCCAGCACGGCCAGCGTTGCCTTCAGGTTGTCGAGCTTGCGCTGTTCCGGCGGCGGGTGCACGCGATGCAGGGCCGGCACGTGCAGGCGCTGCAATTCCTTGGCGACCGCCACGTTCGCGAGCACCATGCATTCCTCGATCAGTTTATGCGCCTCGTTGCGCGACTTGAATTCGATCCCACGCACCTGTTCCTGCTCACCGAGGGTGAAGCTCGCCTCGGGCGCGTCGAAATCCAGCGCCAGGCGGGCCGCCGAACGCATCACCGCGGGGTACACCCGCCAGCCGCGCAGCACCCCCCGATCGCTCACCTGAATATCCGCAACCATGCACAACCGGTCCACCTGCGGTTCCAGCGAGCAGAGGTGGTTCGAGAGCGCCGTGGGCAGCATCGGCAGCACGCGCGAGGGGAAATAAACCGACGTGCCGCGCGCGCGCGCTTCGGTGTCGAGCATCGTGCCCGGCCGCACGTAGTGACTGACATCGGCGATTGCGACCAGCAGCCGGAAACCCTCTGCGGCCCGCTCGGCGTACACCGCATCGTCGAAATCGCGGGCGTCGGCGCCGTCGATGGTCACCAGCGGCACGTTGCGCAGATCGACGCGTTGCGAGGCTTCAACCGGATCCACGCTGTTTCCGAATCGCTTGGCTTCCTGCAGGGCACTGGCGCTGAACTCGACGCCCAGATCGAAGCGCGCGATCGCCGCTTCCGTGGCCATCTCCACCGGCCGCTCCGGATCGAGGCGCTTGCGCACCCAGGCCTCACCGGCGACGCCGTCCACCGGATAACGCTTGATGTCCGCGATGACCCAGTCGCCCGGCTTCACGCCCGGCGTGCTCGCGGGCGGAATAGTGCAGACGAGCGCCAGGCGCCGGTCCGCGGCGCGCACGCGCAACTCGCGCCCCTGCGTCTCGATGACACCCAGGAATGCGTTCAGGCCGCGCTCGAGCACGCTCGTGACTTTGCCCACCCAGCGATCCTGCGCGTCCTTGTGCAGGCTCAGACTCACGCGATCGCCCTGCACCAGCCCGGACATCTCGCGCGGCGGCAGGAATACGCCGCCTTCGATGCCTTCCACGCGGGCGAAGCCGAAGCCGGCGCGATTCGGCGAGACCACGCCCTCCGCGGCCGTAGGTTCGCCCTTGGCCGGGCGGCGCAGCTGGTGCTGCGTCCGGCGCCGCGCCGGATGCCGCGCCACGCTCTTCGTTTTCTTATGACGGATCAATTGACAGCCCCGAACCCCTTACGTACATTGCGCCGCCCACCGATGCCCAGGTGGCGGAATTGGTAGACGCACTAGTTTCAGGTACTAGCGGGTAACACCGTGGAGGTTCGAGTCCTCTCCTGGGCACCACAAACACCCTTTTAAATCAATATTATACAGAGATAACATCCAGTACAAGATTAACACTCCGGGTACTGGCTTTTTAGGCTGCGCACACTACCAGCTTTCCCAGCCCGCGTGGGTCCTGGGTCACTTTTCCCCACCGCTCGACGAACACGGCTTGCTGGCATCAACGCGGTGCAGGGCGCGTGCACCGGCTGGGTTATGCAGGGCGAACTCAGTCAGCCCTGATGGCCTCAATCTGGATCGCGAGCTTCACGTCCATCTTGAAACCCATGGCCTCGCCGAGATTGATGCCGAAGTCGGCGCGGTTGAGGCTGGCTGACGCGTCGGCGCCGCAGACTTCCCTCTTTAACACGGGGTGAGGTTTACACATGAAGCTGTTGATGGTCAATTTCAGCGGCTTGGTCACGCCGTGCAGGGTGAGCTCGCCCTCAACTTCGGCCGGCGTATCACCATTGAACTTCGAGAACCTGCCTTTGTACGTGGCCGTCGGGAACCGGGCCGCATCTAACATATCCGCGCTCTTGACGTGCTCGCTCAATTTGTCATGACCAAGATCAACTGAACCCGTGTCGACACTGATATCGACTTCCCCGGTGTGCGCGACGGCATCGTAGATCACCCGGCCCGAACTGCTGCGGAACATGCCGCGCCAGACCGACAGGCCGCCCATGTGGTCAGTCTCAAAACTCGGGTGAGTGTGATTCGGATCGACATTGTAGGTCACCGGGGAGGCCGCAAGGGCGCCCGCATACAGGGCCGCGCTGAGGGCGATGAGGATTGGCTTCATGGGCTTGTCTCCTTAATGAACGGTGCATCGACCGGCATGTTCCTTTCTGAAGTTGGCGATCATATTACTGGCGGCGACTTCTGCGCCCCTGTCGGCGCCTGGCGCCACTCCGGTGAGCGTAAACCTTCGTGTATTCATAAGCACCTCGAAGCAGGGCTCACTGGCCTTTTCCAAGGTACAGCCGCGTGACCAGCCGCTGCACCAGATTTCCGTACGGCGGGTAATACAGCCCAATCGGGAACCAGTGCCGGCGTTTGAACACGGCCTTGCCGTGGGAGAGCTCGCGAAAGCCCTCTTCGCCGTGATAAGTGCCCATGCCGGAATTGCCGTTACCGCCGAAGGGCAGATCGTGCTGAAAGACCTGCCAGCCCCAGTCATCAAGGGCTACGCCCCCGGCATGGGTCCGCTCCAGGACCTGCTGTTGCTCGCCTCTGCTCAGGCCAAAGGCGTACATCGACAGGGGTCGCTCGCGCCCTCGCACATACGCCAGCGCGTCATCAAGCCGGTCGTATTCGAGCACCGGCAGGATGGGTCCAAAAATCTCCTCGTGCATCAGCTGCATGCGCTCGTCCAGATTCGTGACCACATGCAGAGGCATTTGCCGGCCGGCGCCGGCGTCGTCACCACAGCGCAGGACCGTGGCCCCGAGGGCTTTCGCGTCGTCGAGCAGCGCGCGAATCCGCGTCGCGTGATGTTCGGAAATGATGCTGGTGTACTCCGCATTGCCGCTCACGGTTGGGTAGAGCCGGGCGAATGCGATACCCACCGCGGCGGCGAATTCGGTCGACCTGCCGCGTGGAACCAGCGCGTAGTCGGGCGCCACGCAGATTTGGCCGGCATTGAAGGCCTTGCCGTGAGCAATGCGCAAAGCGGCGTCGCTCAAGTCAGCACCGGGGCCGACGATAGCCGGCGATTTGCCCCCGTCCTCGTCGAAGCATTCGGCGAGCATGGACGCCAGCACCGCCGTCGTGTGCGCTGAGAACTCGGAAGCCTTGATCATGGCCCGGTTGCCGGCCGCCAGCGCCGCGATCAATGGCCCGAGTGTCATGTAAACCGGAAAGTTCCACGTGCCGATGATGCCCACCACGCCCTTGGGCTGGTAGGCGACCCAGGCGCCGTTACCCAGGAACAGCAGCTCTGTACTGCGTCGGCGAGGGCGCATCCAGCGACGCAGCTGTGAAATCGCGTGCCGTGCCTCCAGGACCGGCCCCAGGACTTCAATCAATCGGGTCTCGGCTCCGGAGCGAACGCCGAAGTCGGCATTCACCGCAGCGATGATTGAATTCTGGCGCCTGCGAAGAGCATCGACCAACCGGCGCAACTTGGCCTTGCGTGCCCGCATGTCCGGGTACGGGTCGGCTTCGAAGGCGCCGCGCTGCAGACCAAAGACCCGCCGCATCCGCTCAAGCTCCGTCGCATCAGCGGAAGCGTGAAACTGACGCTCTGCCATAGTGGCTCTCGGGTCAGGGCGTGTCCGCCGCCGAATATTGCGCAGCGTGGACCTTGAAAGCGACTCGACGTGGCGCGCCCATTTGGGCACCCATTCTTTGCGGCAATAACTTGTGTATTTTCAACAAGATAAGAATAGTACCTGCAGTAGAAGAGCGACCCGTCAGGCACTGACTTTCGGCCGTGCACACTACCAGTTTTCCGGGTACGCGTGGGAGCCTGGGGCTCTTCGCGCTAGCGTCGCACTGTGAGCTGAGTCCGTGTGTCCCCGTGCTGCAGCAATCAAGATAGAGCGGTAGGCACTTGCCGCTGCTTGGTTAGCCTGTGGACGCCGGCAACTCTTTAGTCTTTGAACACTGCGCCCAGATCGTTCAAACCCTGGTTCCCCGCGTTCGATCGGTCGGTGTGCTGGGCCCGGCGTGGCAGCTGGCGTGGACGTCCGAGCCGGCGGCGCGCGCCAGGATTGCAGCGGCGGTGGCCGCACTCGGCAATCCGTCGAGCGAGCCCGCCATCAAAGACAAGGTGGGCGTCGCGGTCGCCGGCAAGAATTCCGTCCACTTCCTGTGGCTGCTCGGCTCACAGGGCGGACGCGTCGGCATTCTGGCGATTGTATGGGCCAATCAGCCGCCGCGCGGGAAGAGCGCTGCCGTCGATGGCGTCGGCCAGCGCCTCGCGCCGGTACTGGCGCTACTGGCGCACAGTCTCGAAGCGACTGGAGAAGCGGCCGCTACACCCCACACAGCGGAGACTGCCGAGTTCAAATCGCTGGACGACGCCGCGCGTGAGGCGGAGGCGGGGGACCTCATCATTGACCCCATCGAATCGCTGCTGGCCCGGTTCAATCGTCTGGATTCCTGCATGGCGAGCCTGCTGGTGGTTCCCGCATGGTGTGTCGACCGATGCGTCGCAGCGCAAGGCTTTACCGACGTGCAGGTCCAAGAGCTGCGTGAGTTGTCCACCCGGTACCTGTGGCCCGACGTGCGCGACAAGCGGGCGGCGGTGATCCTCAATAAAGCCCGCTTGCAGGGCGCGGCAGACCGCCTTCCCTACCGCGTCATTGCCACACCGATTGAGAGGCGGAGTTCGGTTGTCGGGGTACTTGTCGCCTGTCGCCCCGCCGAAGGTGAACGGTTGGGACTGCGTGACAAACGGCTCAACGCGAAGCTCGCGGGCCGTCTCCTTGAGATCATCGAAGCGGGCTACGATGAAACCACGGGGCTGCTGAACCGCCAGGCGTTCGAGGCGGCGATCGTTCGGCGCCTGTCGGCCAGGCCGCAAATCGTGCGGTGCCTGGTTTATTGCGACCTCGACCAGTTGCACGTGATCAACGATCTGTTTGGCTTTGAGTGCGGTGATCGGGTGCTGCGTGGCGTTGCGCGCTGCTGGGAGCGCTCGGAGATGCCCAGCGGAAGCCTGGTCAGCCGGCTCGCGGGAGATCGCTTCGTCGCGCTGCTCGAGAACTGCACGCTCAACCAGGCCCGCGGCTGGGCAGAGCGGCTGCGCAAGACCATTGAGCACGGGCCGGCGCTCGCAGCCGGTGCCGGCGTGCAGATCACGGCGAGCATCGGTGTAGTCGCGATGACCGAGGGCTCTACCCTTGACCATGGACTCGCTGCGGCTGAAACGGCCTGCAAGGCGGCGAAGGACCGCGGACGAAATCGCGTCGAACTGTTCGCCGACTCCGACCAGAGCCTCATGCGCCGATTCGACGACATGGGTGTGTTTCGCAGGATCGTCGAGGCGCTGGGCGCCGGCGCCTTCACGCTGCTCGCGCAACCCATTGTGCCTCTCAGGAGCCGTAACCGCGCCACGTCCTACGAACTGCTGGTGCGCATGAACGATGCGGACGGCAGCGCGCTCGCTCCCGACATGTTCTTCTCGGCTGCCACCCGCTACCAGCTGCTCCCCAAACTCGACCGTTGGGTGCTTAATGAGACTTTGAAGCAACTGCAGCCTTACGCCGCGCTGCTGGCCGCCTGGAATCTCTCCTTTGCCGTCAATATTTCGGGGCAATCACTGGGAGATGCCGAGTTCGCCGACTTCGCCCGCTCGACCCTGAAAGCCTCTGGTATCGACCCGCAATGGATCACGCTGGAAATCACGGAAAGTGCTGCAATTGGCAACCTGGAGGTCGCCAAGCGCTTTATCTCACGCATGACCGCGCTGGGATGCCGCTTTGCGCTCGACGATTTTGGGACGGGGCTGTCTTCACTCGCCTACCTCAAGGAACTGGCGGTCTCCAGCATCAAGATCGATGGCGTCTTCGTCCGCGATCTGCTCAGCAGTTCGCGCTCCGTAGCCTTGATCGAGGCGGTCATGAGGATTGCGCGTGAACTCAGGCTGGAGACCGTGGCCGAGTACGTTGAATCCCAGGCGGTATGCGAGCGACTGATGGCCTTCGGCGTGACGCACGGCCAGGGTTATGCCTTCGGCCGACCTCAACCACTCGGGGCCCTGCTCGCCTCGCTCGCGGCCGGGCATCAAGCGGACCTGGACCTGCGCCAGCAAGCCGCGAGTTGACGTCCGGGTCTCGATTCCTTCGCGGTGACATGGCAGAGAGCCGCCTGCTCTCCCTGCCAACGCCAACGCCAACCTCAATGCTGGTGCGACGCATGTCATCAGATCGCGCCCGTTCGAGCTGCAAACCGAAATAGCGCCCTTTTCGTAACGCGCGACCGGAGCGCCCGATTCACGCACCGGGTGACCTGCGGCCCGAACGAACTGGTCGGTTCGCACACTCTGTCGCCGGCCCACGCGCCGGCGCACCTTCTACTCGCCCGCGGCTGCGAGCAGCCCGTGTTGGATACTGTAGGGGCACTCCTACATCAGGGAGCGAATTCATGAACACTGAATCGTGGCAGACTGGGCCAGGACCAAATCCGAAATGGAGTGCATCATGCGAATCGCAGCTGTTGCATCACTTCTGCTGCTGACCGCAACGGTCCCGGCGACCGCTCAGGTGAGCATTAGCATCAGCATCGGGTCTTACCCGAATCTCATGGTCGTGCCCGGCTATCCGGTCTACTACGCGCCCAATGTCGGCGCCAATTTCTTCTTCTACGACGGAAATTACTGGGTGTACCAGGACGATGGCTGGTACTCGAGTATCTGGTACGACGGCCCCTGGGAGTTGGTCGACCCCATGTTCGTCCCCATCTTTGTCCTGCAGGTTCCAGTGCGTTATTACCGGCAGCCACCGCAATATTTCAGGGGCTGGCAGCCCGACCGCGCACCGCGCTGGAATGATCATTGGGGTCGTGCCTGGGCCGAGCGCCGCAGCGACTGGGATCGGCCGCAGCGCGCGGGGAGTGTGGCCCCTGCCCCACGCCCGGATTATCAGCGCCGCTACTCCGGAAGGGACTATCCACGCGGCGACGAGCAGCGAGCCTTGCAGCAGCAGTACTATCACTACCATCCCCAGAATGCCGCCGCCCGCACGGATTCCGGGAGGCGGCCGGAAGAACGCCGTTCCGAGGCCGCGCGGCCGAGCGACCGGGGGCGGCCGAGTCACCCGATGGACCAGGCCGACCGTCCTCAGCCGCGCCCGACTCCCCGACCGGTCTACGAGCAGCGGCCGCGTCCTGCGCCCCAGCAGGAGCAGGAGCGGCGGCAGCGCCCGCCTCCCCTGCAGGAGCAGCAGCGCGCTCCCCTCGTGCGCGAATCCGATCATGCCGACAAGGCCAAAAATCGGGAAAAGGGCAACAACGAGGACAAGGCTCACTCGAGCGACCGGGGTCGCTGAGGACGGCGACTACCGGTCCGTTTTCGGACTCAGCGCTCCGAAGTAGCGCGGCATGCCGTCATGGGAGCAGCCAAGCTCCGGTGCTGGGCCTAAGGGGCGTCCGCCTCACTGAGGCGGCGAGCGTCCTGAAGGCTCGCCATCTGATCCACTGGCGCGCGGCAAGTTAGGGATTCTGCACTTGCAGGGCCGCAAACAAGCCGCCCGCCCGTGCTGCCAGATCGTCCATGGCGTATTCACTCACGCCCGGCCCCTACCGGGCAGCTGCCCTCCTGGCAGTTGGCCGACCCGTCTGGCGGATGTACACTGTCCGCGCCAAGGAACTAAATGCGGCGCCAATGTATAAGGCGAATCGCGATGGCGATCACCGCAAGCACCGGCAGCACATGGATGAATCCGCCCGTGGTGTAGGACCAAACGAGTCCCAGGACCCACAGAATCAAAAGGACCACAGCGATTGTTTCAGGCGTGTCCAGCTACTCCGGTTTCCGGCTCGCAGCGAACCGGATGGTCATCACCGTTTCTGCTTTGGCGGCATTGATCTGCGCGGCATCTCACACAGGAGCGTATCGCCTTTGTTCCTTGCCGAACGGAGTGTCACCCGCATTGGCGGCAATTTCGTGCGCAGCCACTCTCCCACCCTGAACTCGGGCATTCGCCCGCCAGGAGTCTTGGTCGCTTTAATCCCATGGCGAGTGCGGCCAGGACAGCTCAGACCTCGTGCGCTGCCGCGCGCAATGGCAGCGGCGGGACTCTTGGGGGGGCTTTGCGGCATGCTCTGGCCCCGCGGCGAACTCTGCGTGGGACGACGAACAAACAGCCTTTTCTCGCCCGGACCACGCTTGCGCGAACGGGGCTTTCTCTGCGCGTCCACCAGTGTCAGGATTTCATCATGAAACAGCAATCATCTGCCGCTGAACCAGCCGTCACGGATGCCGGCTTGGAATCGGCAGCCTCCAACGGCACTACCGACAATACGGCGCAATCGGGCGTGGCACGCGAGTTTCAGGCCCTACTGAGCGACGTCGAGGATCTGATCTTATCGGCGACCTCGCTGACGGGCGAAGACCTGGTCAGTGCCAAAGAGAAGCTGAGCGCGCATATCAGCTCCGCCAGAGCTTCCATCGACAAGGTTGGTGGCACGGTTGCCGATCAGGTCCGCAGCGGCGCCATGGCCACGGACAGCTATGTGCGCAAGCAGCCGTGGCAGGCCGTTGGGATCGGTGCGGTAGCAGGTGCGCTAATCGGCTATCTACTAGGTCGTCGCGATTCCTGAAGGACTGACTGGCTATGCGCAACTCCACGCAACCTACAGCGACGACGGCCGCCAGTACCAGCATCCATGCGGTATCGATTAAAACGACCGGGGTATTGCGCATACTGCGCACCGCGGGCGGAGCCCTGCTGCTACAGGCCGCCCTGCATGGCCAGCTGCTTCGAGTCGAGTGGGCGGAAGAAAAATCCCGCCTGCTGAAGTTGGTGATGGCGACCCTGCTGGGATTCGTCTGCCTGCTGGGCCTGCTGGCGGCCCTTGGAGTGCTGCTGCTGGCACTTTACTGGGACACGCCGTACCGCATCCTGGCGGTGTCAGTCTTGATGGCCTTTTACGGACTTGGAATGGCGCTGGCATGGCGTCTGTTCAGTTCGCAGGCGGCGCTCGCCAGCTGCAGCTTTGCGGCTTCCCGTAGCGAGCTGGCCGCGGATCTGGAACTGCTTCGAAGTCAGTTATGAGCTCCGCCGCGGAACAATCACTGGATGCGCAGCGCCAGGAGCTGCGCGCGCGTCTCCAGGCCCAGCGCCGGGTGATCGCAGAGCAACTCGGCAACGGCTCCCACGCGCTCGGGAAGTTTCCGCGCAGCATCACGATGCGTCTGCTGACACAACGCCCGCAATTGATTATCAAAGTCCTCGGCAGCCTTGTGAGCCTGCTCCGGCTGCGATAGCGGCCGCCGCGCAGCGCACTCTGCTGCCATCGCCAGCGATCTTAGGTGTGCGCTTAGGACCTGCGTGCGGGCGCGGCAGTGAGCGGAGTCTGTTCGGTCGCTCACTGTAGCTGCTGGGTGCGCGAGCGCACTGCGCCGGGGCGGCAGAGCCTGTGCCTGGGCCGCCCTATTCTCCGGTATTGACCAGTGTTAGTTTTCCTTAACCCACCGTCATTTTATGCGTTTGTTGAAATTGCGGGCGTGGTGCAGTGTGGCCCATCGAAGAAATACACAGGAGTGCACGCATCATGAATCTCAACCACGTCATCGCCCGCTTTACCCAGCTAACACTGGCAATCGCCTTCGTGGTCGCCGAAGCGGTGATCTTCAACATTGGCGCCGCCTAGGTTCCAGGAGTCAGTCATGTCAAAGCAGCTACCACGCACCGCACGCCCGGCCCACGCGCTCAATCGCTCCAAGGCGCTTCCACTGTCCCGACTGAGGCGCGCGGGCCGCGCCCTCAGGCTCGCCACGGCACTGTTGGACTTCGGCGCTCAGTTTGCCCCGCTCGGCGACAACGAGGTGCTCCTGACGGATCTCGCCGTGCGCGCACGCGCGGCGCGGGACTACGGCGCCTAGCGATGGTCCGGGTCCAGCCGCTTGGCGAGCTGGGCGCGCAGCCTCGAGGCGTCTTCTGTCGAGAGTCGGCCCAGGACCCCGAGCCGCCCGGCGGGGATGTGCTCCGTGACGCCCTCCTGGCCACCGAACACATAGTGCTCGAGGAAGTCTCCCCACGCCCGCCGGGTTGCTGGCGGCAGGTCACGCAGGCTCAGGATACAGTGCAGCAGGCAATCGAAAGCCGAAGCGCCCCGGTCCGCGCCCCCGGAGCCTGCGTGCCACCAATAATTGACCAGGACATTGACCGCCTCCAGCGACTCGACGTTGTGCCACCACAGCGGAGGAATGAACAGCGCGTCCCCGGGGCCCAGCTCGGCCACCTGCGCCGCAGCCAGGGCCGTGCGGAACTTCGGAAAGCGTTGAAAGTCAGGGGCGTTGAGTTCAACCAGGCTGAGCGGCGCGCCGGTCGGCGCAAAATCCAGCGGTCCGACGTAGAGATTGGCGATCTGCTCGGGTGGAAACAGCGTGAAGCGCCGCCGGCCGCAGATGACGCAGGCCATATTGCACCACTCATCGACGTGGGTCGGCGTGATGAGTGCATTGCCCAGCCAGATTCTGGGCAGCACGGACTCGGCAAGCAGCGTCAGGCGATTCTCGCTGCCGAAACCGGGCATGCAGTCACTGATCAGCGCACTCTGCGCCGCCACTGCCGGTGGCCGCGGGAACGCTGCATACCGCAACACCTGCTCGGCCACCGCTGACAGCGCCAGCCGATTGCGCAGGAAATTGAAGCCGCCCATTCCTTCGCTATAGAAGATCCGCTGGCCGGCCTCCGGAGGGATCATGATGGCATCCACCAGCCGGCCAGTGTCGAGGTCGCCCAGATACTGGACTAGCGCGGCCGGAGATTCCCGCGCTCGCGCGACGGCTCGCCAGCCGGCAACGAGGCCGCGCAGCACGGCCGGACGGCCCGAAGCGATGACATCGCGACGAATCGATTCTTCGTCCTGCCAGGCGTATTCACGGATAGGCGTACGGCCGTGGGTCATGCCTGCCCCTACCAGAAATAGACCTGCAGCGATTCGCCACCCCGCCGCAGTGGGATGTGTCTGAGTGTCTCGCCGTGGTCGCGGTAGTTCACGACGCTCCGGTCCAGCAGATCGTCAATCTCCTGCATGCTGTAGCGGGCCTCCTGCGCACTGGGTGCATGCAGGTCCTGCGGATCCGGAAAGATGCCCATGCCCGACATGATGGAATACCAGGAAAACAGCGGGTAGCCCTTGCCCAGTGCCTGCTGCCGTACGGCGGGCGCAATGCTCTTGCCGCTCATCCACAGATTGTAGAGCTGCTTGAGCGGGTCTGACAGGTTCAGGTTGGCGGCATTGGCGCGCCAATACTCGGTGTCGGTGCGCGTATTGGTCTTGAAGTGGGTCACGATGTAGTCGCGCGTACCCTCGAAATGCTCGTTGACGCGCCGGTTGTATCGCTCACGCGCCTCCTCACCGAGATCGCCCTTTTCCAGGACCTCGACGAAAGTCGCCGCCGTCTGCTGGATGAACAGCAGCGCCGTCGCCTCGAGGGGTTCAATGAAGCCCTGTGACAGCCCGATGGCCAGGCAATTCTTGTTCCAGTGCTTCGTGACCCGGCCGATCTTCATCTTCAGATGGCGCGCCGGTGTCGCCGATTCGAGCAACCCGAGTCGCCCACGCAGTTCCGTCTCCGCCGCGTCGGCCGTGCAGAATTGCGTGCTGTAGACGTAGCCATTGCCATAGCGACTGGTCAGGGGAATCCGCCAGGCCCAGCCATGCTTGAGCGCCGTCGAGACCGTCTCCGAGGGGATTGCACCCTCAATCGGCGAGGGGATCGCCACCGCGGCATCGTTGAACAGGTTGTTCGCAAAACTCACAAAGGGCGTGCCCAGTGCCCTGTCGATCAGCAATCCGGCGAAACCCGTGCAATCGACAAACAGATCGGCAGTGAGTCGATCCCCTTCCTCCGTCGAGACGGACTCGATAGCGCCCGAGGCATCGAGCGTCGTGTGCGTCACATGGCGGATCGAATGGCGGACGCCGCGCTCCAGCGCCTTGCCCTGCAGGAACTGGCCGAGCAGGGCCGCATCGAAGTGGTAGCCGTGCCAGATGTCGAACGGGAAGTGCTCGGCCGGCTTCGGCGCCAGCCGGCCCGCCGCCAGGCGCGCGGCGATGAAAAAACGGTTCGGATGAGCGTGCAGGTTGGCGCCGTTGACACGTGCGTCGGCGTTGTGCACGAACTGCGTCATCGTCAGATTGTCGAGCATCGAGGCAAAGGGATGAAAATAACTGGTGTAGCCCGGCTTGGTGGACCAGCCGTCGAAAGTGATGCCGCACTTGTAGGTGGCGTGACAGGCCGGCATCCACTCGGCCTCCTCGATCCCCAAGCTGTCGAAGAAGCCGCGCAACCAGGGCGTCGAGCCCTCGCCGACGCCAATGATCCCCACCGTCGGGGACTCGACGACCGTGATCTCCACGCCCTTGTGGAGCAGTGAACGCGCGAAGATGAGCGCGGTCATCCACCCGGCCGAGCCACCGCCAATAATGACGATCTTGCGCACGGCCGCCGGCGCTGACGACGTGTCCCGCGCCTGCGCGGGCAGCGGCCGGTAGGAGTAGTTAAAGAGTGTGGCGGTCATGCCGGCTCCCGGACTCAGCGCTCATGCGCTGGCGAGCAGCGTCCGAAGCGGTGCCGCCGTGTCATCGATTGGGCCCGCGACGAGCACGTGCAGCGCGGCACCGCCCGGCCGAGCGACTCCACGGACGCCCGCGCGCCTGAGTGCGGCTTCATCGATGCTCTCCACGCGAGCGAGCTTCAGCAGGAGACGGCCCGGAGCCGTCCCCAGATCGAGCACGTTGGCGCGACCCCCGAGCGCGGCCAGCAGTGCCGACGGATCAGGACCCGCGCGTGCCCCGGGGGGCGCCGTTCGCAGCGCCGCGCGGATTTCTCCGGCCACCTGGTCCGCGATGGGACCGAGTACGACCTGCAGGTCAGTCGCCGAAGGTCTGACTATGCCCCGCGCCCCGAGCCGCTTGAGTGCCGGCTCATCAATCCTGGCCCCGTCAGCAACGACCAGTCGCAGGCGTGTCGTGCAGGCCTCTACCTCGGCAAGATTGCCGGCGCCGCCGAGCGCTCTGATGAAGGCACCGGCCCTTCCCGCCGCCGGAACCGCCAACACCTGCTCGGTCGCGGTTTCCTCCGCCTCCCGCCCCGGGGTCGCCAGGTCAAAGCGCGTAATGCAGAAGCGAAAGACGCCGTAATAGAGTGCCGCATACGCCAGGCCGACCGGGAGCAGCAGCAAGGGGCGCTGGGCGTGGTTGAAGTAGAGCACGTAGTCAAACAGGCCCGCCGAAAAGCTGAATCCAAGATGAACCCCCATGAGGTGCATGAGGACCATGGCCAATCCCGTCGCCACGGCGTGCACGGCATAGAGGAGCGGCGCCAGGAATATGAACGTGAACTCGATCGGCTCGGTCACGCCCGTCAGGAATGAGGGGAGGGCGAGCGACATCAACAGCCCCGCCACGCCCGCCCGTCGCTCCGGTCGCGCCGCGTGATACATGGCAAGGCACGCACCCGGCAGGCCGAACATTATCACCGGGAAGAAACCAGACATGAACGCTCCGGCAGTCGGGTCGCCGGCGATAAAGCGCTTCAGATCGCCTGTCGCACCGTGAAAGTCCCCGACGATGTACCAGACCAGGTTATTGAGGATGTGATGCAATCCTGTGACGATCAGCACGCGATTGAGGACGCCGTAGGCGAACAGACCGAGCGATCCGGCGCCGAGTATGGTCCGGCTCACCGCGTCCATGCCCTGCTCGATGACTGGCCAGGCGGTGCCGATGACCGCAGCAAGACCCACGCCAGCGAAGCCCGTGGCAATCGCGACGAAGCGGCGACCGCCGAAGAAACTGAGATAACTGGGCAATTCAATGTTGCTGAAACGGTTGTAGGCAATTCCGGCGGTGATGCCCGATAGCAGACCGACCGGAATACTGAGCTTGTTGAGCTCGCGCGCCTTGAAGGTCGATATGGCGAGCTCGCGCGCCGCGCCGCTGAGACCGGCGGCCACGTCCGGCGGCAGGGCCATCAACGTATCGACGCCACGCGTCGTGACGAGGTAACAGACCAGCGCCGCCAGTCCTGCCGCACCATGATTCTCCTTGGCGAGGCCCACGGCCACGCCCACCGCGAACAGCATTCCCAGATTGTGAAAGATGGCGTCGCCGGCCGCAGCCATGGCCGGCCAGTTCAGCAGGTCGGGTTGCCCAAGACGCAAGAGCAGTCCGGCGATCGGCAAAACCGCAATCGGCAGCATCAGGGCTCGACCGAGCTGCTGCATTCCGGAAAATGGCCTGTTCATCGCAACTCTCCCGACGGCGATGTCGCCTGAGCAACCAGGGCGCGGACTTCGGCGGCCGATTCGAGTGTGAGACAGCGCGCGGCAAGTGTTGCGCAGGCGCCGATGGTGAGGGATCGAATCAGCCGTTTGACTCCTGGCACGGCCGCCGGTACGACCGACAGCTCCCGGACACCAAGACCGATCAACAGGGGAACCGCGATTGGATCGGCCGCGACTCCCCCGCAGACCGCCACCATCTTGCCGGCGTTGGCGCCGGCGGTGGCGGTGGCGGCGACCAGCTGCAGGACGGCCGGATGCAGCGCGTCAAGGCGCGAGGCGAGCTCGGCATGACCGCGGTCCATCGCGAGGGTGTACTGCGTCAGATCGTTGCTGCCGATCGACAGAAAATCCGCGTCGCGGACGAGCCGATCAGCACCCAGCGCGGCGGCCGGGGTTTCGACCATGGCGCCGAGCTCCACCGGCGCCCGGCCACCCAGTTCCGCCCGCAATTCATTCACGAGTGCGCGCACGGTGCGCAGTTCGGCGAGGTCGGTGATCATGGGCAGCAGCACCCTGACGATCCCGGCGGGTTCGACACGCAGCGCCGCCTTCAGCTGCGTACGCAGCAGATCCTTGCGCCACAGCGCCGTGCGGATGCCTCTGAGTCCGAGGGCGGGATTCTCTTCGTACGGCAACGGCAGGTACCGCAGCGGCTTGTCGCCCCCGACATCCATGAGGCGCAACACGAGCGGGCGCCCCTCGAGTGCATCGGCCACGGCCTGGTACGCCTCGAGCTGTTCCCTCTCGCTCGGTGCCGTCTCGCGGTCGATGAACAGGAACTCGGTGCGCAGCAACCCGCAGCCTTCCGCCCCATTCTTGACCGCCGCGACCGCATCATCGACGCTCCCCACATTCGCGTAGACCTCAATGCGGGTGCCATCGCGGGCGCGGCACTCGCTCTGTGCGGCCACCCGCTCGGCCGCCCGCTGGGCCTGCCGCGCCGCGACGCGGGCCTCGGCGCGCTCGAGGTCCGCCGCTGGCGGCTTCATTTCCAGCACGCCGCGATCGGCGTCGACGATGACGAGCGCCCCTTCCCTGATGTCCTGGATTGCGGGGCCCAGCCCGACCAGCATCGGCACGTCCATGGCCGCGGCCAGTATGGCCACGTGTGAGGTGGCCCCGCCCGCACTGAGGCAGATGGCGGCGAGCCGCCGGCGGTCGAGCGCAACCAGTTCCGAGGGCAACAGTTCGGCGGCGAGCAGGACCGCGCGCTCCGGGATCGGCAGATTCATCGGACGCGCCTCGCCCGAAAGCGCCAGCAGCACGTGTGATTCGACATCCAGCAGATCGTCGGCACGTTCACGCAGCCGCTCATCCGCGAGCGCCTCGAGCGCCGCCATCGACCTGCGGGTCGCCGTGCGCCACGCGTAGCCCGCGCTCTTGCCCGAGGCGATCAGCTCCTCCGCCGCGGCGTTGAGCATGGGGTCATCCAGGAATTCGACGTGTGCTGCAACGATCTCACGACGCGCCGGCGCCCCGACCTCGCCAACGCGTGTCAGACGCGCCTTGACGGTCGAGCGCGCGCGCTCCAGCTCTCGGTTTTCATGTGCAGGTCCGGCGCCGATCTCGGCCACGACTATTTCCGGACGCTCGATTCGCGCCGCGACGCCGAGTGCGAAGCCGGCGACGGCGACGACGCCCTTGAGCTGCCCGTCGACGGCAACGCCGGCTGTCGCTGGAGCGGATCCAGGGGCCGGCCGAGCAGGCGATGCGTCAGCGCGGCCGTGCACGTCGGCCGGCGGAACCCCAGCATGACCGGCGCTCTCCTCGGCGCGCACGGCCTCCTCCAATCCGGCGACGACGGCTTCAATGGCCGCCAGGGCGCCCGTCCCCTTCGCCTGGACACTGATGGTGTCGCGAAAGCGCACGCCCAGCGACATGATTGAAACGACGCTGCGGGCATCGGCGCGCTTGCCGCGCAGCTCAAGCGATACCTGTGCCGCCACGGCGCGTACGCGCTGGGCGAGCATCGCAGCGGGCCGTGCATGAATGCCATGCTGGAGCATGACCTGCACGTCGCGGACTTCGGTCGCATCGCCTGCCGTGGTGTCCATGCCACCGCTGCCGGCAGCTGGGGCCGTCAGCGTCGCGCGTCCGGCCACCTCGAACAGGAGCTCACCAGCGCGGACCGGCCCTGGGGAGCGCCGGCGCCTGAGGGCGAAGCCTTCCGGGACCCCGACTACGATGGGCGTCATCAGGCTTTTCGCCGCGCGCGCCAGCGCGTCCAGATCGAAGCGGAGCAGCGCCTCGCCGGCTGCGACCGACTGCCCCTCGCGCACCAGGACTTCAAATCCACGTCCGCCGAGCTGCACCGTATCGATGCCGACGTGCACCAGCACCTCGATCCCTTCGGCACTGCGAATCGAGACCGCGTGGCTCCCGGCGGCCACGGTGACGATCACCCCGGCGCAGGGAGCGCTCAGGAGGCCGACGACCGGATCGATCGCCACGCCATCGCCCAGCATGCGGCCTGCGAACACGGGATCCGGCACCTCCTCGAGAGGCGCGCACCAACCGTCCATTGGTGCCAGGATATCCAGAGCCGTCATCGAGCTTTACTCCCAGCGCGGTGCTGGCCGTGAGCGGCACCGTGGCAATGGGTGCCGCGCTGCAGGAGTCCACCCGGATCTCCAGGTCGCCGATGGCCGAGCGGGCATCGCCCACGGGAATCTTCTGCGCATCAGCGCCAATCTCGAAGTTGAACGGCAGCGGCACCACGGCGGCCGTGAGCTGCGCGCCGTGGTCCAGATCCACGTCGCGATAGATCCAGCAGGGGTTCATGATGTCCAGTGCGACGATGGTCCCGGGCGGCGCCGCGCTGGGCTGCGGCTCGAGCAGCAGGCCAACGCCATCGCTGCACAATTCGAGCTCCCGGCTGCTCCGATGTGCGATCGATTGCAGGTCCGTACGGCGCGAAAGCACCTCCGACACGCGTTCCTGCCCGAGGAAGGTCGCGGCGCGCAGTTCCGTACCCAGCGCCAGATCGAGCGGCGCGGCGTAGGCGGGCGAGCCGGGGGTCGGCTCCTGTCCGTCGATGGTATAGCGGATCTCCCCGAACCCGGACTGGTTCGCCAGCGTCACCAACGCCTGCCCGGAGCTCGCGCTGATGCGGGCGTCGATGGCAAAGGCGCTGTCGGCCGCATGGGCGCCCAGGGCACGATAACGCGGCATGAAGGCGGCGAGGCGCCCGACAAAATCCGGCCACTGACGGCGCTGCGCCGGAGACCAGCCCAGCTCCGCGACCGCTGCAGCCCGCGGCAACGCCATCCAATCGACACGCGCCTCGGTACGGATGTGCTCGGTCCAGATATTGGCCTGCACGCCGAGTACGTGGTGCCGCTGCGTCTCGCTGAGCGAGGCATCGAGCGGATCAAAGCGGTAGACGTCCTCGAGGGATATGACCCGGGTGCGTCCGGGGGGCTCGGATGGCAAGGCGCTCTGGCGATTGTCGAAGTAGAGCGTCGGCCACGGCGCCAGGATCGTGTCATTGCCAGCGACCGCGGCTGCGTGGGCGCCACTCGTGCCGTGCCAGGACATGACCACGGCATCGGTTGAAAGGCCGGGCCGAAGGATCTCGTCCCAGCCGACGAGCCGGCGGCCATGCGCCGCCAGAAACCGGCCGATTTGGGCGGTGAAATAACCCTGCAGGGCCTCGGGATCACTGATCCCAAGGAGCTTCGCCCGCGCCTGCACGAGTGCCGACGCTCGCCATTGATCCTTGACCGCTTCATCGCCGCCGACGTGAAGATAGCGGCCGGGAAACAGTTCGATGACTTCCCGGAGCACATTCTCAATGAAGGCAAAGGTGCGGGGCTCGAGATTGTAGAGATAGGTGTGCACACCCCATCTGGCCGACACCGGCGGCGGTGGGCCATCGGTTGAGCCGAGCTCCGGGTACGCCGCGATGGCGGCCTGGGCGTGGCCGGGCATGTCGATCTCCGGCACGATCGTCACGTGGCGGAACGCGGCATAGGCGACGAGGTCGCGAATCTCGCGCTGGGTGTAGTAGCCGCCGTAAGGCGCCTCGGCGGGCGCGGCATTCGAAGCCGGACCGAGCGTCGGCGGACGGCGCCAGGCACCGATCGAGGTGAGCAGCGGGTAGCGGCGAATCTCGATGCGCCAGCCCTGATCGTCGGTCAGGTGCCATTGCAGGACGTTGAGCTTGTGCCAGGCCATCCAGTCGATCATCGAGCGGATGTACGCCGGGGACTGCATATGCCGGGCCGAATCGAGCATCAGGCCGCGCCACGAAAACACGGGCGCGTCCCGGATCAGCTGCGCCGGCACCTCACCCGCGCCCTGCCCCGTCGGCAGCAGTTCCCAGAGAGTGATTGCCCCATAAAAGAGGCCGGCGCCCGTGGTCGCGGAGACGGTGATGTGACGTGGCGTGATCGCGAGCTCGTAGGCCTCGGGCGCCATGCCGGCTCGGCGCTGAAAGCTGATCGCTCCGTTGGCCGGAGCCGTGCGACTCAGGCCGGGGGCGAAGCCGCGGGTGCGCGACACCAGTCGGGCGAAGTACTGCGCCGCACGTGCGGCATCCCGGTCACCTGCTGTGACGCGCAGCGGCGTCCGCGGGTCTATCCGAAATGCGCCTTCCGCGGGAATGATTTCGGCCGGCAGAGGGATGACCGCGCATTGCACCGCTGGCACGGGGCTCGCCAGGCCTGAGCCAGGAAGCGTGGCCCAGATCGCCACGCTGGCCAACGTCGCCAACCGACAACGCCTGCCAATCAAGCCTCGTCGTACAGTGAACACGATTGCAATCACACCCGCTGCCCGTGGCCGGCGGGGGTACCGGCCACGGGCTTAGCTTGACACGCCAGGGCGCGCGACGCCTCCTCAGTACTTGACGCGCAGGTTCAGGTAGTACTGACGGCCGTTCTTGTAGAACGCGCGCGGCTGATCCGTGTTGAGGGCGTAGTACTTCAGGGTGGCATCGCCCAGGTTCTGGCCGTCCAGTGTGACTGAGAAGTGATCGTTGATGGTGTATCCAAAGGAGGCCGCCAGCGATCCGATCGCATCCTGCGAGAAGGCCGTATTACGGTCCAGTCCGCTGAAGAACGCCGAACGGTAGGTGTACGCGACGCGGGCGCTGAAGTGCGTGTCCTCGTAGTACCCACTGACGTTGTAGGTGTTCTTCGACGTCCCGACGAGACGGTCATCGCCATTGTTCACTTGGGAGGTCTGGCGTCCGTCCGTATAGGTGAAGTTTCCGGCGACACCGAAATGATCACCAATCGCCTGCTGGTAGGCCAGCTCTACTCCCTGCGCGATACCGGAGGCGTTGACCGGCACCGTGAGCAGGTACGGCACCTGCGTCCCGCCGGGCGGGAACGTCGGGCCAAAGGTCAGATAGCTCAGGGTCTGGCTGCCGAAGCCCACGAAGTTCTGCAGGTCCATGTAGAACAGGCCGGCCGACAGCAGCGAGCGCTTGGCGAAGTACCACTCGAAGCTCGCGTCGTAGTTGACCGAGCGGATCGGCTTCAGATCCGGGTTGCCGCCCGAGCCGCTGCCAACGCAGGGGACATTGCCCGGGCAGGTGATCGCAGCGGGCGGTGACAGGTTGGTGAAGCCGGCGAGCGCCGAGTAATCCGGACGGGTCATGGTCTCCGAGATCGCGAAGCGCGCGACCACGTCCGGGGTCATGTCGATCTTCAGGTTGGCGCTCGGCAGAATATCGCTGTAGCTGTGACTGACCGGAATGCCAATGTACGGCCCAAACAGCGAGGTCGTGATCGCCCCGGGGGTCGACGCATCGACCTGGGTGTAGGTCACGATGTCTTCCCTCGTGTTCACGACCCGCACTCCCACGTTGCCGCTCCAGCCGGTACCCTTGAAGTCCGCCTGCAGGTAGGTCGCCAGATTCTTTTCGTGTACGCCGAAGAGGAACTGGTAATACGCGCGTTCCAGCGGATTACGCTGCGTTTGCCCTGAAGTGCACAGGGGGGCTGGAGACACCAGTGGCAGGTAACACGGCTTGTTGTAGGCCGCCAGTTGCGCCGGCGTCCAGTACCAGATTCCGGTCGGAATGGAAGCGCCAAAGGTATTGAAGTCCGACGGATAATGCGACCAGGTCGTTGGATAGCTCGCCGTGTCGGCCCCACCACCAGCCCAGAACGTCGGTCCCTGCGCGATCGCATGGTCCGAAGTGCGATCGTGCTTCTCATAGCGGACGCCGAACTTGAGGTCCGTCCAGTTGTCGCTTTGCATGTTGAAGGTGCCGTCGATCTTGCCCCAGTTTTCCTTGTCGACAACATCGATATTCTGGGCGCCAAAGATCCAGCCGAAGTCCACCGGCACGCCACCCGGGAAGGGCGTGGTGTTGTTGGTCGTTCCGAGGTTGAAGTCCGGCGCCCCACCGATGCCGTGCAGGTTCCAGCCCGCACCGTTGCTGGCTCCCGGAAGGGTCTCGGATACGTTCTGAGTCGGGGTCTTGCCGTGGCCCTCCGAGGTGCCGATCTGCGTGCCCACCGTCAGGCGGTCGCTGACCCGGAAACTTCCGTCGAGGTTGAAGTAGTTCGAACTTGCGCTCTCATCCGGCCGGGAAATCTGGTCGTATATGCCGTAAAACGTGCCCGGCGCCCCCGTGAAGTTGGCCTTGGTGAGAGTTCCGTTGGTGACCACGTAACCCGGGTCCGGCGACTGACCGGCGCCCTGATTGATGTAGTGCGAATTCCACAGCAGGTAGTTGCGGTTGTAGTTCGGGCCTTCCAGTTTCGAACTGAAGCCGGAAAGATCCAGGTCCACCGCATCGGAGGGCTTGAACTGAATGTCGATCAATCCACCCTTGCGCTTGCGCTCCTGCTCGAAAAACGCGGCGCCGATGAGCGCCGGGTACCAGACGTTCGTGAGGTCCGGATGCGCCGTGGCGACCGCGCTGCCCTGTGCGATCCGCTCATAGCCAAGCAGCTCCACGCCGTCGCGCCGCAGGTGGCGCGTCTCGGAGAAGCCTTGCAGCATCACGCCGAAAGTCGAGTCTTCGCTCTTCCAGTTGAACAACGCGGACAACTGCGGGTCCGTCTTCGACGCGAGGTCGGCGCGAACGGCGCCCAGCGACCCTTCGAGCGTCAGCGACTTGGTGAAATCCAGCGGCCGGCGCGTGTACGACTACCCGGCTGACGAGTTCAGAGGGCAATAAGGTGTAGCTCACGCTCCGGCCCACGGTCGTGACCTGGTTCAGCACGAACCAGTCGCCCGAGGCGACATTGTGGCCATTGAGCAGGGTCTGGGTCAGGCTGGGGCCGGTACCGCGCATGCTGACGCGGTCGTTCTCATCGAACCCGCCTTCGCTGGCGCCGGCGGAGCTGATCGTCATGCCCGGCAGACGCTGGAGTGAGTCAGCGATGTTCTTGTCGGGCATCTTGCCGATGTCTTCCGCAGTGACGACTTCCACCTGCGAGGTCGAGGCGCGCTTCTGCACGAGCGACTGTTCGAGCGAACCCCGAATGCCCGTGATGACGACTTCTTCAAGCGTTGCCGCCGGGGCACTGGTTGTGGTCTGGCCCAGCACGAGCGCCGGTGGCGCGAGCATCGCCAGACCCAGAGCAGATTTGACCGCGAACGTGATCCGATTCATTGAGAAGTCCCCCATAGCTTTAAGATCAATGCGATTTCGAATGCGTGAGCACCAGGCGCCGCGGGCAACCCCTGATTCCCCCAATGTGCAACCCCAACGTGTGTGACTTGCGTACAACCGCGGGCTCACACCAGTTAGAGTCCAATATAATACCACTTCAGACGATTTTCAAGTGCAACGTATCTGTAACACTTGGGAGGGTAATTCTCGCTTTAAAACCAGAGAGCTAGAAGGAGTCCATCTTGCCGGGCTGTTGCCAAGTGGTCTTATTTTGGTATGCTCTGCTTGCTCGGCCCCACCACTTTCGATTGGCGCAATCCAAACATGTCACTAGCGAAGCTCGTCGGCCCACTGGATGAACGCAGCAATCTGCCGCTTTACCAGCAGTTGCAGCGGGCCCTGCGAAAAGCCATAGAAACGCGCGTTCTCGGGCCCGACGATGCCCTGCCCGCGGAACGCGATCTCGCGACAGATTTCGCCGTTTCGCGTATCACTGTGCGCACGGCACTGGATGGACTCGTATCTGAAGGGCTCCTCGTGCGCCGCCAGGGCAGCGGCAACTTCGTCTCGGCGCGCGTCGAGAAAAACTTCGCGATGCTGACTTCCTTCTCGGAAGACATGCGCGCCCGCGGCCGCACGCCGCGCAGTGTCTGGCTCAAGCGCGCGGCCGGCACGGTGACACCGGAAGAAGCGCTGACACTGCGCCTGAGCCCAGGCACGCCGGTGTATCGCTTTTACCGCATCCGCTACGCCGACGACGCGCCCATGGCGCTCGAGTATGCAACGGTCGCGGCCTCGGCCCTGCCCTCTCTGGAGTCCGTCGATACTTCGCTCTATGAAGCGCTCGAGCGCGCCGGTCATCGGCCCGTCCGTGCACTGCAGCGCTTGCGTGCGGTCCTGCTGACCGGCGATCAGGCCGAGCTGCTGAAGGCGAAGGCGGGCGATGCCGGGCTGCTGGTGGAGCGCCTCGGCTCACTTCCGGACGGCCGCGCGATCGAATTTTCCCAGTCCTATTACCGCGGCGATACCTACGACTTCGTCGCCGAACTGAGCGCCGCCACGTGAGCAGCCAGGACCGCGCCGGTGAGCTCCTGCCGGGCGGCCTCGAGTCGACCCACATGTTTCGCGAAGCCGCCAGCGCATCGGCGGCGGTACGGGCGCAATTGGCGCTTGACACCCGCGCCATGCACTCGATCGGCGAGCAGGTACGCAAGCTCGCGCCACGCATGGTGATGACCTGCGCGCGCGGCAGCTCCGATCATGCCGCCACCTACGCAAAATACCTGATCGAGACACGGGCCCGCGTCCCCACCGCATCGGCGGCGCTGTCGATCAGCTCGGTGTACGGCGTCCGCCAGGACCTGCGCGAGTGCCTGTACATCGCCATATCGCAGTCCGGTCGCAGCCCCGACCTGCTGGCCTCCGTCGCACTGGCCAAGGAGTCCGGTGCCACGGTCCTCGCCATCTGCAACAGCCCCGACGCGCCGCTCAATGCTGGCGCCGACCATGTGATCGAATTGCGCGCCGGACCAGAGCAGAGCATCGCGGCGACGAAGTCCTACCTCGCCACGCTCGCCGCCCTGGCTCGCTTCGTCGCAGCCTGGACGTGCGACACGAGTCTCGATGAAGACCTCGCACGACTGCCGGATCTCATGGACGAAGCGTGGCGGATGGATTGGACCAGCGCGGTGCCGATGCTGGCCAGTGTCGAACACCTCTATGTCGTCGCTCGCGGCATCGGCCTCGCGGCGGCGCAGGAGATCGCGCTCAAGTGCAAGGAGACCTGCGGTCTGCATGCCGAAGGCTTCAGCAGCGCCGAATTGCGCCACGGTCCCTACACGCTGCTGGGCCCGAATTTCCCGGCGCTGCTGCTCACGCAGGATGACGCGACGGGGCCCGGCGTGGTGGCGCTGGCCACCGAGCTGGCAAAGAGCGGCGTTCGCGTTCTGCTCGCCGGTGCCGAGGCCAGGGGCGCGGTGCAGCTGCCTTCCCCCACCTGCCCCGCCACCCTCGCTCCGATCCTCCTGGTGCAGAGCGCCTACCGGTATATCGGCCAGCTTGCCTTCCGGCGCGGCTACAATCCCGACTTTCCGGCGCATTTGCGCAAGGTCACGGAGACTGTCTGATGCGCACTGCGCTGTCGAACGGGCGGATCCTGACCACCGACGGCATCGTGACCGACCAGGTGCTCCTGCTCGACGGGGCGCGCATCGAGGCGCTCGTGCCACGCAATGATCCACGCTGCCAGCAAGCGGCAGCGGACGATCTCGCCGGCCAATTGCTGGTCCCGGGCTTCATCGACATCCAGGTCAACGGCGGCGGCGGCGTGCTTTTCAACGACGCGCCCGATATCCATTCGATTCGCGCGATCGGGGATGCGCATCGCCAGTTCGGCACGACTGGATTCCTGCCCACCGTCATCAGTGACGACATGGAGACCATCGGGCAGGCCATCGCTGCGGTCCAGGCGGCAATTGACAGCGGTCTTCCGGGGGTCCTGGGGATACACGTCGAGGGCCCGTTCCTGAACCGGGCGCGTCGCGGCGTGCACGACGCCAGGCATTTGCGCACGCTCGACGCTACCCTGGTACCGCTCCTGTGCTCGCTGCGGGGCGGTCGATTGCTGCTGACATTGGCCCCCGAGATGACCACGCCCGACGTCATCGGCCAGCTGGTCGATGCGGGCGTCATCGTCGCGGCCGGGCACAGCAATGCGACCTACGCCGAGGTCGATGCCGCCATCGCGTGCGGGCTGCGTGGCTTCACGCACCTGTTCAACGCCATGTCCTCACTGACGCCGCGCGAACCGGGCGTCGTCGGTGCTGCGCTCTACAGCGAGAGCACCTGGTGCGGCATCATCGTCGACGGCCACCACGTCAATCCGGTGACGCTCAAGATCGCCCTGCGCTGCAAGCGCCACGATCGATTCGTGCTGGTCACGGATGCCATGCCGGTGGTCGGCACACCCAATGCGACGTTCCTGCTGCAGGGGCGCACCATCCATGTGCTCGACGGCGCCTGCCGCGACGACCACGGTACGCTCGCCGGCACGGCCCTCGACATGGCCGCGGCCGTCCGCAACGCCGTCACGATGCTCGGTCTGGACATCACCGAGGCCGTGCGCATGGCGAGCGAATATCCGGCACAATTCCTCGGGGTGGGCCACGAACTGGGCCGGATCGCTGCCGGCTACCGGGCGAACCTGGCACTGATGGACGACGCGCTGAGCGTGCGGCGGACCTGGATCGACGGGCTCAGCGGCGATTAGAATACGGCGCTGGAGGTTCCCATGAACACTCTGAGCGCGCGCATCACACTGCTGTTTGCACTGCTGTACACGATTCCGGGCGGCCCGGCCTTCGCGGCCATGACGTTGACCAGCAGCGACCTGCAACAGAACGCTCCCATCAACACCACGCACATCTATCCGCGTTGTGGCGGCCGCAACATTTCGCCGCAGCTCTCCTGGAGCGGCGCGCCTCAATCGGCGAGGAGCCTGGTGTTGACGATGATTGATGTGGACGTGAAGCCTTCGCAGTGGTCGCATTGGGTGGTGGTCGGCCTGCCAACTGGCGCCGGTTCGCTTGCGCAGGGCGCCAGGACCTTGCCCGGCAATGCCAAGGCCTTGATCAGCAATTTTGGCGATGCCGCCTATGCCGGTCCCTGCCCGCCCGCAGGCACCGGCGTGCATCACTACCAATTCACGATCTGGGCCCTGCCGACAGCCGAGCTGTCGTTGCCTCCGGACGAAAAGGCGATGGAGCTGACCGCAAAGCTGTCCCGTCTGGCCCTCGCGCACGCATCATTGACCGCACTGGTTCAGGCGCCCGCGGGACCTTAAGCAGCCTCCGGCTGACCATGACACGCAGGACTCTGAACGCCATCCTGGTGGCAGTGTTGTTCGGCCTGGTCGCGCCGGGAAGCGCATGGGCGGCTGTCCGGGTGCTCGTCGGCCCGACACCGATTCCGGATGGCGAAGCGCGCTCGGGCCGTGATATCACCGTGATCAATGACCGGCTGGCGTTTTCGATTGCCGTTGATACCGAAGTTCCGTTCGGCATCCCGCGAGGCGCGCTCATCGATGCGGCGCCGGTCAGCAACGGCAAGATCGGGCGAGATCGCCTCGTGTACGCTGATTTCATTCCGAACGACTGGTCCGCCTGGCCCAATACCTATCATCGCGTGGAGATTCTTGAGCAGACGCCAGAGCGCGTCGTGATCAGCGCCACCCGCGACTGGGGACAAGTCACCATCACCACCGTGTATACGCTGGCGGCGGACGCCGACGCCGTCGAGATCCAGACCACCATGCGCAATGAGGGCACCGAAGCGCTGACGGATCTTCTGTCCGGCATGACCTTGTGGCCCAAGGGTGGATTTTTCTTCGGTGTCCCGGGACTCGCTGGCCTGAAACGCGGACCGGCCGAGGGCGCGCTGAGCGATCGCGTAGTCGCCTATGATGAAGGCTGGAGCCTCGCGCTGCATGCGCCCTATTTTGACCATGTGGATTTCTATTCGAGGGACATGTACCAGCTGCACACGCTGGCCGCGGGCGATAGCCGAAGCTTCACCGCGTGGCTGCAGGTCAGCGCCAGCGCCGATCTGGGTCCGGTCATCCAGGCTGAATTGACTCGCGAGCAACTTCATTCCGGCACGGTCCAGGGCCTCGTCAAGGCCAGCAACGGCAAGCCGATCGACGAACCGGTCGTCGTGGTCGAAATGCAGGGCAAACCATACGCCTGGGTGCTGGGACACGGCGGGAAGTTTCAGCTGACGCTGCCCGCGGGCCGCTACGCCATCTATGCCACGGCCAGGAATTATTCACAGAGCCACACACTACCCGTCACGGTGATCGCGGGCAAAGACGCGCGCCGGGACTTGCGGGGTCTGGCACCGCCCGGCCGCCTGCGCCTGTCCGTCACCGATACCCGCAACGGCCGGCCACTGGATGCGCGCATTGCCATGACGGAAGGACGGGGCCCCGTCGTCGAGTTTCTGGGCCGCAAGACCTTCTTCACCGGACTGGACCAAAAAGGCGAGCTCGATGTGCCCTTGGCGCCGGGCAAGTATCGCTTCACGATTGCCTCCGGGGGCGGGTTCCTGGCATCGTTTCGCGAACTCTCATTCAAGATCGATTCGGCGCGCACGCAAACGAAATCGATACGGCTGAAACCACGATTCGATCCTCCCGCGCGTGGCTGGTACTCCGCCGACCTGCACCATCACGCCGACCAGGCCGAGGCGGTGACGCCGGCGGCTGATCTGGCGCGCTCGCAGCTGGCCGCGGGGCTCGACCTGCTGTTCGTCAGTGATCACGACTCGACCGCGAACCATCAGCAATTGCAGCAGATTGCCGACCGGCGCGCGGTGCCCTTCATTGCGGCGATCGAGCTCTCCCCTTCCTGGTCCCACTTCAACGCCTTTCCGCTGCTGCCCGGCCAGACGCTGCAGATCGATACCAGTACCGCAACCGTTGATCAGGTGTTCGCGGAAGCGCGCCGCCAGGGCGCTCTGGTAGTACAGGTCAATCATCCCTTCAATCCCTACGGGTATTTTTCCAGCCTGGCCGTTGATGCGGTACCCGGGGGCTTCAATCCACACTTCGAGCTCATCGAAATCAACGGCGTGGAGCCGCACGATGACGATAGAGTCCTGCACGCCCTGTGGTCGTTTTGGAATGACGGGCACCGCTACTACCTGAGCGGGGGCACGGATGCTCACGACGTCTGGTCGCAGGAGTCCGGACGCGTGCGCACCTTTGCGCATCTGGAAGGCAAGCCCAGCGCGCAGAGTTTTGCCGAAGCACTCGTTGCCGGCCACGCCTACGTCAGCTACGGCCCGTTGCTGTACCCGGAAGTGATGTTCGGCTCGGAATTGAAGCTCAAGACTGGCGAAACCTTCCGCCTGGGATTCGATCTGGAGTCCGTCAATGGCCTCAAGCAGGCTACGCTCATTGAACGCGGCGAGACCGTCAGTACGAAGTCCTATCCGGACGGCGCGCATACCGCACACCTGGATATCGCGCTGACGCCGACCGGCGCCACCTGGTACCAGCTCATTGTCGAGGACCAGCTGGGCAGCAAGGCCTATGCCAATCCCGTCTGGATCGACGTAATCGGCACGCCTCAGTTCCGGTAGGAGGAATCCTGCTGGTCGAGCAGTCGCTGCAGATCCCGGAAGTGCGCGAAGGCGGCGCCCCGATAGTTGTCCCAGGAACGCGCCGTGTATTCCGCGATTTCATCCGGCAGCACGTTGAGTGGCTGGCCAGTCCCGTAGGCCAGGACCAGCGTCCGCGCTGCGCGCTCGAGGAAATACAGGTCCTCGAAGGCCTCCGCCACGGTCGGTGCGGTGACCAGTACACCATGATTGCCCATGATCATGCGGCTCTTGTCCCCCAGCGAGCGCGCCAGGCGCTCCCCCTCCTCGCTCTGATCGGCGATGCCGCCATAGTGCTGGTCGATCGCCACGCGGTTGTAAAAGCGCGCCGTGGTCTGATCGATCGGCTTGAGCTGCGGATCGGCGAGCGTGGCCAGCACCGTGCTGTAGGGCGGGTGCACGTGCAGCACGCAACGCGCCTGCGGCAAGAGGGCATGGATGCGTCCGTGGATGCTCCACGCCGAGGGATCCGGCGCATCCGGGCGGGACATCGTTTCCGTATCGTCGCTGTCGAGCAGCAGCAGGTCACTGGCCCTGATCAATGCAAAATGCTGCCAGCGCGGATTCATCAGGAACTTCGTGCCGTCCGCCGAGACGGCCAGGCTGAAGTGGTTGCCGACCGACTCATGCCAGTTCATCTGCACCGCGAGCCTGAAAGCCGCGGCGAGTTCCACCCTGAGCTGTGCCACGTCTGACGGGTTCATCGACGCGACGCCCACTGCAGGGGCGCGACCTTCGGCAGTATGAATCAGGCCCGCGACATTGCCACAGGCATTCTGCACGCCGACCCAGCGCCCCTGCGCGGCCGGGCCGGCGATGATCTGGGGAATGGCAAAAACGCCGGGATAGGACACCGCGCCAAGCACGCAGAAGGCGAACAGTGCGGCTACCGAGCCGGCTGCAGGCAACGTCACCATGCCCAGCATGCAGAAGATGGCGCTCAGGTGGCCCGTTGCCATGAGCCCCTTGTACACCAGCGTCGCACTGCGTCCGCCGCGAATCCAGCGATCGGTGATCCCGCCCGCGGCGAACGCCGTCAAGGCGTTGAGCAGATACGCCCAGGAGGCAATCGCGACCATCGAACCGAGGGTGAATCCGCGTGACTTGACCAGGTAATACGGCAGCCAGGAGATGATGAAGTAGTAGGTGTAGTTCGAGGCGAAATGCCCAAGGGCCGAGCCCCATAGGGCGCGCTGCCCGAGTATCTGCGCAAAGCTGGGTTGATCGTGCTCGCCCGCCGGGCCCCGGGGCAGCGATGGAATCACGACCCGGCGCCAGGGCCACAGCCACAGAAACGACAGGCCTCCGAGCACGAGGAACCCGGCTCGCCAGCCGAACTTCATCATCAGATAGCCGCCCACCAGCGTGCCGACCGCAGGACCGAGCAGGTAACCGAAACTCATGATGCCGTTGGCCACGCCCAGCCGGCGCACCTCGACCGCCTGCGCCAGCACCTTGGAGACGCAGGGAAAAGTGACGCTCTCGCCGATCCCCAGCAGGATGCGCAGGCCGAGCAGCGTCGCAAAACTCCCGGCGAAGCCGGTGAGGAAGGTGGCAACCGACCAGAGCGTCAGCCCCGCAGCCAGTACCCGCTGCGCGCCGTAGCGCTCGGCGAGCCAGCCCATCCCGGGCATGCACAGCACATAACCGTAGTAGAACGCCGACAGCAGCACTCCGATCTGCGTGGCACTGAGGCCCAGTTGATCCTGCATGAGCGGTGCCGCGGTCGCGAGGTTGCCGCGATCGACATAGTTGATGAAGACGCAGGCGGTGACCAGCATCACCACGCGCGCAGTGGCGCGGGATTCGCTCATGGTGACGCCCTGGTTGCGTTCCGCCGGCATGACATCGCTGTTTCCCCCTCGGCTGCCAGCGCAGCTTGCGCTCCACATTGCACGAGTCCTCCCATTCCGGCAACCTGCACGCAGCCGGCCCGGCGCAACTGCTGGAGTCACTGCGATGAATCCATTCGGGAATCACATGGTCACGGCCGCACTGGCCGAGGCGCTGGTCTCGGTCCTGCTCCTGATGCTCGGCTTCCTCGCCGGCAAGTACCGGGAACGGCGCCAGCTGCGCGGCCGCGACCTGACCGAGTACGATTTCTACCCCTACGAAACGACAGCGGACAATTTCGCCGAATTCAGCGCGCGCGATTTCCGCCTGGGCATGCACTACCTGCTGCGCAACCGTGACTCACGCGCCGCGCGGCAGCTCATCTTCATCGGCGAGCAGAATAATGTGCGTGAACTGCTCGACGTGCAGGACCGGCAGGCCTACGACAAGTTCTACTCCCGGTACCACGGTGCCGCCGTCACCAGTGATACGCAGGATTATCTGGAGAATTACCGCAACATCGTCCGACTGTTTGGCAAGACCTTTTCCCACATGGGCATTGAGATCCTCCTGCACGATCTGGCCAATCCGAGCCGATCAATCATCTGGATCGAGGGTGCGGAAGTGACCGGCCGGTCACTGCACATGGGTACGACGACGCTCCTTGTTGATCTCAAGAAGCGGCGCGCCCTGAACCAGGACAAGCTGAACTACGAGCTGACACTCGGTGCGCGCCGATTCAAATGCACCACAGTGCCGATCGTCCGCAAGGAATACGGGGTGGTCGCCGCGGTGTGCATGAATATCGACGTCAACTTCATTCGTGATGCAGTGCTGCCCTCACCCGCCGCCATAGCCGAGTTCTTCCGGCATTACTGCCAGACGGACATGGAGCTCAGCGAAAACATCCTCTCGAAAGAGGAGCACCACAAGGCGCTGCGGGGCAAGAAGCACTTCCAGGACAATGCCTACGACGGCGCCGTGCGCAGCTGAGGGCTGGCCAGGGTGGGGTTTAACGCATAGCGCTTATCGCTTCTATCTTATGAAGCATTATCAATGGGTTACAAATCCTTCCTGATCCATAGAGTTATTGTCGCGGGAGGCAGGTTCACACCGCCGCCGTCCCGCCCCCTTCGCCGGTCACATCTTGCGAGTAACTTCGATACCAGTCGCCGCGAACTACCGACCATGCAGCTAAGCCGCGTCCTGTAAGGACGGCCGCGGCAACCGCTGGACCTGTCCAGCGAGCCGCTGGGCTACGGGTCGGGAGTGTCAGGGGAAATGGGCTCATGAACTTTCAGCAACAGCTCTGGGCCGTCGTGCTGGCCGCCGGTGATGGCACCCGTCTTGCGGCGCTGACCACGGACGCCCGCGGCAACCCGGTGCCGAAGCAATTCTGCTCGTTGCGCGGCCAGGGATCGCTCCTGGAGGATGCGCTGCAGCGCGCCGGCCATGTCGTGAGGGGCGAACAGGTCTGTGTCGTGGTTGCCGAGCAGCACCGCCGGTACTGGCAGCGGGCACTGCGAGCGCTCCCTCCGGAGAATGTGATCGTACAGCCGCGCAATTGTGGCACGGCGAATGGCGTCCTGCTGGCGACACTGCACGTGCTGGAACGCGACCCACGATCGCGCATCATGTTCCTGCCCGCCGATCATTTTGTGCGCGACGAGCCGGTGCTGGCCCGCTCGTTGCGCGAGCTGGCTGCGCTCCCGGACCTTCACCCCCGGGAACTGGTGCTCCTGGGCATCGAACCCGAAGAGGCGGACCCGGAACTCGGCTATATCGTGCCGGGCGCCTGCCTCGCACCCCATACGCACTGCGTGGCGCACTTTGCCGAGAAACCGCCCTGCGACGCGGCGCGCGAGCTGCTGAAAGGCGGCGCGCTCTGGAACAGCTTCATCTTCGCCGCACAGGGGCCGACCCTGGTGCAGCTGTTGCGTGCGCGCATGCCTGAATCCGTGGCTGCCATGGCCGCGGCCCTGGCGATTGGGGCCGGCGAACCCCAACCAGGCCGCATGCTGCGCGAGCTGTACCAGCGCCTCCCCAACGTCGATTTTTCGCGCGACATCGTCGCCGGTGCCGAACAGCGCTTGCGCGTGTTGCGATCACCCGCGTGCGGCTGGTCGGACCTCGGTACGCCGAAACGCGTTGCCGCCACCCTCCAACAGCCCGTCCCGGCGCCCATCCGTTCCCGCCGGCCGGCCCCTTATGACCCGCCGCTACTGAATCTCGCGCTCCAGTTCGCCCACTGGAGCAGCCGCTGATGGATCGGCTGATGCTCGCGCGCCCGGACTTCGCTGAGGATGCCGGCGCACTGGCGCGTGAATGGCTGCTCACCAACGGCCTGGGCGGCTATGCCAGCGGCACGATTGCCCAGGCCAATACACGTCGCTATCACGGACTGCTCGTGGCATCGCTCAAACCGCCGCTCGAGCGTATCGTGATGGTCGCCAAGGCGGACGCCACCGTCCGCTACCGCGGAGCCAGCCACGCGCTCGCCTGCAACGAATTCTCTGACGGTACGATTACGCCACGCGGCTACCGGAGGCTGGCGGGCTTTCATCTGGAGGGCACGATCCCGGTGTGGACCTTTGCCTTCGGCGACGCTCTGCTTGAGCAACGTGTGTGGATGGCGCACGGCCACAACACGACACACGTGCAATACAGCCTGCTGCAGGCGGGAGCACCGCTGGCGCTTTCAATCGCACCGCTGTGCACTTACCGGGACTATCACTCCCATGCCCGCGGCAGCCGTGCCTACACTGTTGACTCGCAGGAGTCGACCTGCACCGTGACGGCCCATGACGGGGCTCGGCCCTATACCCTGTCGGTTGACCGCGGCCGATTTCGCGCCGAACCGGAGTGGTGGTGGAATTTTCATCATCGCATCGAGGCCGAGCGCGGTCTCGACGCCACCGAAGAGCTGTTCCGGCCCGGCACCTTTCATATCGAGCTCCTCTCAGGCGAGTCTCTAACCCTGACGCTGAGCGCGGAGGCCGAGGCGGCTCCGACCTCGCTGCGGCAGGCGATCACGCGCGAGGCTGGACTCCTGTCGGCCCTGCCGCCGGCGGCTCCATCCTGGGTGCGGCAGCTGACGCTCGCGGCCGATCAATTCCTGGTGGCGCGCGGCAATCCTGGCGATGCAACGGCGGGCACCACGGTGATCGCGGGCTATCCGTGGTTCGGCGATTGGGGCCGCGACACCATGATTGCCCTGCCGGGACTGGCGCTGGCGACCGGGCGTCATGCCGAGGCGGCATCCATTCTGAGGACTTTCGCTGCGCACCTGAGCCAGGGCATGCTGCCGAATCGCTTCCCCGACGGCAACGAGGCGCCGGAATACAACACCGTCGATGCGACGCTCTGGTATTTCCACGCCATCGCGGAGTATTACGCGGCCACCAGCGATGCGGCGCTGGTACGCGAACTGTACCCCCAGCTCTGTGAAGTCATTGACTGGCATCAGCGCGGCACCCGCTTTGGCATCAGCGTGGATCCTGCCGACGGCCTGCTGCGTGCCGGGGAGCCCGGAGTCCAGCTCAGCTGGATGGATGCCAAGATCGGGGACTGGGTCGTGACGCCACGGATCGGCAAGCCGGTGGAGATCAACGCGCTCTGGCACTACGCGCTCCTGCAGATGCAGGCCTGGGCCCTGCTGACTGCCGATCAGGCGGGTTCGCGCCGCTACGGAATCGCGGCAGGTACCGCGGCCGAATCATTCCGCTCCGCCTTTTGGTGTGAAGCCCACGGCTGCCTGTACGATGTGATCGACGGCCCGGAGGGCGAAGTGATCGACGGACGCCGTGTCGATTCCAGTCTGCGGCCCAATCAGATATTCGCCGTTTCGCTGGGCACCGACCTGCTCGAACCCGAACGCCAGCGCGCCGTGGTGGATGCCTGCTCCGAGGCCCTGCTGACGCCCCTGGGATTGCGTTCGCTGTCTCCCACCCATCCAGCCTATTGCGCGAATTACCGCGGCGGACCGGTGGAGCGTGACGCCGGCTACCACCAGGGCACGGTCTGGAGCTGGCTGCTCGGTCCCTACGCGCTCGCCCACCAGCGTGTCTACGGGAACGCCGCCCACGCGCTCGCGCTCCTGGAAGGAATCGCCGCGCACCTGCACGAGGCCTGTGTCGGGTCGATCAGCGAAATTTTTGATGGCGCAGCGCCGCATGCCGCGCGCGGTTGCTACGCCCAGGCCTGGAGCGTGGCCGAAACACTGCGTGCCTGGCATCGATTGGCCGGCGCACAATCACAGCACATGCTAGACAGGAAGGTGCCCCATGCCCGCAGACACGGCTGAACACAAACGCCTCGATGCCGAGGCGGCGCATGGCGCCGCCTGGAAACACTGGGGTCCGTACCTCGCGGAGCGCCAGTGGGGCACGGTCCGCGAGGACTACAGCGAGCACGGCACCGCGTGGGATTACTTTCCGCATGATCACGCCCGCAGCCGCGCCTATCGCTGGGGCGAAGACGGGATCGGCGGCCTTTCCGATGCACACCAGCGGCTGTGCATTTCGCTGGCCCTGTGGAACACCCGCGATCCGATCCTCAAGGAGCGCCTGTTCGGACTCACCAACAGCGAAGGCAACCACGGCGAGGACGTCAAGGAGCTGTACTACTACCTCGACGCCGCGCCTTCTCATGCCTATCTCAAGATGCTCTATAAGTACCCGCAGCGGGAATTCCCTTACGCGCAGCTCGTTGAAGAGAATCGTCGCCGCGGCATTTCCCAGCCCGAATTGGAGCTGATCGACACTGAGGCTTTCGCCGACGACCGATACTTCGACGTCGTGATCGAGTATGCCCAGGCCGGACCTGAAGACATCCTGATGCGCGTCACGGCGCACAACCGCGGACCGGAGTCTGCGCCCCTGCACCTGCTGCCGCAGCTGTGGTTTCGCAATACCTGGAGCTGGGACGCGAACTGCCCCAGGCCCTGCCTGCTGCAGGCCGACGATTGCGAGATCGAGCTCAGCCACCCGGAGCTGGGCGAGCGCTACCTGTACGCCGACGGCAGCCCACGCGCGATTCTGTTCTGCGACAACGATTCGAATGCAGCGCGTCTGTGGGGCGAGCCGGCCAGGGAGGGTTACTGGAAGGACGGCATCCATGAGCGCGTCGTCAACGGCAGGGAATCGGCGGTCAATCCGGCGCACACGGGTACCAAGGCCGCGGTCTGGCACGAACTCGACATACCCGCGCACGGCTCGCGGACCGTCCAGTTACGCCTCGCACCCCGCGAGATCAGCCAGCCGTTCGCGGACTTCAAGCGCGTATTCGCCGCACGCATCCGCGAGACCGACGAATACTATGCTCATCTGCAGGCGGGTATCGACAGCGTCGATGCGCGCCGCGTGCAGCGGCAGGCCTTCGCGGGCATGATCTGGAGCAAGCAGTACTTCCATTACGACGTGCCGCGCTGGATCAAAGGCGACCCGCAGCAGCCCGCACCGCCCGCGAGCCGCCGCCACGGCCGCAACCACGAGTGGCTGCACCTGAATAACGCCGACATCATCTCGATGCCGGACAAGTGGGAGTACCCGTGGTACGCCGCCTGGGACCTCGCCTTTCATTGCATCCCGCTCGCGCATCTGGATGCCTCCTTCGCCAAGGAGCAGCTGTTGCTGCTCACGCGCGAGTGGTACATGCACCCAAACGGGCAGATGCCGGCGTACGAATGGGCCTTCGGTGACGTCAATCCGCCGGTACACGCCTGGGCCACCTGGCGCGTCTACCAGATCGACCGCAATCAGAACGGGGGCCGCGCGGACCGTGCTTTCCTCGAACGCGTGTTTCACAAGCTGATGCTCAATTTCACCTGGTGGGTCAACCGCAAGGACGCCGAGGGGCGCAACGTGTTCCAGGGCGGGTTCCTGGGTCTGGACAATATCGGGGTCTTCGACCGCAGTGCCCAGCTGCCTACCGGCGGGCACATCGACCAGGCGGACGGCACCAGCTGGATGGCGATGTACGCCCTCAACCTGATGCGTATCGCCCTGGAGCTGGCCCAGCACAACCATGTCTACGAAGACGTGGCCACGAAGTTCTTCGAGCACTTCCTGCAAATCGCCGAAGCCATGAACAATATCGGCGACGAGGGCATCGGCCTGTGGGATGACAACGACAAGTTCTTCTACGACGTATTGCACCTGCCGAACGGGGCCATGACACCGCTGAAGGTGCGCTCCATGGTGGGCCTGATCCCGCTGTTTGCCGTCGAGACCCTGGAGCCGGAACTGCTCGAGCGGGTCCCGGATTTCAAGCGGCGCCTGGAATGGTACCTCGCCTACCGGCCGGATCTGGCGTCGCTGGTTTCGCACTGGAATGAGGAGGGCCGTGGCAATCGGCGGCTGCTCTCGCTCCTGCGCGGCCACCGCATGAAGCGACTCCTCAAGCGGATGCTGGATGAGACCGAGTTCCTCTCGCCCTACGGCATACGTGCCCTGTCGCGTGCGCATGCCGATACGCCCTACATCTATCACGTCGATGGGATGGATCTTCGTGTCGGCTACCAACCGGCGGAGTCTGATTCGGGGCTGTTCGGTGGTAACTCCAACTGGCGCGGACCGATCTGGTTTCCGGTCAATTTCCTGCTGATTGAATCGCTGCAGAAATTTCACCATTACTACGGTGATGACTTTCGCATCGAATGCCCCACGGGATCCGGCCGCTTTGTGACGCTGGAAGAAGCGGCCAGCGAGCTGGCCACCCGCCTGACGCGCATTTTCCTCCAGGACGACAGCGGCAGGAGGCCGGTCTACGCCGATCACCCGCGCCTGCAGCAGGATGCCCTGTTCCGGGATCACGTGCTGTTCTACGAATACTTCCACGGCGACAGCGGCCGCGGTGTCGGCGCCTCGCACCAGACCGGCTGGACTGGCCTGGTGGCCAAGCTGTTGATGCCGCGCTACCAGCAAACCCTGGCGGCGCGCGCCGCTGCAGCGACGCGGGCCGAGACGGGGGAGGCCGCGGAGACTCTGCCCGATACACCGGCCACGACCCTGACCGCACGCCGCAAGGCCAAGCCCAAGACCACGCACAACTGAGGAATACAACATGGAGGTACCGGTGAGCTATCAGCACCTGCCCACGCCGCTCATGCCGCGCGTGCCGCCTCAGCCGCTGCTGGCGCGTCAGAAGGCCCTGGTCACGGGGGCCAGTTCCGGCATCGGCCGTGCCATTGCGCTCGCGCTCGCCGAAGCGGGCGCCGACGTGGTCGTCAACTACTCCTCGGGCGAGGACAAGGCCCGGAGCCTGGTGGCGGAAATCGCCTCCCGCGGCGTCAAGGCCATCGCCGTGCGTGCCGACGTGAGCGATGAAACGCAGGTGGAAGCCATGTTCCGCCGGGCGATCGAGGAGTTCGGCACGATCGACGTGCTCGTCAACAACGCCGGACTGCAGCAGGATGCCCCGCTCCATGAGATGACGCTGGCGCAGTGGAATCGGGTCATCAGCGTCAATCTGACCGGACAATTCCTGTGCTCGCGCGCCGCGGTGCGCGAGTTTCGCCGCCGCGGCGTGCGGCCGGAAGTCTCCTGCGCGGCGGGCAAGATCCTGTGCATCAGCTCCGTGCACGAGGTCATTCCCTGGGCGGGTCACGTCAACTACGCCGCCTCCAAGGGCGGCGTGATGCTCATGATGAAAAGCATTGCGCAGGAGGTCGCGCCCTACCGGATTCGTGTCAATTCCATCTGCCCCGGCGCAATCCGCACGCCGATCAACATGGACGCCTGGGATACGCCGGAGGCGTACGCGGAGCTGATGAAACTGATCCCCTACAAACGCATTGGCGAGGCTGATGAAATCGGGCATGCCGCGGTGTGGCTCGCCTCCGACTACGCCGACTACGTCCATGGCATCAGCCTCTTCGTCGACGGCGGCATGACGCTGTACCCCGGCTTCGAGACCGGGGGCTGACTTGAGCGCCCCAGCCACCGCCTGGGCCCGGCTGGCTGATCACCTGCCGGAGTACCTGTTCGAGGCGCTGGGGCTCGGCCTGTTCATGGTGTCAGCCGGGGTGTTTACCACGGCTTTCGAAGCTTCGGGCTCCTGGCTGCGCGCGGCCATTCCGGAGCCGGTGCTCCGCCGTGCCTGCGTGGGCATCGCCATGGGCCTCACGGCCGTGGGCCTCATTTATTCGCCCTGGGGACGGCGTTCCGGCGCGCACATGAACCCGGCCGTCACACTGGCCTTCCTGCGCCTGAAAAAATTGGGCGCGCTGGACGCGATCCCCTACGTTCTGGCCCAGTTCATCGGCGGCCTTGCCGGCGTGCTCGCCGTTCGCCAGCTGCTGGGCACGGCATTCACCTCGCCACCGGTATCGTGGGTGGTGACCCTTCCGGGAACCCGCGGCGTGCTCGTAGCCTTCATCGCCGAAGCGGCAATTTCCGCGGGACTGATGTACACCGTACTCGGCCTGTCGGCCGCGCGGCGTTTTGCGGCCTACACCGGCCTGGCGGCAGGGCTGCTGATCGCGCTGTACGTGACCTTCGAAGCACCGTTGTCCGGGATGAGCATGAACCCGGCGCGTAGCCTCGCCTCGGCGGGGCCCGCGACGATGTGGCAGCACCTGTGGATCTATTTTCTCGCGCCGATACTCGGCATGCAGGCTGCGGCCACACTCCACCTCCGGCGCGGACCGCGCACGGCCTGCGCCAAGCTGATGCACACGCCCAATGAGCGCTGCATCCATTGCGGGTACGAGCCGGGACTCGGGGCGCGCGCGCATTCGCCCGCGGCGGCATTGCCGGGTTCCCCATGAGCGCAGCATTGGCCTATGACGCCATTGTCGTCGGCTCCGGCGCGGGCGGCGCCGCGGTCGCCTACCGCCTGGTCAGGAGCGGCTTGCGCGTGCTGCAGCTCGAGAAAGGCACCTACCTGCCCGTCGATGGCAGCACGCTCGATGTCGAGCGCGTCGTGCACCAGCGGGAGTTCCTGGCGCGCGAGCCGTGGGTGGACGGGCGCGGTGCCACGCTGGTGCCGGAAGAGCACTTCAACGTGGGCGGCAAGACAAAGTGGTACGGCGCTGCGCTGCTGCGCTTTTCACCGGCGGAGTTCAGGGCTGAACCGGCGCACGGCTGCCGTGGCTGGCCCATCTCCTACGAGGATCTGCTGCCGTTCTACGAGGAGGCCGAGTCGCTCCTCGGCGTGCGTGATATCGCCGCTGAACCGGGCCTGGCGCGCCTGCTCAAGCGCCTGACGGGCCCCCGCAGCGCCTGGCACAGCGCACCCATGCCCATGGCGCTCGGGTCCGCAATCGCGCAATTCCCGCTGGAAGCGGCACATTTCGATGGCTTTGCCTCGGTCCGGAACCTCAAAGGCGACGCAGACCGGTCACTGCTCGCCCTGCTCGCCGGCGAACCTGGCTACACGCTCGTGACCGGCGCCGAAGTGCACAGCCTCTGCGCCGCGGCGGGTGCGCCGCAGCGCGTCACCGGCGTCAGACTGGCCGATGGCCGTGAGTTCAGGGCAGAGCGAGTCGTGCTGGCGGCAGGCGCCCTGCACTCCCCGCGGCTGCTCGCACGGCACCTGGAAGCGAGCGGGCTGGCGCGCAGCCTGCCGATGGCCGGTCAGGTGGGGCGCAATCTCAAGCTGCACCTGCTCACCGCGCTGGTCGCGATCGGCGCCCGACGCCAGACCGACCTGATTCGCAAGACCCGGCTGCTGACGCACGAGGATTTTCCTCATTCCAGCGCCCAACCACTGGGCTTCGATGGCGAGCTGATCGCGACCCTGGTGCCGCCAGTTCTGCCCCGCGCGCTGCGGCGCGCCGTGGGTGCTCGCGCCTACGGGTTTTTTCTGCAGACGGAGGACGGTTCCGAACCGCGCAACCGCGTCCTGGAGCGCGGCAGGGCCGGTGCGATCGAACGTGTGTTCGATTACGAGGAGCGCCGCCTGGCCGCCGCCGGGCGCGAACACCGCCGCTTCACGCGCGCCCTGCAGCGCTCGCTCCTCGGCGCCGGCCTGCTCGCAATCGGCAAACGGATCGGCCTGGCCGGCACGGCCCACGCCTGCGGCACCCTGATTTGTGGCGCTGATCCGCGCGACTCGGTGGTCGACGCGGGCGGCCAGGTCCACGGCCTGAGCGGCCTGTACGTCGCGGACGGCAGCGTTCTGCCGCGCATCAGCCGCGTAAACCCGGCCCTGAGCATTTACGCCTGGGGCCTGCGGGTCGGGGCGCTGATCGCCGGCCAGCCGCGCCGCTCGCAGCAGCCCGCCGAGGCGCTGTCATGATGGCGCCGCGCCTGCTGCTGACCCTCGCCGTGTCGATGAGCGCCATCGTCGCGGAGGCGGCCGGCATTGCGGCGGTTGACTCCGTCGGCATTCCGGTCTCCGACCTGGATCGGGCGGAGTCGTTCTATACGCAGGTGCTTGGATTTTCCAAGGTGTCGGAGCGCGAGGTGGCCGGCGACGCCTACGAGCATCTGTTTGGTGTCTTCGGATTGCGCCTGCGCGTCGAGCGCCTGCGGCTCGGTGACGAGGCGATTGAGCTGATGCAGTTTCTCGCCCCGCACGGCCGGCCCATTCCGCTCGACTCGCACAGCAACGACCGCTGGTTCCAGCACGTTGCAATCATCGTCAGCGACATGGATCGCGCCTACGCCAGACTGCGGCAATTCAAAGTCGAACACGCCTCGAGCGGCCCACAGCGGCTGCCCGACTGGAATCCCAGTGCCGGTGGAATCCAGGCGTTTTATTTTCATGACTCGGAAGGCAACACGCTGGAGATCCTGCAGTTTCCCCCA
>WNFI01081115.1_pt1 | contig 42399 bp, 36 predicted proteins | sample 5400471 | NCBI WGS metagenome assembly WNFI01 (sample SAMN13153348, study PRJNA577476) | soil metagenome | isolation source: 100 cm saprolite on Douglas fir-dominated hillslope | place: USA:California | collected 2013-09-17 | reverse complement strand
GTATCAGCGCGGCATCCCTGAGTTGCCTCCATTCGTCGGCCTCTCTCAGCCAGTATTCTGTTTCTGCTAACCAGTGTTGGGCTTCTCTTTTGCAAGCGCAGCACGCTCGCGGCACATAACTTCCAAATTCGCAACTTGCTACTTGGCTTCATGGGGCCGCCTTCAAATAGTGGATCAGCCTCCAAGTTATCTCGTTATCAAGGCAGACTGACGATCCTGTTACACAACTTGACGCGATGTTGATTATGTTTCCGAATATGTAACCCACATGACAGCACTCGCTTGTAGCGGTACAATGAGAAGGTACAAGTTAGAAACCGGTATGAAAAAAATGCAGTTTCTTGCGCGCGTGAACGATGTGGAAGCTTCCGCTACTGATCGGGAAGCCAAGAGACCATCAGAACAGAAATTGAAGTCAATCGTAACCGCCTCTGGCCAGCTCGCTTTTGAACGCGCGGGGCGACGTGCGAACCACGTCGTAGCCGTAGCAAAGCCCACCGCCGGAGCGGCCGGCGTCGATTCGACCGCGCAAGCCGCGTCTGGTCTTGTGCTACGGGCGAGCTATGCATCCGCCCCCGGCATGCTGCGTTCGCTGGTTATTCCGATGTGGGCAATCATGACCGTCGAGCGGCCTTTCGCACGGGTACGGCTAGGCAGGCGACCGCTCCTTCCGTAGCTCCTTCTCCCGACGCCGCTCCTCCTTATATCGCCCGCCGTCCGCCGCCTCGCTCCCGGGCTTGCCCTCGCCAACGGGAGGTAGCAGCCGCCAGCTCACGCGACCTACCACCGCTCCCCTGAACAGCTGCCGAACCCCCACTTCGTAGGGATGCCGGTCCGCGCCCGCAGGCAATTGAACTCGCAACCGGCATGGAATCTGCGCGCCGGCCCCGAAGAAAACTTCGCCGAGTAACATTCTACCTCGAGCGGAGAGCGGTAACAATGCACGGTCAGGCGCCTTCTTGTCCACGACGACGAACGGTGAGCGCAGCTTCAGGCCGTCGATCAAGGTCCAGGGTGCATCAAGGAAGAACTTGGCTCCCGCGGGTAGATGAGCCTCCACCTCGAGACCCATGTGCACGCTTTCCAACGGCGCGCCCACGGCCAGGAATGGCAGCTCATGGAAGAAACCCGGCGGAGGCACTGGCGGCGGTGGAGTGACGTTGAAGTTGTGCCAGGCCACCTGGTTGTTGTTCTGGATGAAGGCGACGAAGTTCGACCAGTTGAGCAGGTCGCCGGGATTGGGTGCCGGATCAGCAGCCGATCCGACTAGGGCAATGAAGCAGAAGTGACCAAGCCCGGGCACCTGGGCGGCCGGCCAATTGATGGCGTCGGACACCGTCAGGATGCGCCCAACTGGCACGGTAGGAATGTTGGTTGAGCCGATCGGGTTCCACAGGTTTGGCGTTACTAGTGAAGCCGGCGGTGACCAATACACGGTGCCGCTTACGTTGCTGGCCGGAGAGCCCCCGTCGTTCAGCACCCTCAGGTACACGAAGTTGTCCTTGGTGGCGACGACATTATCGCCAAGCGTAGTGCTGTTTTCGGTCCCGCTGCTGGGACCGTAGGCGGCAGTCGGGTCGGCCACCGCGCTCGCCGTAACGATGATGTCCGGGCTGTTCGAGTAGGCCGCTGGTCGTGGGCCACCCTGGTCCGCTGGGAAGTCGCGGACGTAGATGTTGGGAGCCAGGTTCAGCGCATTGCCATTGATGATTGCACGCAAGTCCGGCATCCGTCCGATCTTGTCGGTAACGGGATCGTTGCTTGCCGTCGAATTGGCGGGGGAGTTCAGGAGAACACGGAGTTGACGCGGGTTGAATCGGTAGCCGGCCGAGGCCTGGATCATCCCCTGGACGGCGATCGCCGCCCCGGTCACCATTGGCGATGCACCCGAGGTGCCACCGAATCCCCCCGTATAGAGGTTTGTGGCCGTGCCCATCCAACCATCCCCTGTGGTGTCGATGTTTCCGCCCCAGGCGAAGCAGTCAATCCGGCTTCCGTAGTTCGAGAAACTGAGACGGCTGTGCGGTGCGGTGGAGCTGGCGGCGCCAACCATGATCGCACCGGAGTCCTTGAACGCTGCGCTGTTGCGATTCAGGATCTGCTGACCGCCTACCGTGAAGGTGTCGAGGTCATTGGAACCATTGCCGCCGGCCTCTACCACGATGATGCCCAGCGAGGTGGCCAGGCGGATGGCGTCGAATGTCGCACTTTCCGCCTCGACCGGCATATTATTGAGTCCGGCCGTCGCGACCTGAGCTTCTAGGAGCAGCACGTCACCGAAACTCATGGTGGCCGCGGCCGCCGTGATGGCGTCCGGCGTGTTGTAGGCGGGCCGATATTGGGAGATCACCCTGGCCGTCACGCGGGGGACGATCCCGACGTCGCCGATGGTGTTGTCCACGGCGGTGATCTCACCCAGCACTGCCGTTCCGTGGCCCTGGTAGGCCTGGTTGACGCCCGAGATAAGCGTGATCCCGGCCGCCAATAGGTCTTCGTGGTTGAGGACCCAACCCTGTTCCATATCCACAAAACCAATCCCAGCCCCATCGCCACCCAGGAAGTTCCAGGCGTACGCTGCATCGACTCCGCCTGGCGCCTGCTGTAGGTACCCCTGGTTGGGATAGCGAGGGTTGTTGGGACCATTGACGGCGGGTGGGGGAAGCGGAGGGGACTGAATATAGGCGGTTTCTACCGAGGGCAGCGCTTTGAGCGCCTTGACGAGTTCTTCGGGGTCGACGTTGGAGGGAGAGTCGATCGCAAAATAGGTTAGCAAGTTCGGTGGACGATAGTCCGGGTCCATGCGCTGGGCACGCTCGGCGAGCCCTTTGAGGCCTTGAGGATCGAGTGTGGTGTGCAGTGGCTCGATTGTGATGCCCGGGAACCGCGCCATCAGATCGCCCCAGGGAGCGATGCGCAAATGATCGAGTGCCTGCGTCACCCCGGGGCCGTAGGGCAAGGTGATATGGTCACGGAACTTGACGACAATCCGCGGAGCTTGGCCACCACCCTGGTCGGAACCCTTGCCACGCTTCCCTGATCGCCTTGGCTGTCTGCTCATGTTTTCCTCCTCGTCGGCAGCTGCGTTGCAGGGCCAACAATTCCGCACGCCGTCTGCTGGCCCACGACCGGTCCCGCAGAAGCCGGTTGGAACGGACTGGCGAGTTCAAACCGCGCGCCGTCGGCGCCGGCCGTATAGCACCGCCTATCCATACGCATTTCCCGCATAGTCTGCCAACCGTCGCAGGCCACTAATTGAGCGCCCGTATGGCGGTTGCTTATGATTCACGTGGCTTGCAGGACGGTCCCGCGAAATGCCTCTTCAATTAAGAACGCCATCGGGACACTTGGTAGATGCTTTTCCGAGCTCGACATCAAAAGGAGGCGGTTGACGGTATTATCTTGGATGCCTCCGGGTGGGAAAACGCAAGAAATTCGAGCATCCTTGACGGGTATACGGGCCTTGTTGATTGCAACCTGAGCCGGCGAGTGCGCTCGGGCGAAACGGGCGGTCAGATGTCTCTCTAAGTTCGGCTTGGGGCCGCGATCGTCGAGCCTCAAAAGATATTTGAAAACGTCGCGCATCAACGCCGGATAAGTAGCGAAGGTCTTATCCGAAGCCAATTCCTCGATGTCCGCGACATTTTGCGGGAAGGCAAACCTCGCTCCCTCGATACTTTGCGCGAGCGCAGAGAGATCGGTGATTGACCGTCGCCCTCGTCGATAGATGGCTCTCTTAATTTCCGTCCAACGAAAGTGGCTATCGGTGATAATGCAGGAGCCTGTCGCCTGTGCCAAGTAAACTGCCATCTCGAAATTCGGAGCAAGCTTCATCACGTTGAACAGTCCGCCCGTTTTGCCGCCGGCCAATGAATCTTCTTGCAGAACGGCCAACGGGTCATGCTCCTTGAGGTGCTCGATACCCCGCAAAGCCTCCTCGAGTTTTTCCTCGTCCAAGCTCAAGTCCGGCGAGGCTCTAAGTAAGTGGGACCGTAGTGCATCTCGCGGCAGCAGCATGATGCTTCGCTTGAAGTCCTGCTTCGCGAACTCTTTGAGCCGAGTCTCTGTGTGCGAGTCGATTTTTATCCCGGCTGACCGAATCTTCGCCATTTGCAATGTTTGATCGCGCAAATGAACATCGAAGTCCCAAGCGTTGGGGATCAGGTTAACCAGACCGCGCTCGACCAACGGCATGACGGTGAGGAAGAAAAGGACGGTTTTGAGAAACTCCTGGCGATATGTCCTCGGGTTTTCGACCGGGCTGAACTCCTTTTTGAACGTTCCCGCATGTATGAAGGGGTGCTCTATGATCAATTCGCCAAAGTAGAGAGACGCTCCGAGCGCGAATTCAGTGATAGTTGTGGGGTGGATGGAGCCGGTATAGACCGCTCGGGCGCTTCCGTCGGGCTTTGGCAGCAGCTGGAACAGGTCGGTCTCTAGGGGCCACAAAGATTCATAAAGAAGATATACCCTGCTGATCTTTTCATCGGTCAGCTCGCGTCGCACCTTCACCCAGTCGTTTTCCTGTTCTAGGCCGAGGACTTTTATGATGCCATTGCGCAGCATCAGATTTCGTTCGCGCATGCTGGGCTCGTTCCATGTTGGACGAAGCGCAATGGGCCTCGATTTGCAGCATTCTTTAAAGGGAAGGCCGGATCCGCAGCCGCACAAATCCCCAGGGCGTAGCGGCCTTACCGGCGGCCCTTTCCTCAAAAATTCACGTTGTTTTTCGGTCCTGCCGAACTCGTCCTGATAGTAGACATGACCATCTTCGAACCGCGCAAACATCTCGCCGCCGAAGTGCCAGAGTCCGTCCTTTGATGGCAGCAGGGTCTTGCGAAGCTCACCCCAAGGATCGGAAACGACCTTTTCGGGATAGAGCCATTCCTTGCGGCCGGCGGCGATATAGCGGCGCGCACGTGCTTTCAGGACATAGTTAACCCGTGCGACTTCTTCGCCCGAGAGCTTTCGCGTGCGGATGAACGCATCGGTTCGAATCATCGAGCTCCGGTAATTGCGCGCGAAGGTCCGCTTATCAAGCGGGCTAGTCGATGAGTCTTTTGCGTACTCAAGGTTTGTAAGAATAAGGCAGAAATCTCGCGTCAGCGGAAAGATTGTCTGCGAAGCCTTTAAAGCGATCGGAGGATCGAGCGGGTAGGTGCATTTCTGTGCCTCGGGCGGCACTGCGTGGTTGTAGATCGTTACCGGGTGGTCGCTGATGATAAACTTCACATCGGCGTCTTCAGCAGAGATGATTTCGCGCACCCCTTCCGTCCAGATCGTGCAGTGCATCATGCGGATACCCTGCATCTCAAGCATCAGCTCGTTCTGTGGGCGGGGCTGTTCGCTGACATCAGTTCCTGCGAAAGCCCTAATGGCCTTCGAGCCTCTGGCATCGATGTCGCCAAACAGTCGACGCTCAATCTCGTCGTTGACGGATGTTCCGAAGAACGTCGAGTACAAGTCCATCTGCCGAAAGGCGCGGGAGGTGGGTGCGTCGAATATGGCTCGCTCAGTAATTGCGCGTCCATCATCGAGAATCTTCTGAGGGGGCGTCAGATCAAGATAGGCAAGCGTATTACGACCTAGTTCAAAGAAACCTTCTTGATACCATTGCGGAACATAATGATTGTTTCTTGTCTTCGACATCGCCCACTACTTGTGCACACTGCCATTTATCCACGCAATACGCTTCCGGCGTGTGTGCACGCAAATCTGCTCCCGGCGCGGGTTCGTCCGATTTTGGCACTTAGCCGACGCCGGGATTTTGGCGAATGTCCGCTTTGCGCCAGGAGCGGTCCTTGGCGTTATCCGGTCTAGGTCCCTACATCGACGCGACATAGTCACGAGCGTGCTCGTTGAGTTAATCTGCTAGTGCGTCAATGACAGCCGGGTGAGTCTCGAAAGCAGAGCCTGGCTCAGACAGGTGCCGGTTCGCTCAACTCGCGATGCCGCGGGCATTGAGGAAAGGTCAAAGCACGTGGCCTGACTCTGGGTGCGAACGTCTTCGCTGTCGTGGAATCGCTATCGGGCTTCGAGTACGGGAGAACCAGCCGGAGTCGATTGATAAGCTTTCGTATGAAAGCTTATCAGTCAGCGAACTGGCTCCATTTGTGTAATTTTCTCATGAGTACCGTTCGTCGAGAAGCAGCCCTCGATATCGGCTATTAATCCGCAGGAAACCGCGCTCTTGATCTATTGAGAATTTCGCAGAGTAAACGCCGGCCTCCAATGCTGGTGGAAGGCAAAACCAGCCAGCGATCCCGATTGCCCCTTACAAGACTTACCCGAATGCCAGGCTCAACAATCGGGGAAGCTGCTAACAAGCATCGAGAATAGCTCTGCATAATTGCATGAGTCACGGAAAGTTCCAGAAGACCCCGCGTGAGCGATCAAACCGGTCATCGATTGTGCCGCCAACGGTTAGTTCACTGTCCGCGCACGCTGCAGCACCCCGGCGATGACTTGCTTTGCCCCGATCCGCACTTCTCTTTCCGTATCCGGCGGCATCGGCGGCAGCGTGCAAGTGTCCGCAACATCCGAAAGCTTCTCACGGACATCTTCACGGAATACGTCCGCATCTGGCGCCATCCTTGCAAGTAGTCCGAACACCATTACCAGCATAAGTTGGACTGCTAGGTCGGCGCCCGTTTTACTGACGTGATCTGGTTTCACGGCGTTTCTCCATGGTTGCGTCGCTACGATAACTGCAAAACCCTAAACTCGCACTGCAGGCTGGTGACCCGATGTGGGCCGACGATCCTGAGGTCAAGGAATACATCGCTTTGACGGCATCCGACCGTCAACCCCGGCGAATACGTCGCAATGTATCTTGACGATAGGAATGCCTCGCAGCGCCGGGAACAGCGACCGCGGTTTCTGATGGGGCTCTCCGAAACACGCAAGCCCGATCATCCCGCGGACGTGATTAGACGGAGATGTGAAAGCCGCCGTCCACTGCAATGTGCTGGCCGGTGATGTAAGACGCGGCATCCGAGAGCAGGAAACATACAGGCTTGACTGCCTCCTCCGGCGTTGCCCAACGCCCCATCGGAATCCGCGCCAATATGCCATCGCGAAACTTGTCACCCCTGATCGTTTCGGTCATGTCGGCCTCGACAACGCCGAAGCAGACGGAGTTCGTCCGAAGGACGAACTTCGACCATTCCTTGGCGGCACTCATGGTCATGCCCAATGGGCCGCTTTTTGCCGCGGCATAGTTGATCTGGCCGATAGAACCGGCTCTTCCGGCATCTGATGAGATATTCACGATAGACCCGACGCTTTCGCGACCGGCCTTTCCCTGCGCAACCATGATACGGCCTACAGCCTGGGTCCACAGAAATGCCCCGGTCAGATGAACCGAGATGACCTCGCTCCATTGTTGCAGGGTCATCTTTTCGATCATCGCAGGCCTCGTAATACCGTTAAGATCGACGCCTACCACCCGTGCCCCCAGGCCGATCGCCAAACTCGCAATCGCCTGCCCAATCCCCTGCGCCGCACCGGTAACGACAATCGTTTTTCCCTCCAACGACATCACATCTTGCATAGACCAATCTCCAGGGCTCCTGGCCCGCATACAATCAGCATCTTAGAAACTGTCGATCGAATCCAGATCGGCCATAGCCGTCGTAATCCGCTCGATCATCGTGAGCGTCGTGTCCTCCGGCTGCATATTTGGCAACAGTGGCGAGTGACACAGCGTGATCGTCCACATGGCGAGCGCATGCGCAATCTGCTGCCGGTAGTGCAGGAAACTGACATCGAAGTCTGGCTTGACGCCGGTCTTCTCCGTGAACCGCTCGATATAGCGGGCCAGCAGGTCACGTTCCCAATTGCGTCGATCATCAGGGGTCAGCGAGGCCGTGACCGCGTAGGCGAAATCGCGTGTCCAGTGGCCACGCGAAAGACATTGCCAGTCGCATAGCCCCATTTGGCCCGCGCCTGTCCGATACCAGTTTCCGATGTGCACATCGGAGTGAATGAGTCCTTGCGGCTCGCTTTCGTGCACGGCAAGGGCGCGCATGGTTGCCGGCCAGACCTCGCTTCGGCGCGCCAGGACCTTGGCAGGAATGACGTGAGCCGCAGCGTCAAATGCTTTGCCGGTGTAATACTCCGTGCTCATTTTTTCCGAGCCAATGGTAAACCATCTTGGATAGCTGGCGAGCCACCGGTGGCTCCCGGCGAGCGCCGGATCGCCGTAGAAGCGGCTGTGCAGCGACGCCAGCAGATCGATCATGTCGTCTGCCATGGCGCGCGAGACGTAGGTCTTATGGTTGCAAAAAGTCGCGGATTTCGTAGCGACCATGTCTTCCAGCAGATGGATCGCCGCTAAGGTTCGCCGGTCGTAGGCAGAATGATAGCACAGCGGCGCCTCGATCTCGAGCTGCGGTCGAAGCTGCGTATAGAAATTGCCCTCGACACGCGCGGTACCGTTGAAGCCGCCGATCATGCGCGTTACGACGCTCGGCAGCGACTTGGTGAAGATTGAGACCGGCAATGCGGCGCGACGGCCTTCCTCGTTGTAGGACACGATCAGCTGATGACGTTCGTGTGTACCTGCGCTCGCCGGCCTGACGTCGACGTGCGTAACGATGGCCCCCGGAACCTTGGCGCGGAGTACAGCGGTCAGCCATTCGGGCGTAATTGCATAAGGCGAACAGGAGACATCTCCGAGGAGCCTTGCCTTTGGCCGCACCAGACGCTCGAAAGCAACGCGGCCTCCGATTTTCAACGCTGCCAGGGCCGTACTTGTCGATGCACCCATTATCCCGCTCCCTGTTCAACCCACCTGACCGCAGGACCTTGATCAATCCTGTCCGACCAAAATCTGGCATCCGGTTACATCGGAAATCCGTACACTATATTACGATATGTATCATAATCATATTTGCGTTCAAGTGATGAATGGCCCGAGGTCGTCGGCGGCAAATCTGCGAGGCGGCGCGGTCGAGCCGGCGGGCATTTTCTCCACAGCGGTAAAACGGAGGCTAGTTCTATCGCGCGCGGCGCAGCGCGGTAGACGTCCCAAGCAATGATCTTGCAGGTTGGATGGATTGTTCCACCCAGTCTAACAGCCGTTCTGGCGTTCGGTGCGCAGGCGCTCCTGACCGTCCTTGCTGGTCCGGAAAATCGCCTTCTGCGCCCCTACTTCCGCGAGGATAAACTCAGCCATGGCGCGGACTCGACTGAGCTCGCGCATGTCCAGATGGGTAACGATCCAATAGCTGCGTTCAAACACCGTCCCGGGCAGCACGATCTGCAGCCGTTCATCGCGATGCGCCGCATAGTCGTGCAAAATTCCGATACCTGCACCGCCACGAACCGCTTCGAGCTGACCAACAGCCGTAGAACATTCAAGCCGGCTATAAATGGGGCCATAAAGCTCGGGCATGAAGTTGAGTTGGTCCGCGAAAATCAGATCCTGGACATACGTTATGACGCAGTGACGTTCGAGGTCCTGCAGCCGTCGCGGAGCGCCGTGCTCCGCGAGGTACGTCTTCGCCGCATAAAAATGCAGGGAATAGTCAATCAGTTTGCGTACCGAAAGCCGCCCTTCCTCGGGTCTTTCAATAGTGATGGCCAGATCGGCTTCGCGCTTGGACAAGGAAAAGGTTCGCGACATCGGCACCAGCTGAACCGTAAGGGACGGGTATTTCGCTTTGAAAAGACCAAGCCGCGAACACAGGAACAGCGTGGTGAAGCCGTCCGGCGCAGCAATTCTCACGGCCCCGGAAAGCTCGACGTCCGATTGGGAGAGATCGCCCTGCGCGCGCAACAGCTGAGCTTCAACTTCCTCGGCCGCCTTGTACAACCGATCGCCGGCGGCGGTCAGCACGCTTCCGGTGGTTTGCCGATCGAACAGGCGGACGCCGAGCGATTTTTCAAGCGCATTGATCCTGCGGCCGACCGTGCCATTATCGATCCGCAACTGCGACGCCGCGGCTGAAAACTGGCCCGCGCGCGCGACGCTCAAGAAAATGCGTATATTGTCCCAGTCCATTTCGAAATCGGCGTTGGTACCCATGGGTAATCATCGCAGGCTACGTCATCGAATGCCATAGCGATCGGTGTTGGTGTCATCGACGACTTGCAGATGACGCGGATAGGCGAAATCATTCCAGCCACGTAACAATCCCCGAAAATTACCGGAACTCCGTCCGCTTCAGCTGGCGCGATTGCAGCCGTTGGGGAGCAGACATTCAGGCGCGACCGGCGCTTCGCCGCACTGCAGCAGGCCGTCCGGGTAATTTGTTCCTTGATGATATTAGTAGTGTACTATATACGTCTGTACGGATTAGACGTGACGTGGTATCGCCTCGAGAACAAGAGACGGAATTTTCGCGCGCGTTCTTAGGACACGAATGGCCGTTAGCCCGCCGAAAATCCAGTCAAGTTCTCGAATCCTGTAAGAAGCGGAAGATCGACGGAAAATCGTCATCCGTCACTTCATCCGTTGGACCAAATGAGGGAGGGGAAAATATGAAGAACTCAACATTGGTTATTGTCTCGGCCGTTCTGCTGGGCGCCTGTCAGTTTACTGCTGCAGCCGCGGAAAAGAAATATGGCCCAGGCGTAACGGACACCGAGATCAAGATCGGCCAGACCGTTCCCTATAGCGGTCCCGCCTCGGCATTTTCGAGTTACGGCCGCGTCATGGCCGGCTACTTTCAAATGCTGAACGAGAAAGGCGGCATCAACGGCAGGAAAGTGAACCTGATTTCACTCGACAACGCATTCAGCCCGCCGAAGGCTCTCGAACAAACGCGGAAGCTCATGGAGGACAGCGAAGTCCTTGCCGACGTTGGAACCGTAGGCACCGTCCCGAACATCGCCATCCAGAAATATCTCAATCAGAACAAGATCCCTCATGTATTTGCCTCAGCGGGGGGCCGGCGCTTCAACGATCCTCAGAATTTCCCATGGACTGTCCCGTTCTATCCCGCCTTCGAGATGGAAGGCGCCACATTCGGCAACTACATCCTCAAGAACATGCCCAACGCAAAAATCGCCGTCCTCTACCAGAACGACGACTATGGAAAGGACTATCTGACCGGCCTCAAGAAAGCATTGGGGGATAACGCCAAAGCCCAGATTGTCGCAGAAGCGAACTACGAACTGACCTACCCAACCATCGATTCCCAGGTGATCCAGTTGAAGGCTTCCGGCGCCGATACACTGATCCACTTCACGACTCCAAAATTCGCGGCACAAGCGCTCAAGAAAGTCCACGAGCTCAATTGGACGCCGACACAGTTTCTTGCCAGCCCGGTAAACTCGGTGCAGACGGTGCTGACGCCGGCAGGGCTCGAAAACGTACAAGGAGTCCTGACGACGCAGTTCACCAAACAGGCCGGCGACCCGGCTTGGGCGCAAGACGCGGAAGTTATTGAATATATTGCATTCATGAAAAAATGGGCGCCGAACGACAGTCCGAACGATTTCATCGCCTTGTCCGGTTACATCAATGTCCAGGCGATCGCGCTGGCTCTCAAGCGATGTGGCGATGATCTCACTAGAGACAATCTTCAGCTTCAGGCAACGAATTTCAAAAAGGAGCGCGTTGCAATGCTTCTGCCGGGGGTGGAACTCAATAACTCCAAGGAGGATTACGCGCCCTATCACTCGCTGCGCATGGCAAAGTTCGAAAATGCGGCCTGGAAGCTTCTTGGTCAACTGACCACGCGAGACCGCCGCAACTCGCTGATCGTCTCAGATGATAAACCCATTTCGCCCAGGACATCATCGGTGTGCTGCCCAAGCATCGGCGGCGGCAACCCGGCCTGGCGTTCTGCGCCGTCGATCAGAACCGGGTGACCTACTGCCTTCAGCCGACCCGCAGTTTGGTGTTCGTACTCGACAATAATTCCACTTGCCTGGGTGTGCGGATGGCCAAGCAATTGAGCGATCGAATTGATCGGCGCGCAGGGAACGCCGGCGGCCACAAGCGTGTCGTTCCAATGCGCGACGGAATGCTGCGCTATCGCGGACTGGACGTGATCGATGGTCTCCTTGCGGCGTGCTACTCGATCCGCGTTCGTCCTGAATTTCGGATCATCGGCGATCGCGCCCAGCCCGGCGACGGCACAGAATTTGCGCCATAGATTGTCATTCGCGACCCCGATCATGATCGGGCCATCTGCGGCCTCGAAGGCCTGATAGGGGCAAAGTGACTCGTGGCTTGAGCCGCATTTCGGCGGCTGAACGCCGCGTTCCCAATAGGTCTGCAGATTGTAACCCAGCAGGCCAAGCGCGGTTTCGAAAAGCGAAACCTGGATCGCGGCTCCCTTGCCGGTTTTTTCTCGCGCATACAACGACGCCAGGATCCCGCTGAACGCGTGCACGCCGGTCATCTGATCGATCGGAGATATCGGACTACGGATATAGCCACCGTCCTCATCGCCGGTCATCGACATGATTCCGCAAAACGCCTGCAGGATCACGTCATAGCCCGGTGAATTCTTCAGCGGCCCGGAGCGGCCAAATCCGGAAATGCTGCAGTGGATCAGGCGGTCGTTCAGGGAGCGCAGCGTTGCAGCATCGATTCCAAGCCGCTCGGCGACTCCGGTCCCGAAACTTTCGATCGCGACATCGGCGGACCTTGCCAGCGCATGGACGATCTCACGGCCCTTTTCGGTTTTCATGTCGACGGCGATGCTGCGCTTGTTGCGGTTGGCGCTGAGAAAGACAGTGCCAAGGCCGGGCGCCGGGAAAGGCGGCCAGCCGCGGGTTTCGTCGCCTTGGCCAACGGTCTCCACCTTGATGATGTCGGCACCGAGATCACCGAGATATTGGGCGCACAGTGGACCCGCCAGCACTTTCGACAGGTCGAGGACGCGTATGCCAGTCAGAGGTTTTGACACTGCTTTGCTCTCGATTGGGGACGCTCGATGCACGATGCTAGAAGTTCATGCAGGCGTTGGTCAGGCGCCGGGCTGCCCGGAGGAAAACACCCCGCCCATATAGGCGGGAAAGCCACATTGCTTTACCAGCAGATAATCCGCCGCGCGACGCTCATCCTCGGTGAGTCGGCCCCGCCATTTTGCCGCGACGGCATACGCGCTCGCAAGCCGCTCGCGCAGCGCCAACTTGCCCTCGGTAACAGGCTCCGCCTCCAGCCAAAAGGCGGCCTGGGCAATAACGCCGTCAAATGCCGCGACCGGGATAGGCGGTCCGCTGAAACCGGCTCGCGCGAAGGCCTTCGCGAGCGCACAGTCGCCGTCGGCTTGCAATGCCTGCGAAACCGCCGCCACGGCCGCTTCGACCGGCGCAGGGATGCCGCCCGCCTTCCGCAATCGATCGTGATCGAGCCGGCCGAGAAACATCGTCCTGATCATGTTACGCGGTTCGCGGCGTTGGATGAGTTTTGAGAATATTTGCATCTCGGTGCGGATCGCGTCGTCGAATGGCTGCGGCAATCCCTGGGCGACGCAATTGAGAATGGCGAGCGGCGCCGGATAGTGCCCCAGGGTATCGGCCAGAACATCAGCGCGCTTTCGCTCGATGATTGCGGTTGCACGATCGGCGTCCGACGGCCGCCATCCCGGGCGGTCCCATGGCTGCGACGCCGTCGCATCGGACAACACCCAGCGTTCTGCCGCCCTCACCTCTTCACCGGCAGGAACCAGCTGATCGACCACACCGGCTGCGATAGCGGCTTGCCCCGACAGCCGCGCACCTTCCAACAGCACCGGAAGAGCCTTTTCTAGTCCGATCAGGCGAGGAAGCCGCTGGGTTCCTCCCGCTCCCGGCAACAGTCCGACCAGCGATTCCGGCAGGCCGAACGCTGCCTTTGGATCATCGACCATCACTCGATGATGGGCCGCCAGCGCCAGCTCCCCGCCGCCACCCAGCGCCAGGCCCGCAATCGCGGCCGCGACCGGTTTGCCCGCGGTTTCCAGTCTGCGCAGCGCCCGGCTGAGAGGAAAGAAGTGATCGAACGCCACATGATCGCGCGCCGCAGCGGGCGCCGCCATGATCATGTCGTAGGCCTGTCCCAACTCGGCAAGGTCAGCACCGGCGCAGAACGCTGACGGTTTTCCCGAGCGAATGACCACACCCTTCACGTCGCATCCGCACAGCCACTCGCTGAAAATAGCGAGTTCGGCGATGGCCGCGTTCGAGAACACGTTCATCGGGCGGCCTGGCATGTCGAAAACCAGATGCAGAACACCGGTTTCGGTCCGTTCTGCCCTGAATTGCTTCAAATTCCCCAACACCGGCATGGCAATCTCCGCGACAAACCCGATCCCATATAGCATACTGTATATCCGCGTACTAGTTGCGGCGGGCTGAATTTGCCAGCCGCGCAAGCACGTTCAGCACCGCTGCGGCACGCCATGAACCGCGCACTTTCCATGGTTCCGGCGCTGGACGTCGCCGACCTCGGCGGCGCGAAAAAGCCTTCGGCTGCGGCTTGCCTTTTGCCGGTCCGGAACATATGGTACACTACCTAACTAAATTCACGTGGATCCGCAGCGATGATCGAGCGCACCATTTTCCGCGAAGAGCACAATATTTTCCGGGAGTCGGTTCGGCGTTTCGTCGATCGCGAAATCGTGCCGTTTCATGCCCAGTGGGAGAAAGACGGCATTGTGCCACGGGAATTGTGGCTCAAGGCCGGTGCGGAAGGTCTGCTGTGCTGTACCGTACCGGAGCAGTATGGGGGAATGGGCCTCGACTACCTGTTCGACGTTGTCGTGTTCGAGGAATTGTGGCGATCCGGCGCCAGCGGCCCGGGGTTTCTGATCCACACGGATTTGGTGGCGACCTATCTGCTTTCCTTTGGCACCGAAGCCCAAAAGCGCGAATGGCTGCCGAAGATGGTGTCGGGCGAAGCCATTGGCTCGCTCGGCATGACCGAGCCTCACGCCGGCAGCGACCTCAAGGCGATCAGGACCCGCGCGGTTCATGATGGCGACGATTTCGTTATCAACGGCCAGAAAGTCTTTATCTCGAACGGTCAACTGTGCGATTTCGTCGTGCTTGCGACCAAAACCGACGGCAGCGCGGGTGCCAAAGGTGTGACTCTCTTCATCGTAGAGAGCAACCGGCCGGGGTTTCAGCGCGGAAGAAATCTCGAAAAGATCGGGATGAAAGCTCAGGATACGTCTGAACTGTTCTTCGAGAATTTGCGGATTCCCGCCACCAATATGCTGGGACAAGAGGGCAAGGGCTTCTCGCTGATGATGACGAAGCTTGCGCAAGAACGGCTTGCCCAGGCGATTCGCTCGGCAACCGTCATCGAAACCGTGCTTGATTGGACCGTTGAATACACCGCTGACCGAAGCGTATTCGGTCAAAAACTTGCAAATTTTCAGAATACGCAATTCAAGCTTGCCGATCTGAAGACCAAGGCCGCGGTGGCCCGGGTTTTCACCGATAAATGCATTTCGCTCTTCATGGAGGAAAAGCTGGATCCGGTGGACGCTGCGATGGCCAAGATGTTTACCTCCGAACTTCATTGCGAAGCCGTCGATGAATGCCTGCAGCTGTTCGGAGGATGGGGATATATGTGTGAATACCCGATCGCCCGCGCCTATGTCGACGCCAGGATCGTCAAGATCGCGGGCGGATCCATTGAGATCATGAAGACGATCATTGCTCGCCAGATGTTCGCGCAGCATGGTTTTGCGTTGACCAAGAGCGGCTGATTTCGCTCAGTTGGCGGGCGCCGGTGGGCCCCGTCAAATAAACAGTCGGCCAAAGCGTAGCAAAACGAGGGAGTGAAACTTTGAGAGGCTTATCAGGCAAGGTAGCGATCGTTACCGGTGGCGGCCAAGGCATCGGACGTGCCATCACCCTTCGGCTCGCCGAAGAAGGCTGCAAGGTCGCGATTTTCGATATCAATCCCGACGCCGGGCACGAGACGGCGAAGCTCGCACCGAAATCGGCCATCACAACCTATACCGTTGACGTCGGCGAGCGCGCGTCCGTGGATCGTGCGGTCGCGCAGGTCGAGGCCGAGATCGGACCGATCTGGGTTCTGGTCAACAACGCAGGCTGGGATCGGCCGATGCCATTTTTGAAGACCGACAAGGATCTTTGGGACAAGATCATTCGCATCAACCTTTATGGTCCCCTCAACACCCACCACGCCGTCGCGCCGCTGATGGTAGAACACGGTGGCGGCCGTATCATCAACATTGCGTCCGACGCTGCCCGCGTCGGCACCAGCGACGAGGCTGTCTATTCGGCCTGCAAGGGCGGGCTAATTTCCTTCACCAAATCGATCGCCCGCGAGCTCGCACGCAAGAATGTGCTGCTGAACGCGGTGTGTCCGGGTCCCACCAATACGCCGATGATGGCGGCGGTGCTGGGTGAAGGCGAACAGGCGGTGAAGTGGAAGGACGCCATGGTTCGCGGCATTCCACTGAAGCGAATGGGCGAACCCGACGACTATGCCGGGATTATTGCCCTGCTTGCTTCGGACGACGGCAACTTTATCACCGGCCAGGCCATCTCGGTCTCCGGCGGTATGAACATGATCTAACAGATGCGAGGTAAAACCATGTCAGACCCGACCAAGTTCACCGATGTGATCTACGAAGTCCGCGATCGTGCCGCCTGGATCATCATCAACCGGCCCAAGGTCTACAATGCATTTCGCGGACAGACGCTGGAAGAACTGATTCAGGCTTTCCACCTCGCTGCCAACGATCGAAACGTTTCGAGCATCGTGCTGACAGGCGCCGGTGACAAGGCGTTCTGTACCGGTGGGGACCAATCCGCTCACGAGGGACAATATGACGGCCGCGGCGTGGTCGGATTGCCAATCGACGAATTGCAGGGCCTTATCCGCGACGTTCCCAAGCCCGTCATCGCTCGCGTCAACGGATTTGCGATCGGCGGAGGAAACGTCCTTGCCACCCTGTGCGATCTGACGATTGCGGCCGACACTGCTCAGTTCGGGCAGGTCGGCCCAAAGGTCGGCTCCGTCGATGCAGGCTGGGGCACCGCGTTCCTGGCGCGCCACGTCGGCGACAAGAAGGCGCGCGAGATCTGGTTCATCAATGACCGCTACACCGCCGAGCAGGCGCGTGAAATGGGCCTGGTCAACAAGGTCGTTCCGGCTGCGGAGCTAGATGCCGCTGTCAAGGATTGGACCGACAAGCTTGCGCAGAGGTCGCCGACGGCGATCGCGCTGGCGAAGCGCTCATTCAACGCCGACTCCGATAACATTCGCGGTATAAGCAACCTCGCCCTTCATGCCGTGAAGATGTTCTACGATACGGCGGAATCCAAGGAGGGCGTCGCAGCCTTCAACGAAAAGCGTGCGCCGGACTTTCATAAATTCACATCCTGACTTTGCGCTTCGGCAACGACCTCGCGGCGTCGGCTGGTCGCTCTCGCACCGATGCGGCCGCGAATCTTGCCGGAAAGCGCTTTGCCAGGGACGGAAAGAAGGAAAGCAACACTGTGTCGGCACGCAAGGTCATTATTTCCTGCGCAATCACAGGATCCATCCACACGCCTTCGATGTCTCCTCATCTCCCGGTGACGGCAGCCGAGATTGCGGAATCCGCATTGGGCGCCGCCAAGGCCGGCGCTGCCATCGTACATCTTCACGCCCGCAATCCGCAGGACGGCCGCCCCGATCAGTCGCCGGAAGCATTCGAGCCGTTTCTGCGCGCCATCAAGCAGCAATCCAATGTGGTGGTTAATCTCACGACCGGCGGTTCTCCCTATATGACCGTCGAGGAGCGGATAAAGCCGGCGGTGGTGTGGCAGCCGGAGGTGGCGAGCCTGAATATGGGATCGATGAATTTCGGACTTTTTCCGATGCTCAAGCGGTTCAAGAAATTCAAATACGACTGCGAGCCGGCCATGCTGGAGGCCTCCCATGATCTCGTCTTCCGCAACTCCTTCAAGGACATCCGCTACGCGCTGGAAACCCTCAACAGCACCGGCGCACGCTATGAATTCGAGTGCTACGACAGCAGTCACCTCTACAATCTGCACTACTTCTGGACCGAAGGATTGGTGAAGGCTCCGCTGTTCATTCAAACAGTCTTTGGCTTGCTGGGCGGGATCGGCCCGCATCCGGAAGATGTCATGCATATGAAGCGCACCGCCGATCGTCTTTTTGGCGACAACTATCGCTGGTCGGTGCTGGGAGCCGGACGCGCGCAAATGCCGGTCGCCGCGATGGCAGCCTCGATGGGAGGCAACGTGCGGGTGGGGCTGGAAGACAGCCTCTGGATCGGCGCCGGCAAGCTCGCGGCATCAAATGCCGATCAGGTCACGCAGGTCCGGAAGATCATCGAAGGACTTGGATTGGACATCGCGGCGGCCGACGAGGCGCGCGAGATTCTGGAACTCAAGGGCGGCGACAAGGTCGCGTTCTGACCCGTCATCGATCCAAGCACTAACGCGACCGCCTGGTCGTCGTCGATAGAACAAACGGGAGGCCTCGATGCTACCCCACCGCGCGGTTTACGACGAGGAACACAACCAGTTCCGGGAAACGGTTCGGCGCTTTGCGGCGTCGAAGATCGCGCCCGATTTCCAGCGATGGGAGGAGGCTGGCATCATCGATCGGTCACTTTGGGATGCCGGCGGAGAAGCGGGCCTGCTTTGCCCGCAGGTTCCCGAAGAGCTTGGTGGTGCGGGCGGAGACTTTAGGCACAACGCGGTCGTCATCGAGGAACTCAGTTACTCCGGCTTCGCAGGTCCCGCCACCGACTTCTCCGTGCACAACGACGTGTGCTGCGGTTACCTGCTCAGCTACGGAAGCCCCGAGCAAAAGAAGAAATGGCTGCCGCGAATGGTGTCAGGCGAAACCGTGTGCGCCATCGCGATGACCGAACCGGGCACCGGAAGCGACCTGCAGGGCATTCGCACCCGCGCCGTGCGCGAGGGCGATGACTATGTGATCTCAGGCCAAAAAACCTTTCTCTCGAACGGGCAGATGTGCGATCTGGTGATCGTCGTGGTTCGCACCACGCCGGAGGGCGGCTCAAGAGGAATGAGCCTCATTCTTGTCGAGGCCGACAGACCAGGTTTCCGCCGCGGCAAAAACCTCGAAAAACTTGGGCATCTGTCATCCGATACATCCGAGCTGTTCTTCGACGACGTGCGCGTCCCCGTCACCAATGTCCTGGGAGCGGAAGGCGGCGCGATGGGCGCGCTGATGAGCGAACTCCCGCAGGAACGCCTGACCATCGCGCTTCATTCGATCGCCGCGGCGCAGAAGGCTTTCGATCTCACGAAAGACTACGTGCGGCAGCGCAACGCGTTTGGATCGCCGATCGGCAGTTTCCAGAATACCCGGTTCAAGCTGGCTGACCTGAAGTCCGACCTCGCCGTCGGCTGGGCCTATGTCGATCAGTGCCTTCGCGAACACATCAACCACGAACTGACGACCTATGCAGCTTCAACAGCGAAGCTGTGGATCACGGAAATGCATGGCCGCCTTGTCGACCAATGCCTGCAGTTTTTCGGCGGCTACGGCTTCATGCGCGAATATGAAATCTGCCGTCTTTATGCTGATGCGCGCGTTTTGCGAATTTACGGTGGCACCTCGGAAATCATGCGTGAACTGATTTCGCGAAATCTTTGAGCTCAAATTGCTTTAGTAGCTTTTCGGCAGATCAAGCACCTTCTCAGCTATGAAACTGAGGATCAACTGCTCGGTGATCGGCGCGAGCCGCGTGATGGAAACTTCGCGGAACAGGCGCTCCACGTGATACTCTTTGGCATATCCAAAACCACCGTGGGTCATGATCGCCTGCCAGGCGGCGTCGTGACCCGCGCGGGCGCCGAGGAATTTGGCGCTGTTGGCTTCGGCGCCGCAGGGCTTGTCGTGATCGTACAGCCAGGCGGCGCGCATCGCCATTTGCCAGGCCGACTCCAGATACATCCAGTTCTCCGCGAGCGGGTGCTGAATTCCCTGATTTTGCCCGATCGGACGATCGAATACCACCCGTTCTCGCGCATATTTTGTCGCGCGGCGGAGCGCGTCCTGGCCAATTCCGATCGCCTCGACCGCAATCAGGATGCGCTCGGGATTGAGGCTGTGCAGAATATATGAAAAACCCTTGCCCTCCTCGCCGATGCGGTCGGCGTCTGGAATGAAAAGGCCGTCGATGAAGATAGCATTTGAATCGACCGCCTTGCGGCCCATTTTCGGAATTCGATGAACATCGATCTTTGACCGATCGAGATCGGTGTAGAAAATCGTGATTCCGTCAGTTGGGCGTGCGCAATCCTCATAGCGGGTTGTCCGCGTCAGCAGCATGATCTTGTTTGCGACTTGCGCGGTCGAGGTCCAGACCTTCTGGCCGCGCACGAGGTAACCGCCCGGAACCCTCTCGGCGAAGGTCTTGATGCGGGTGGTGTTAAGGCCGGCATCCGGTTCGGTGAAACCGAAGCAGCATTGATCTTCACCCGCGACCAGCCGCGGAACCCAGCGGGCTTTCTGGTCCGGCGTGCCCTTCACGACGATGGGATGAGGCCCAAACAGGTTGATGTGAACCGCCGAAGTCGCGGACATTCCGCCGCCATGGCTTGCGACTTCATGCATCATGATCGCGGCCTCTGTCACGCCAAGACCGGAGCCGCCATACTCCTCCGGCATCGTGATGCCGAGCCAGCCCGCATCAGCCATCGCCCGATGAAACTCGAACGGAAACACGCCGTCGTCGTCGCGCGCCAGCCAGTAGTCGTCGCCGAAGCGTGTTACAACCGAGCGCACACCTTCCCGAATTGCCGCGTGATCGTCCGGCACGTCGAATTCGTTGGCCAGCAATGAACTCATGTGACCTCCTCCCCGGCCGAGGCAAGCGCGCGTTTCGCCGCGATCAGATGCGGCATGTCGTACATCTTGCCGTCGATACCGAGCGTTCCCGCGTCGGGTTGGGCCGCGAAGGCCGCAACCACGCGGCGCGCATGCGCGAGATCGGCGTCCGACGGGGTAAAGCATGCATTGATCGTCGCGACCTGATTGGGGTGAATTGCGATCCGCCCGACAAAACCGTCGCGGCGCGCAATCCTGCAACTCTCGGCAAGGCCTTCCTGATCTTTGAAATCCACATACAGGGTATCGAGCGCCATGACGCCTGCTGCGCCCGCCGCAAACAGACATTGCGCCCGCGCCACCTGATACGGAAACGTCCAGCTTCCGTCGGCCTCCTTGTTGGTCAGCGCGCCCAGGGCCGCGCCCAGATCCTCGGCGCCCCAGGTCATGGCAACGAGACGACGGCTGGGCATCGCATAGCTGGAAAAACCGATCATGGCGGCTGGCGTTTCCGTCGCCACCACAAGCAGCTTCACATGACCCGGCGTAACACCCGCGGCGACCTCCAACGCATCGACGTAATTCGAAATCAGTTCGATGTCCTGAATACCGCTGACCTTCGGGATCAGGATGCCGTCGAGGCCCGTGCGGACGACGGCAGCGAGGTCGTCAAGCGTCAGCCCGCTTCCGAGCGGATTGATGCGCACCAGAAACGCCCAGTCGCGCGGCGGGCCGCCCAGCAGGTTCTTCACCATGTCGCGCGCCAGCGCCTTGCGCGGCGGCGCAACGGAATCCTCGAGATCGAGAACCAGCGCATCGGCGCCGATGCCGGACGCCTTCGCGAACTTATGCTCGCTGTCGGCCGGGACAAACAGAAGGGAGCGGAGTTTCATGTCGGACGCCTCATCATCAGCCCGGTGCGGCGGCAATATGCGATTTCTTCATTGCGCTGATTAAAACCACGATGTTCAAACGTGACTATTCCCTGCGTCGGGCGGGACTTGCTCTCGCGCACAGCCAGAATTTTCGTCTCCGCCCGCAGCGTATCACCCGCAAACACCGGGCGCGGAAATTTGGTTTCCTCCATGCCGAGGTTTCCGACGGTGGTTCCCAAGGTGGTGTCCTGCACCGAAAGACCGATGATCAGACCAAGGGTGAAAATCGAATTCATCAGCGGTTTGCCGAATTCGGTCGATTTGGCATATTCGTGATCGATATGGACCGCCGCCGGATTATACGTCAGCGCCGAGAACAGAATATTGTCCATGTCGGTGACCGTGCGCCTGATCTCATGAACGAACGTTTGCCCTACAGAAAACTGCTCGAAATAGAGTCCCGCCATCTCGTATCCTCGCCTCAGGAGCCTAACGATCGACACTGCCACAAGCCTGTTGTGGCGGCCGCCTCGCCTACATCTGCATCGTTTTCTTGCTTGTCTTCGCTACCATATTTAGCGCAAAATGAGATCGTACACAAGCGTACGAAATACACGCCTGGCTTAACAATGGAATAATGCTTTGGGCTTTCCAGTCGTCAGCAACCAATGTCACCACCCGCCATCGGGAAGCAGCTAAATGAACCGTTCTGAAAACCATCAAATGAGGCTTGTTGCGCGACCTAGGGGGATTCCGCAACCTGAACATTTTGCCTTGGTCACCGAGCCAATGCCGCAGATTGGCGATGGAGAGATGTTGGTTCGCAACCATTATCTGTCCGTAGATCCCGCTCAACGCGGATGGGCCAATGATGAAGGCAATTATAGCGCGCCCGTCCCCTTGAACACGCCGATGCGGGCGCTCGCCGTTGGCGAAGTCGTCGAAAGTCGAGCATCGGGATTTCCAGAAGGCGAGTTCATCTATGGATGGTTTGGCTGGCAATCGTATTGCGCGGCGACACCGGACGCGGTGCTGCGGCGTGTGGATCCCTCGACGCTGCCGCTCAGCGCAAACTTAAGCCTGCTGGGTATCAACGGTATAACTGCGTACCTTGCGTTTAACCGCCTCGGCAATCCAAGGCCCGGCGATCATGTTCTGGTATCGACGGCGGCTGGCAGCGTTGGAAGTTTCGTCGGCCAATTGGCACGGCTTGCAGGGTGTCGTCCCGTGGGGCTCACGGGGTCGCCGGAAAAGGCCGCACTGGCGCGAGCACGTTACGGATACGAGGAAATGATCAACTATCGCCATGAAGGCGACATCGCGCTTGCGATCAAGCGCGCGTGCCCGGAAGGAAACGATATCTTCTTCGACAATACCGGTGGCATGATCGCCGACGCGGCAATTCAATCAATGCGTCTTAACGGCAGAGTCATTCAATGCGGCACGGCGGCCAATGCATCGTGGTCGCCTACCCCCACCGGCCCACGTCAGGAGCGTGAAGTCTTGACCCGGCGGTTGCGATGGTCAGGGTTCATTATCTTCGATCACACCGCCGACTTTCCGGCGGCGGCGACCGAACTTACACGGCTTGCTGCTCGCAATGAGATCATCTTCGATGAAGAGATTCTGATCGGTCTTGAACAGGCTCCCTTGGCCTTGGCAAGTCTCTACCAAGGCGCAAACCGCGGAAAGCTCATTGTAAGTTTGGTCGGCTGACTCCGAGTTGCTTTTGCGCGACTCGAGTTTACGGCTTCTTTTTCAAAGCTTCGGGAAGCCTGGAACGATGAAAGCCCTCGAAGGGAGCGCTTCGGTTGTGCGGCTCGAGCTTCCACGTATTGCGCGCGTTCGGCGTGCCGCCATCGACCCGGACGCATGACCCCGTGATATAAGCCGCGGCCGGCGACAATAAGAACGTGATTGCCGCCGAGATTTCTGCTTCAGTGCCGAAACGCTGCAGCGGTACTCCAGCCGTAAAATCGTGCAATTTCTTCTGCATTTCCGGCGTATAGGTATCAAATCCGCTGGACACGATCCCTCCGGGAGCAACCGCATTGACGCGCACGCCCGAGGCGGACCATTCGCACGCCGCCGTTTCGGTAAGAGTCAGCATTCCCCCGCGCGCGGCTCCCGAGTGGGCGAACTCGGGCCAGCCATGCCAGATATCGGCGATGATGTTGACGATAGCGCCGCCATTGGCCTCCATCCAGCGGTTGTAGACCTCGCGCATAAAAATGAACCCGCCGGTGAGGTTGCTCCGGACCACCGCCTCGAAGCCCTTGGTCGAGATGGTTTTCATCGGCGCTCGATATTGACCGCCGGCATTGTTCACGAGCCCATCGATACGGCTATAAGCGCCGAGCACCGCGTCGATGGCCGCGATCACCATCGCTTCGTCCCGGATATCGCAAACCTGAGTGAGGACCTGTCCGCCGTCCTCTTCGATCTCCGCCTTTACCTGCGCGAGTTTTTCGGTGGTGCGTCCGAGGATCGCGACGTTGGCGCCAAGGGCCGCGAGCTCATGTGCGGTGCAGCGACCGATGCCGCTGCCGCCGCCCGTGACTATAATTGTCTGGCCTTTGAAGAGATCCGGCCTGAAGACAGACTGATACGGCATGGTGTTCTCCGAACTGATCATCTCATCCGGTAAGCAGTTGGTCCGGCTGCCGGCTCAATGCGTCCCCGGGCTATTTGCTTGCAACAAACCGCGCCCTTGCCAACGGACCTTTGGCGCCAGCCCTGTGATCGCAAGGTTCCAAATATCGTACACTATATTATGATATAGTGTATCCTCTTTCACAAGAGAGCATTTTCGAAGCGCCTTTTGCCGGGCCCAGCACCAGCACGCTTTACATGGTCTTGGGCGGGGCGACTGAAGATCTGAGCCAACGAGACGAACGTATGGCAATCGACGCGCCACCGTGACATCCTGTTGGCCAGTGACGGAAGACGCCACGAGGAAACTCAAGACATGAACAGGTTCACGACTATCTCCGTCGAAGAACATGGCGCGATTGAAATCCTCTCCCTCAATCGGCCGGATGCCCTCAATACGGTAAGCCCCGCGATGGCCGATGAGCTGATCACATATTTTTCCGGACTTCACGATCGCCTGAGTACTCGAATAGTCATTCTCAGGGGCAATGGACGGGCGTTCTGCGCCGGGGCCGAGCTTGGTTCGGACGCATTCGCTGCACCCGGAGCAGGGCGTCCGCAACGGCAGCTCGATATGCAGCAACGCTACTCGCGGATCATCCGTCTGATGCGAAGCTGCCCACAGCCGATCGTTGCATTGATTCACGGTGCCGCATGCGGTGCTGGATTCTCGTTGTTGCTTGCCTCCGATGTTCGCTTCGCCACGCCGGCTGCGCGGATGAACGCCGCCTACATACGTGTCGGCGTCGGGGGCTGCGACATGGGATCCGGCTATCTGCTGCCCCGCCTGATCGGTCTTTCGGTGGCATCGGAGCTGCTGTTGACCGGTCGTTTTCTCGACGCGGATCGGGCGAAAGCCGTTGGGTTAGTCAGCGATGTCGTTCCGGACGACAAATTGCTCGAGACCGGCCTCGCATTCGCCGCCGAAATGGCCCGCGCCTCGCCGATGGGTTTGCGCTTGACCAAGCAAACACTCAACGCCCTGATCGACGCTCCCGGCATCGATGCGGCACTGATGATCGAGGATCGTCAGCAGGTCATTCTGCTCGAAACCAGCGACCACCAGGAAGCTGTAGCGGCGTTTCGGGAACGGCGCGATCCCTCCTATTTGGATCAATAGGGGCGAAACCAGTCGGGTGTCGCACCGCGCAAACTCCAGGGGGCCGCTATTTACCGTCGCCGAACGCCTCGGCAACCCCCTTGAGTTTGAACTTCTGAATCTTGCCGCTTGCGGTGCGCGGCAGATCCGTCACCAACTCCACACGTTCGGGCCAAAACTGTTTGGCCATCTTGCATTCGGCGAGGTAGGCCTGCATCGCGGCGAGGTCGATCGTACTTCCCGGCTTCGGTACGATAAAGGCGCACCCGCGTTCGCCCAGACGGGCGTCGGGATAACCGACAACCGCAACCGCGGCGACGGAGGGATGCTTGTAGAGCAGGTTTTCAATCTCGACCACGGGGACATTCTCCCCTCCCCGGATCAGCACATCTTTTACCCGGCCCGAAATGCGGATGTAACCTTCGTCATCCATGTAAGCGAGATCCCCGGAGTCGAACCAACCCTGAGCATCAAATGTTTGCAGTTCGGGCCTCTTGTAATAACCCGTGAACATCTGGCAGCCGCGCACCAGCAGACGTCCGGATTGTCCAGTCGGAACCGGCTTCCCGTCGAAATCAACGATGCGGACCTCCATGCCTTCGAGGGGCCGCCCGTCGGTCGTCGGAGACTTCTCCGCCGCGCGCGATGGTTCGGTGAGAGTCGATGCCAGCGATTCAGTCATCCCCCACAACGAGCACGCATGGATGCCGACATCACGCGCAGCCCTCTCGATCAGCACCGGTGGAATGGTTGCGCCGGCGCAGAGAAACGATCGCAGGCTTGCAGGCCGCGGGCCACCTGCCGCCACGACGTCGCAGATGTCGTTGAGGAACGGGGTTGAAGCGGCGGTATAGGTCACGCCTTCACGCACCATCAGCGATACGCCACGCTTCGGCTCCCAGACGTCCTGCAGAACCATCGTTCCGCCCAGATAGATCGACAACAGGACGACGGCTGCGTACCCGGTCATGTGCGCAACCGGCGACGCCACCAACAATACCTCGTTATCATGAAGACCGAACCGTTGGGTCAGCGCCTTTGTGCATCCCACCAGAGAATTCGAGGTATGAATCACGCCCTTGGGTTCACCAGTGGTCCCCGACGTGAACATCACCACGGCCATATCATCGGGGCCCAAGGAGGGAGGCAAGCCGGGAGACTTGCCTGATTCTCCATCCCGCCCGGCCGACAGAATCGCGCGTTCGAAATTCGATTCGCCATCGCCGTCGACGACGATCAAATGCTTTAGATGATGCAGTTCGCCGCGCATGCCCTCGGCCATCGCGGCATAGTCAAATCCCCGATACACCTTGGGGACGATGAAGACTTTGGATTCGCAAAAATTCAGAACATAGAGCAGCTCGCGCTCCCAGCACGGTCAACCAGACTTCCCAGCTCCCGGTAAGTCAGGCGAAGGGCCTGCTCGCGGTCGGCCCTGTCCGCAATGATCGAGATCTTGTCGGGCGTCCGGGCGATGGCCTCGCTCAGAAGCTGATCGACCGCTTTGTCCAGCCAGTACCCGGCTTCACGGAAGTTGTTCTGGGACATGCCCTGCTTGGCGGTCGCTACCATCTGTTCCTCCCATCCTGGCTCCTTCCGATTTTAGCACCGGATATCGTTCATGTGTGTACCTTATACCACCTCACGACTTTTTGCCAACCTGCAAAATTGCCGCAACTGATCGCCGTAGAGGAATAAATTCTGCGGACGGATGCCTTCAATCGCGACCGAAGGAGATAGCGGCGATCAAGCCGTCGGTCATTCATCGAGACGGATTTGCGACCCTCGCAGTCGCAGACCTTATTTTCCCGCAAACTTAGGTTTGCGCTTCTCCTTGAAGGCCTTTACTCCCTCCTGGGCATCCGCCGTTCGCGAGATAGCAGCCAGGGTTTGCGCCTCATCTTCCAATTGGCTCTCCAGCGAACGATTGGGTGTCTGCAAAAACAGGCGCTTGATTCCGCCATACGCTTCGGTCGGGCCCGACGCCAGCTCGCGTGCGATTTTCTCCGCCTCCGGGAGAACCGCATCGTCGTCGACCACATAATCGACCAGTCCAGCTGACAGTGCGGTGTCGGCATCCATCGTTTCCGCCAGCAGGAAAAACCGTCTGGCGCGAGCGGGCCCGATGCGCCTCGTCACGGTTGTTGTTGAGCCACTGTCGGGCGTGAAGCCGATCTTCGCAAAAGCAGATGAAATGCGCGCCGACTTGCCGATCACAACCAGATCGGCCGCCGCCATCAAAGAAACGCTCCCGCCGGCTACATTGCCATGCACCGCCGCGACGACGGGCGCACGCATGCGGACCATTCGCACGATTGCGGTATGAAGATCCGCCGTCCATGACTTGATCGTTGCGGGCAGCGCAACGCCGCGAGACGCGAGCGAGGTGAGATCGCCGCCGACGCTGAACAATCTTCCACGCGCGGACATCAGCACCGACCGAACATCGTCGCGTTCGCTCAATTCGGCCATACAAAGGCTGAATTCGCGGCAAAAGTCGCCGTCGATCGGGTTACCGCGGTCGGGCTGATTGAGCACGATATGGGCGAGTCCGCCATCGATCGCGCATTCGAAGCTCTTTGTAGCGATTGCCAGACCCATTGCGTTTCTCCCAAGCCGTTCGGTCTCATTGGAAATGCGTTCGAAGCAGCCGCGACGTATCGGATGTTCCGATTCCATGGAGCTTTCCGATCCATGGCGCCGGCGCGATCTCAGATCGACCTGCCTTCTTTTTCCTTGCGCGTGGAAGCTTGAATCGCCTCCCGAGCACGCTGCCAGTCTTCCGGCGAAAGTTTTGAGAGCCCCGCGAATGTACTCGGTGCCGCCAGATGATGCCCGCCATCGATGCTGATCGTATCGCCGGTGATATAACTGCATCCATCCGACATCAGAAAGATCAGGAGATTACGCAATTCATCCATCTTTCCGAATCGACGCAGTGGCACTTCGTCGGCTTGCGTGGCGCCCACGCCGGTCTCCGCGAGCGGATTGAGTTTGTCCCACGCATTTTCGGTCGGAAACGGGCCGGGAGCTATCGCGTTGACGCGAATCCCTTTTGGTCCCCATTCGACGGCCAGCGACATCGTCATCGCATGAACCGCAGCCTTTGCCATCGCCGCAGGCACCACGTAAGCCGATCCGGTCCAGACCCAGGTCACCAGATTACTGATGATCACGCCGGGGAGACCCGCGGCGATCCAGCGTTTCCCGCACGCCTGTGCTGCGTAAAACGATCCATCCATGATCGTCGACCGAATCGCCTCGTAACCGCGCGGCGACAGGCTTTCGGTCGGCGCAAGAAAATTGGCACCGGCGTTGTTCACCAGGCCGGTGAGCGGTCCTGTGACCCAGATATCCGCCATCATTTTTTCGATGCTGTCCGGATCGCGGACATTGGCGACCAACGCGTCAGCCTGGCCGCCCGATCGTTTGCGAATTTCTCCGACGGCATTATCGAGAACTTCCTGCCGGCGACCGCAAATGAAGACCTGCGCCCCGTGCGCGGCGAAACCCACCGACATTTCCTTGCCGAGGCCCGTTCCGCCGCCGGTCACGAGGATGCGCTTTCTCTTGAGAACGTCGCCGCTGAACATGGAAGGCCACATCCTTTTTCTTCGGCCCCGGCTTGTCATCACCTGAAGCACCGCAATTAATACCGTCGCCAGGCTAAAATTGATACACTACTGTACTTCCTGTGTAAATCGGGCTTCATACTTGCTCAGCCGTGTCGGGATATCGCGATTTGGGCCTGAAACCTGCCAATTGGAGCTGATTGCAGGAATTGCGGCACTGATAGATCACGGTCGCCAGCCAGGGGCGTTCATTCGATCTTTTAAAGATACGCTTGTGTATGATATTACTTGAGTCTCTTGGACTGACGCGCAATGCGTATCAGGCTTTTGCGAAGGAAACCTGGCATGGTCGACCTGCCCGAATGGGATCTCCGACTGGGATACCTCATACACGACGTTTCCCGGCTGCGCCGGATGATGTTCGACCGTGCCTTGGCGCCGCTCGGAATAACGCGCTCGCAGTGGTGGGTGCTTGCGTTCATTTCGCGCAAGGACGGACTTCCCCAAACCCAACTCGCCAATGAGCTCGACGTCGGCAAAGTCGGTGTGGGAGCACTGATCGATCGTCTTGAATCTTCCGGCTTCGTTATTCGACAGGCAGATCCGGTCGACCGCCGGGTAAAGCGTGTCTTTGTTACCAAGCAGGCACGCGGTTTTCTGGAAAAGCTTCGCAAGGAGACCGATAAGTTCAATGCCAAAATAACCCGCGGGATTAATCGGACGCAATTGGAGGCGACTTCGGACGCGTTGCTTGCAATGAAACGCAACCTGCTTGCGATGTCCGATGGAACCACGATCGCAGGGAATCGCGAAGAAGAAGACATCGGAAAGAAGAGCAAACCCCGCAAAGGGAAGAAAGCGGCGGTAGCTGCTTAATCAGACGTTCAGGCCAACCAGCGCCTGCGGCGGCGGTAGTGTTTGACAGCGTGGTAGTCAGTACGATAACCGCCGCCGAGATAAGCGGCATCGATATCCGGGTTGGCCCGTAACACCTCGGCAGTCCCATTCATGACGATCCGGCCGTTCTCAACCAGATAGGCCGAATGCGCGATCTCGAGCGCGGCGGCGGCGTTCTGTTCGACGAGAAGCACGGCGACTTTGGTTTCGGCGTTGATCTTCCGTACGATGTCGAAAATCTCATCGACCAGAAATGGCGCGAGGCCAAGGCTCGGCTCATCAAGCAGGAGCAGTCTCGGCTCGGTCATCAGGGCGCGCGCGATCGCCAGCATCTGCTGCTCGCCGCCGGAGAGATAGCCCGCCTTGGCGCCGGCTCGATCGGCGAGACGAGGGAACAGGGTGAACATATGCTCCATCAATACTCCGACCCGGGTACGATCCCGATGCATGGAGGTAGCCGCCAGAAGATTCTCGGCGGGCGTGAGGTGGCCGAAAACGCGACGCCCTTCCAATACATGCACGATCCCTCGCCTGACCCGGTCGGGGGCGTTGAGCGCCAGCACATCCGCGCCATCGAACGTGATCTCTCCGCGCGTCACCTCGCCTCGTTCTGGCATCAACAGCCCGCTTATGGCTTTCAGGATAGTGCTTTTGCCAGCCCCGTTGGCACCGAGAAGAGCGACGAGGCCGGCTTCCGATACTTCGATCGAAACGCCCTTTACCGCGAGAAAGACGCGATCATAGACAACTTCGATATTGTTAAGCGAGAGAAGCGCCATTTGTTTCTCCGCAAGCGCCGCCCGATGTCGTCGGGCACCGATCGTTTGCGCGCAGCTTATTTGCCGGACTTGCGAAACTCGTCGGACGATTTGCGAATCTCCGCCCAGACGATGTCTTGGTTCGCCGCAAACCAGTCGCTCGCGGGGACGAACTTCGCGCCGTCCCAGCGGGCAATTCGGCCGCCTCCTCCGCCCTGGTGATCCGCCCTGGTGACGGTCATTGGCGGAATCATGCCATCGGCCGTGAAGTTTGCGATCGACTGCAATCCCTCGTTGAGCCACGGGCCGGTGACCGGACCTCCCGGATTTCTCTCGAACGCCTTTTTGACGCCTTCGATCATGATCGCGCCCATCATGACTCCATAATTGTAATAGCTAGTGCCGACCTTGTTCTCCGGCCCTGCCCCTTTACCCTTCGAGACCACCTCGCTGATAATCGCCTGCACCGGCTTCGGGTCCTTGCCGCTGGCGCAGGGCTCGACTTTCAGGACGCCCTTGACCTGCTCTCGCCCGATAACGTCCATGTCGGATTCCGAGAGCCAGACGCTTGAACACACGCGATCCATCGGAAGTCCGTTGCGGACGGCTTCGCTCATCGCCACCGTCTGGCCGACGCCCGCGCCCCAGAACATCACCCAGTCCGGGCGAGCGCGCCGGACCTGCGGCCAGATCGCAGACTGGTCGTTGCCCGGAGGGGTGTAGGGAAATGCCTGGAACTCGAAGCCAAGTTTTTGCGAGAGTATCTGCAGGATCGGCAGCGGCTCTCGGCCAAACGGCGTATCGATATGCACGAACACAATTTTCTTGCCCTTGAGATCTTTATCCTGCTGGCGGAAATAGTCGATGAGCAAGCCTGCCTGCGTCCAATAGTTCGGTGAGAGCGGCAGCACGTAGGGGAACGCTGTCCCGTCTGCCGCATCGCTCCTACCGGAGAACGCCGTGACCATGTTGATCTTGTCTTCAAGCGCACGCGGAACCAAAGCGCGAGCCACCGGGGTCGAGAGCGGGTCGATCAACACGGCGCCTTCACGCTTGGCTTTTTCGTAGGCCTCGATCGCGCGAGGCAGGTCGTTGCCGTGGTCAGAGACATCAGCGATAATGCGGTAGCCATTGATCCCCCCACGCTCATTGACGAGGGTGATGTAGTCACGCTGTCCTTGACTGTATTCCGCGGTCACGAACGTATACACGCGGGTGAAATCCTGCGGCATCGCGAAACGGATCACCTTCTCCTGTGCTGAAGCGAAGTCGATCGTGCCGGGCACGGTGAACGTGACCGCTGTCCCCGTCAGGAAAGTGCGTCGGTCGAGTTTCATTTCCAGTTCCTCCCTATGTTATAGTGTTGAGCCGTCATCGCCGGGCGTGACGAAACGGCCATACGAGAAAGTAGTTGCGAAGATTGTTGTAAGTCTTGGCAAGGCCGAGCGGCTCCCAGAGCAAAAAGGCGATGATGAGAGCGCCGTAGAGCATCAGCGGCACGTGCGAGCGCAGATCCGTGCTGATGGAAAGCCCGAACCCGTCAGCGATGCCGCCGATGAGATTGTTGAGAACGATCGGCGCGAACAGGATCAGCGCCGCGCCGAAAAACGAGCCAAGCACGCTTCCCAGCCCGCCCACGATCACCATGGCGACGAGCTGGATGGATAGTTCGATATGAAATTGGTCCGGGGAAATTGCCCGTAGATAGCAGACCGCGAATACCGAACCCGCCACGCCCCCGATGAACGAACTGACCCAAAAAGCCAGCAGTTTGAATTTGAACGTATTCACGCCAATGATTTCTGCCGCGTAGTCCTTTTCGCGCACCGCGGCCAGCGCTCGACCGAGGCTCGTTCGCCCGACATTGAGAATGAAGACCGTTACGATCGAACAAATAATGAGAGCGACATAATAAGTCGGAAGGTCGCCTGCGACCGGGATTCCGAGGAAGCGTACCGCAGGGACCTGGATGGTCGCCTGGGTACCGCCGCTTATCATCGGGACGTGTGAAATGACGAAATCGACGATGTACTGCATCGCCAGGGTCGCCATGGCGAGATAGAGGCCCTTCACCCGCAAGGCCGCACCTCCGAAGATGATGCCGACACACGCGCTGATCATTCCGCCGCCGATCATTGCGAATTCGAACGGCACGCCCGCACGCACGAGATGCACCGAGCCGTAGGCGCCCATGGCCATAACGGCGCCATAGCCGAGATGGATCTGGCCTGCTCCGCCCATCAGGAGATTGAGACCGAGCGCCGCCGTCGACCAGATGATCCACGGCAGCAGATAGCTGACGAGGTAGAGCCGGTTGACGAGGAGCGGTGCCGTGACCAGAAGAAGAAGAACGACCAAGACCAGCCCGCGATCGAACGGAAGCGGCCAGAGCTGGCGCTCGTCTTCATATCGGGTGTGGCGAAGTCCGGCGCGCTGGTACAGCATCAGACCCTCTCGATGTGTTCGCGGCCGAACAGGCCCTGAGGTTTGACGAGCAGGGTCAGCAGGATGATGACCGAGGCGGCAATGTCGCGAGTACCGCCGCCGACGAGCGGATCGAGGATACCGGTCGCGACACTCTCGACGACGCCGACGATCAGGCCCGCGATCAGCACGCCGACGATTGAATCGAGGCCGCCAAGTATGGCGATCGCCAGCGCTTTGATGAGCAGCAGGGACAGCGACCAATCAACGCCCTGGTTCGCACCCCACAGAATGCCTGCAGATGCGGCCGTGACGGCGGCTAACCCCCAGGCAATGGCGATTGCGCGCTCGACCCGAATGCCGACCGACCAAGATGCCGTCTGATCATCCGAGACCGCACGCATCACGACGCCGTACCGCGAGTTGAAAAACAGAAGCGACAGAACAATCACGAGAAGCGACACGGAGCCGCCGATAAGCGTTGCGCGGTTGATCAGGAAATCTCCGACAAACAGCGGCGCCTGCGGAATGCCGATGTCGAGCCGTTTGACCGCAGAGCCGAACATGCCGGGCAGAAGCCCGCGCAGCATGATCTCGATGCCGAGCGTCAGCATGATCGCCATAATCACCGGTTGTCCGATCATCCGGCGCAGCGCGAGCCGTTCGATCAGCATTCCGATCCCGAACATCAGGACGAGTGCGAGTGGGATCGCGAGCCAAATCGGAGCGCCGACCCCCGAAGCCATTGCCCAGGTCACGTACGCGCCTGTCATGGCGATCGCCCCCTGGGCGAGATTTGCGAGGCCCGAGGTCTTGTAGATGAGCACGATGCCGAGGGCGACGAGAGCGTACATCAGCCCTATTAACGCGCCATTTATTGCGAGTTCGATGATAAGCGACAGGTCCATCAGCCAACGACCTCATTGATGGAGAGCGACCGCCGGATCACGCCTTTCTCGCCGCTCTCGTATGCGATGTGCGCATCGAACATGACGGATCTGGCCGACGAGGTGCCGGCGTAAAGAGCCTGGATCAGCTCCGCGTAATTGGCCTCGACCACGTTGCGGCGCAGCTTGCGGGTCCGCGTGATCTCGCCGTCGTCGGCGTCGAAATCCTTATGCAGGCTTATGAAACGCTTGATGCGGAGCGCGGCGGGCTGGGTCTGGTTGACATGAGCGAGAACCGAGCCGATCAATTCGAGGACGGCCGGTTTCTGCGACAAGTCGGCATAGGACGTCGAGGAGATACCCTGCCTTTCCGCCCAATGGCCGACACCTTCAGGGTCGATGCAGACGATGGCGGTGAGATCCGGGCGATCGGCGCCGACCACGGCGACGTTGCGAACGTAAGCACTGAACTTGATGCGGTTCTCGATGAAATTCGGGATATAGCGCTCACCGGCCACTGTCCGGACGACTTCGCTGACACGTCCGAGCACAATGAGCTCGCCGTCGGGATCAAGATAGCCCGCGTCGCCGGTATGCAGCCAGCCATTGATGATCGCCTTGTCGGCGTCGGCGTCGCCGCCGAAATAGCCGTCGATCACCGAGACGGAGCGCACGAGAATTTCGCCGCTGTCGTCGATCCTGACGTCAACCCCGGGCATCGGGCATCCAACCGTATGAAGCTTGACATGACCTTCGTTCTGCGCCGCGGTCAGCGCGCAGGTTTCGGTCTGACCGTAAAACTGTTTGAGCTTCACGCCGAGCGCGCGGAAGAACAAAAAGGTATCCTCGCCGATCGCCTCACCGCCGGTAAAAGCTCGCTCCGCGCGCGCGAGACCAAGGAAATCCGTGACAGGACCATAGACCAGCAAATCCCCGACCGCGTGGACTAGCCGTTCGAACGCGGTGGGTTTTCCGCCCGCAAGCCGTTTGCGCTCCAACGCTACGGCCTTTGGCATGAAGATGTTGAACAACCGGCGCTTCAGCGGCGTAGAATCAGCCATGCCGACCTGAACTCGCGTCAGCATGCTGTCCCAGGCTCGCGGCGCAGCGAGATAAAAAGTCGGCGCAACCTCGCGCAAATCGTGCAAGGCGGTTTCCTGCCGTTCCGGAATGTTGATCGTCGAACGCAGATACAGGCCGGCACCGAGCGTGAAGACAAAATCGCCGACCCAGGCGGTCGGCAGATACGCGAACAATTCCTCGTTGTTGCCGAAGTAGCCTGCCGCTGCTGCATTGGCGACACCGCCAAGGATGTTGCGATGACGCAGCGGGATTCCTTTCGGAGCACCGGTCGTTCCGGAGGAATGCAGCAGAACTGCAATGTCATCGGGACCCGCCCGACCGGTCAACTTCTGGGCGAGGCCGGGTTCGGCAGTGAGCCGCCGCAAGCCAGACGCGATGGCTGAATCCAATGATACGATGCCAGTGCCGGTATACGTGCCAAGCCCGCGGCGGTCATCGTATACGATTGTGGTGGGCCGCCCGATCCGCTCACGCAACTCGAGCAGTTTGTCGACCTGCTCCTGATCCTCCGCCAGCGCCATCATCGGCGATCCGTGATGGGTGTAGGTCGCCAGTTCGTTGGCGGAGACATCCGGGAAAACCGGCACCGGAAAAGCGCGCAGCGCGTTCGCAGCCAGCATTGCGAAATACAGACGAGGACGGTTGTCACCGATCACCGTTAGCGCCGACCCGGCATTCAAGCCGAGTTCTTCGAAACCGGCAGCCATCGCGAGGACTTCCGAGAGCACGGTCGCCCAGTCGCGTTCTTGCCAAACGCCGAACTTGCGCTCGCGGAAGGCAACTCTCGAGCCGCTTTCAGCCGCGTTGCGGGCAAGCGCCGCTATCAGTGTCGAAGGATTGCCGTCGGGAGTTACCGGCCATGAGGAAACCTTGAGCGGCATCGCTATCGGCGCGCTCATGAAGGAGCTCCGACCAGATGGCGCGCCGCAGCCCTCTGGCCGAGATAGGCTGCGACAACTGCGGAATCCGCAATCGCCTCATGCGGGCGTCCTTCCGCGATGATCTCGCCGTAACTCAACACCACGATTCGATCGCAGATCGCGGTGACCACATCCATGTGGTGCTCGATAATCAGGATCGTAACGTCCCGCTCCTCGCGGGCGTCCAGGATGAAACGTGCGATGTATTCCTTTTCCTCCTGGTTCATTCCGGCCATCGGCTCGTCGAGGATGAGCAGCCGCGGCTCCGCAGCGAGCGCGCGAGCCAGCTCCACGCGCTTTTGCAGCCCCATCGGAATCACTTCGACCGGTTCGTCGCGAATGTCCTGGAGTTGCATAAACTCAATGATTTCTTCCACGACCCTCCGGTTTGCCAGTTCCTCCCGCAACGCCCAAACCCAGTAGAACAAACTTGCGAGAGCGCTGGGCCTCATGTGGACGTGACGACCAAGCATAATGTTGTCGAGAACGCTCATTCCCCTGAAGAGGGCGAGGTTCTGAAACGTGCGAGCGACGCCGCGCCGCGCTACGGCGTGCGGCGCCAGCCGCGTAATGTCCTTATCGAACAGAGTTACAGTGCCTGCGTTCGGCGGATAAAATCCGGTCACGACGTTGATCATGGTGGTCTTGCCGCTTCCGTTCGGACCGACGAGGCCGAAGATTTCACCCCGACGAACGTCGAGGCTCACGCCCTTGAGTGCCTTTAGACCCCCGAACGAACGCTCGATGCCGGCGCAGCGGAGCACCGTGTCGTTCGTGTTGGCGGGGGCGTGATCAACCATTAACGCGAATCCTTGACCTTACATTCGGAATACACCGTAGTGCGGAGACTCGATCGGTGCGTTGAGCGCCGCGCTCAAGGCAATGGCGATGGCATTGCGCGTATCGACCGGATCGAGGATGCCATCGTCCCAGATTTCCGAGGTCGCGTAGTACGCACTCGACTGACGCCGATAGTCCTCCAGAACCGGATCGCGAATTGCCGCGAGTTCTTCTTCGGACAATTGCTGTCCGTTTCGGGCGAGTTGCCGTACTTTTACATCGGTCAATACGCCCGCCGCCTGCTCCGCGCCCATCACGGAAACCTGGGACTGGGGCCAGGAGAACATGAAGCGTGGGTCAAAGGCGCGCCCCGACATGCCGTACGTTCCGGCTCCATACGACCCGTTGCAGACCACCGTGAATTTGGGAACAGATGCGCCGGCCACCGCCATGATCAGCTTCGCACCGTCCTTGGTAATGCCGCGCCGCTCGTACTCGCGGCCCACCATGAAGCCGGTGATATTCTGCAGAAACAGCAGTGGCGTCCGGTTCTTGTCGCAGAGCTGGATGAAATGTGCACCTTTCAGCGCACTATCGTTGAACAGCACGCCGTTGTTGGCCAGAATTCCGATCTGGCAACCGAGCACGCGCGCAAAACCGCAGATGAGGGACTGGCCGTAGCACGGCTGGTATTCGTGAAAGCGGCTGCCATCCACCATGCGCGCGATCACCTCGCGCATGTCAAACTGCACACGGGGATCCTTGGGGATGATGCCATAGAGTTCTTCTGGATCGTACGCCGGCGGCTCCGGCTCGATCCAGTCGACCTTCGCTTTATCAGGGTGCTGAAACCGTTCGACGATATCCCGGGCGATCGCAATGGCGTGGAGCTCAGAAGACGCAGCATAGTCTCCGGTCCCCGACACGCTGGTGTGCATATCGGCGCCGCCGAGTTCCTCGACAGTCACCTCCTCGCCAGTTGCTGCCTTCACGAGCGGTGGCCCACCGAGAAAAATCGCGCCGGTGCCACGAACAATGACGTTGTAGTCACTGAGCGCGGGAATGTAGGCACCCCCGGCCGTGCAATGGCCCATCACCACCGCGACCTGGGGCACGCCCATCTTCGACAGTATGGATTGGTTGCGGAAAATGCGCCCCGCAAAATAGCGGTCGGCAAAAAAATGAGCCTGCAGCGGAAGGAACCCGCCCGCGCTGTCACAGAGATGAACGACGGGAAGATGATTCTCAATCGCAATATCAAGCGCACGTACGATCTTTTTGACCGATAGCGGATACCACGCGCCACCTTTGACGCTTGCATCGTCAGCATGAACGATGACTTCCTTGCCGGATACGATGCCGATGCCAGTCACTTGCGCGGCGCCCGGAACCTCGCCGTCATAAGCCATGTTGCCGGCAAGCGTCGACAGTTCCAGGAACGGCGTTCCCGGATCGAGCAGAGCTTCGATGCGGTCACGCACAAACATCTTGTTTTGACGACGCAGGCGTTCCCGATCCCGTTCGGGCCGAATGTGGCGCGCGGCCTGCTGGCGTTCCCTCAGCTCAGAGGCGAGGCACCGGTTGTGCCGGTGGTTCGCGCGATAATCGTCGTCGCGCGTATCGATCAGGGAGCTGATGCGTTGCATGTCAGCTTCCCTGCTGGGATAGAGTTACCAGGACCGCATCACGATCAAAACTCTCACCCTCCCTGACATGTATTTTTTCGACGACGCCATCCTGCGATGCACGGATCGCGGTTTCGAGTTTCATGCTCTCAATGATGGCAACCACGGTTTCGGTCGACACCCGTTCGCCAACAGATACTCTCACAGACAGTACGACTCCGGGCATCGGCGCCCGAGCAACGTTGTGTCCGGCGTCGTCAGCCACTCCTGACAACGCAACAAGCAGGTCGATATATCGCACCACATACGATTGACCTCCGAGATGAACATGAACCATGTCCCCGTCAACAACGTAAACGACGGGCTCACTGCGCCCGTCTACTATCAGACGCGCCTCGCCTTTGCGCTCTTCGACAAGCGCCACTGGACCGCTCCACCCCCCGGCCAGCTCAAGGCGATAGCCTTCCGACGAAAGGGAAAGCCAAAGCGCGTGAGTCTTGCCGTCGATGGTGAACGTGTGATGCAAATCAGTTTCTCCAGCTTCCCAGAGACGCATGAAGGGCAGGCACGGCACGCGCCGCATCGAGCACCGGTCGGGTCAGCAGTGCCGCCAGCGCCAGCAATTGCCTTTCAACGTTCTCGTCAGGTGCAACCCCACGAGCGATGTCGGGATGTTCGTCGAGATAGCCCGTATGGACTTCGCCAGCCTTAAAACCCTCGTCGCCAAGAATACGCCTCAGGAACGCGGCATTGGTCTCACACCCGAGCAGGACCAGGTTGTCGATTGCACGGCACGCGCGCGCGATGGCCTCGCTTCGGGTCGCCTCATGCACAACGATTTTGGCCAGCATCGGATCAAATGAGGTTGTAATGACCTGGCCCAGGGCGATGCCGCTATCGACACGCACGCCGTCACCTTGCGGGTATTCCAGCGCCAGCACTTTCCCCGTCGTCGGCGCGAAATTGCGCTCGGGCGCTTCCGCATAAAGTCTGGCCTCGATCGCATGGCCATTGGATCGCACTTCGTCCTGCCCGAAAGCGAGTGGATGTCCCGCCGCAACGGCAACCTGTTCCGCGACCAGATCCAGTCCGGTTGTCATCTCGGTAACCGGATGCTCAACCTGCAGGCGGGTGTTCATCTCAAGGAAGTAAAACTCTCCACGCCCGTAGATGAATTCTACCGTCCCGGCGTTCCTGTAGCCGGCCGCGCGCGCAATGCCCGCGGCAGTCTCGCAAATCTTTTTGCGGACGTCAGACGAGAGCGCCGGCGACGGTGTTTCCTCGATGATCTTCTGGAAACGCCTCTGCACCGAACATTCCCGTTCGAACAGGTGCACGACATTCCCGAAGGAATCGCCGAGGACTTGTACTTCAATGTGTCGCGGCCTCTCCACGAACCGCTCCGCATACAATCGTCCATCGCCGAAATAGCGCTCCCCTTCGCCACGCGCCTGTGACACCGCATTGCCTAGCTCGGCGAGGTCGCGAACAATGCGCATGCCCTTGCCGCCTCCTCCTGCCGATGGCTTGACGAGAAGGGGCGCGCCGACAGCGCGGGCACGGTCAAGAAACGTGTCGGGATCATCTTCCTCGATAGCAGATGGCGCGACTGGAAATCCCCTGCGCGCGACAAAATTGCGCGCCCGGATCTTATCCCCCATCAGTTCGATCACGTCAGCGGAAGGACCGACAAAAATTAGTCCGGCGGCCTCGACCGCGCGGGCGAAGACCCCATTTTCGGAGAGAAAACCATAGCCGGGGTGAATCGCACCGGCTGCTACTGACAAGGCAGCGGCGATGATCTGATCACCATCTAGATAGGACGAAACGGGGGTTCTACCGGAGATCTTGATCGCATGATCCGCCAGCGCTACCGCGGGAGACCCGGCATCGACCTCATGATAGACGACCGCGCTCTGTAACCCGAGCTTCTGCAACGTCCGAATGATGCGAACGGCGATTTCGCCGCGATTGGCGACGAGAACCACACCAAACGGAAAAGGACCGATCACCGGGCACCGCAAATGCCGAACGTCAGCATGATCGTGAGGTCACGAGCGGTTTGCGTAACTCGAAGCTGGCCCTTGCCATTGACGTGACGCCAAGCCAGATGCTCAATCGCGCCAAAAATCACATCGCGCAGAAGCTTCGGATTCACGTCCGGCCTCACTTCACCGGTCTTTACGGCATCTTTGACGACTCGAATGAGCACCGAGGTATAGAGCCTGTTCAGTTCCTGAATTGAGGAGCCTTCGTAGTCGCTCGCTGTCCTCACTTCGGAGATGAAAAGGCGGCATAAATCGGTGTCGGAAACAAACACTTCGAGGTGCCGGCCTATGAGAGCCTCGAGCCGCGCAGAGAAGGCGGAGTGTCTGAAAACCTGGGTCTCCAGATCGAGAAGGATGCGCTCGTAGAATCTGTGCAGAACCTCGTAGAGCAATTCGCGCTTGTTGCGGAAATAGCGATAGACAAGACCGTCAGAAATCTGAGCGGTGCGGGCAATGTCCGCAATCGATGTTCCCTCGAACCCTTTGTCGGCAAAGGCACCCTTCGCCGCATCCAGAATCGCGTCGTAACGATCCTGCATTCGTTGCGGGCTGATCGCGGGCATTTTCTGCTCCCAAACTCTTCTAATCGACGTCTTGGCTGCATGACCATCAGCCTTAACGGACTTACGAAAAATAGCACTTGCGTCGAGCGAGTTATATTGAATATCATTCATTTTGGTTTTGGTCAACCGCCGAAGCTCAGTGACAGTACAGCTCAAAAATTTGGAGGAGGCGCGCCGGCGTGATCAAGATCGATGAGGCAACTACTATAGGTGATGCTTTCGCACGCTCGGCGGATGCGTATGGTCCGCGGCCGTTCCTCGCCGCACCCGCCGGCGCTCACCGAAACTATCATCAGAACGGATACGAGATCGATTTCGCGACGGCCGCGCGCGAGGTCCGGCGGCTGTGCCTCATTTATGGCGCGCAGGGCTTTGGACACGGGCATCGCGCGGCGATGTTGCTCGACAACAGGCCGGAGCATTTCCTGCATAAACTCGCGCTTAATACGCTCGGCGTCTCATGCGTGCCCGTGAACCCCGACTACCGCGCGGGCGAAATCGCCTACCTGCTTGAGAATTCTGAGGTCGATCTAGCGATCGTATGCGGCGATCGCCGGGAGCAGCTCGTGACGGGAATGGAAGCAAGCTCGCACAAGGCGCCTGTCGTGCTGTTAGAGGAGTTCGCATCCCTTCCGGCGCCGGCGCGCGCCCGGCGCCAGGACCCGGTGTCCGCCACGAGTGAGGCAAGCGTCCTTTATACATCCGGGACCACCGGCCGACCAAAGGGCTGCATGCTGTCGCACGGCTACGAGCTTGAATCCGGGACATGGTATGCGACGCGTGGTCATCTCGCATCGTTTCGCCAACAGGGCGAGCGAATTTATAACCCCCTGCCCGTGTATCACGTCAATTCATCCGTTCTGTCGTTCCATTGCGCTATGCTCAGCGGGAGCTGCCAAATCCAGGCTGACAGGTTTCATCCGAGCCGATGGTGGCCGGAAGTCAGCCAGACACGGGCCACAATCGTTCACTATCTCGGGGTAATCGTGCCACTTCTGCTCGGTATGCTCGAATGCGTCGAAGAGCGGAATCATACAATTCGCTTCGGTCTTGGCGCTGGCGTCGAGCCTCAGCTTCACGGCTTGTTCGAGCGGCGTTTCGGTTTCCCCCTCATCGAGGTATGGGGAATGACCGAGATGGTGCGCATATTGCTCGATCACGAGCCGCCGCGTTCGATCGGCACCCGCGCTTTCGGCCGGCCGACACCGGGTGTCGATGTCCGCGTAGTCGACGAGTGGGACAACGACGTCGCGACGGGGGAGCCTGGCGAGATGGTCATCCGCCACTCACGAGCAACGCCGCGACGGGGCTTCTTTTCTGGTTATCTCAGCGATGAACAGGCAACCGCTCATGCCTGGCGCAGCGGCTGGTTTCATACAGGTGTACCGAAAACTATATCCGAGTTTATCAGGTGACAGAATCGGCTAAGTTGGCGCAATGGTAGCGCTGATCTGCTTCGTTCTGGCCGTGCTGGCCTCG
>WNFI01511248.1_pt1 | contig 42412 bp, 36 predicted proteins | sample 5400471 | NCBI WGS metagenome assembly WNFI01 (sample SAMN13153348, study PRJNA577476) | soil metagenome | isolation source: 100 cm saprolite on Douglas fir-dominated hillslope | place: USA:California | collected 2013-09-17 | reverse complement strand
TGGCGAGCGTCTACAAGAAGGGCGGATGGTGGTGGCTGCGGTTCAAGAGCGCCGACGGACGCTGGCATGGCACCCCTGCCAAAGCCGCCACCAAGCCCGCTGCGCGCCTCGAAGCGCTGGAGCGCGAGCAGCTCGCCCACCGGCAGCGCGAAGGCCTCGCGCCGAGCGCCGACAACATGCGGCGCACGTTCTGGCGACCTGATGGACCTGTGGCAGGAGCGCTACGGGTCGCGGCTGCGCTCGCAGACGATCACGCTCTCCGTCGAGAAGCACCTGCGCCCTGCCCTCGGCATATTGCTCCTCGGAGGCGCAGCAGCTGCACTGCCGCCGCTGCTCAACTCCAAGATCGGCAAGCTCTCGCCCTCGACCTTGAATCACCTGCGGGCGTACTGCCATCGGCTCTATGCGGTCGCGTCGATGCGCTCGGTCGGCTGGTGGATGGGCCCGAACCCGGTGAACCGACTCGAGCTGCCGAAGTTCAAGGAAGCCAGGCGCAAGCGCGCGACCGTCGCGGCGGAAGACGTGCCGCGCGTGCTCGCGGCGCTGACGCCGGAATGGCGGCCGTTGTTCGCCACGGCGTTCTTCCTCGGACTGCGGCGCGGCGAGCTGCTCGCTCTGCAGAAGGGGGACATCGATCTGCGCGAATGGACACTCACGGTGCGCCGCTCAGGCGAGGCGGACGTGACGAAGGGCGGCGACGACGGCACCGTTCCCATTCCGGAGCCGCTGCGGCCCTATCTTGAAGCAGCGATCAAGCTGTCGCCATCGAAGTGGGTCTTCCCAGGCGCCGACGGCGCCCAGCGTGCGCCCGACACGAACGTGAAGGCCGTCCTGGTGCGCGCGCTCGGCCGCGCCGGCATCGTCGAAGGCTACGAGCACCGCTGCCGCAAGCCCGGCTGCGGCCATGTAGAACCGGCCGCCGACAGCGCGAACCGCCGCTGCCCGAAGGACGGCCGCGCGCTGTGGATCAGGCCGCTGCCGAAGAAGGGCATCGTGTTCCACTCGCTGCGCCACACGACGGCGACGCTCCTGGCGCGCGCGAAGGTGCATCCCTCGGTCGCGCAGAAGATCCTGCGGCACGCGAACATCGAGACGACGCTCGCCATCTACACACACCTCGACGGCATCGAGGACATGCGCGCCGCGGTGGCGAAGCTCGACTTCGGTCCGCTCGAAGAGCGCGCGCCGGCACCGGTCGTCCCGCTCCGAAAAAACGCGACCTTTGCTACCAATTTGCTACCGGCAGCCTCTTTCCCAAAAGATGAGGCCCCTGACCGACCCGACAAAGTCAGGAAGATCAGGGGCCTCCATTGGTCGGGGCGACTGGATTTGAACCAGCGACCACTTGCACCCCAAGCAAGTGCGCTACCAGGCTGCGCTACGCCCCGGCACGGTTGCTGCCCCGCCGCCAAGGGGTGGACGGCGCGGCGGGGCGAGCGTCGTAACACTCGCTCGCGGGTGCGTCAATTGAGAACGGCTCGGTGCGGGCGAAGGGCTGGCCTTCTTTGTAACGGCTACAAGCGTAGGCCCTAAGCCGCCTGCGGCGGCCGGGCCTAGCCTTCGCCGGCGCTCTTGTTCAGGGCGTTCTTCAGCACCTGTGACGGGCGGAAGGTCAGCACGCGGCGCGCGCTGATCTCGATCTCCTGTCCGGTCTGCGGATTGCGGCCGACGCGCGACTTCTTCTCGCGCACCACGAAGTTGCCGAAACCCGAGAGCTTGATCTTCTCGCCGCGCTCCAGTGTGTCCTTGAGCGTGTCGAAGACCATCTCCACGATCTCTGCGGATTCCTTCTTCGAGAAACCGACCTTGGTGCATACGCTCTCGATGACGTCAGCCTTGGTCATGCGCGAACGATACACGCACGCGCCGAAGCCGGTCAAACCCCAAGGGAAACGATCACTGTCGCCTTGAACTCCGACCTTATCCCACATGTCGCATCGGCCGGCTCCCGGTGGCCTCATTCGGCAATCGAGAGATGCGGCCGAGGCGTCGTCCGCTGCCGCGGTCGGCGCATGCGCCTCCGCGCTAGAATCCGGCGATGCAGTTCTGGTTCGACCTCGCCAGCAGCTACTCCTACGTGGCCGCTCTGCGCGTCGAGGGGGCGTGCGCGCGCGCCGGCGTTTCGTTGGAGTACAAACCATTCCTGCTGGGGCCGCTCTTCGAGCAGCAGCTGGGCATCCGCGACTCGCCCTTCAACGTGCACCTCGAGCGTGGGCGCTACATGTGGCGCGACCTGGAGCGGCTCTGCGAGAAGTACGACCTGCCCTGGCGCCGGCCGAGCGTCTTTCCGCGCAGCAGCGTGCTGGCGGCGCGGATCGCGTGCTGCGCGGGCGAGGCAGTGGGGCCGCTGGTGCGCGCCACCTTCCGCGCCAACTTCGCGCAGGACCAGGAGATCGCGAACCCCGCCGTCATGCGCGCGCTGGTGGACGGAATCGGCGGCGACGGCGCGCAGGCGCTTGCGCTGGCCGGCTCGTCCGAGATCAAGGCGCAGCTCCGCGCCAACACCTCGGAGGCGCAGCGGCTCGGCATCTTCGGCGCTCCCGACTTCCTCGCCGCGGGCGAGTTGTTCTTCGGGCAGGATCGCCTCGACGACGCAGTGGCCTGGGAGGCTACCCGCGGATCTCCGCGCCCAGCGCGGACTTGAGCCGCTCGCGGATCTTGCCGCAGAGCGCGTCGGCCTCGGCGTCGGTCAGCGTCCGATCGGCAGCGCGCAGCGAGAGCCCGAACGCCATGCTCTTCTTTCCTTCGGGCACCGGCGCGCCGCGGTAGACGTCGAAGAGCGTCACCTGCTCGAGCAGCTTCGCCGCATCGGCGGAGCGGATCTCCTCCAGCATCTTCTCCGCCGGCACCGAGGCCTCGACCACGAAGGCGAGGTCGCGCGCCACCGCCGGGAACTTCGGCACGCCATGGTAAGTGCGCAGCGCTGTCGAGTGCTGCACGAGCGCCTGCCAGTTCATCTCCGCGAGGAAGGTCAGCGCCGGCACCTCGAAGTGCGCGGCCGCCGTCGGATGTACCTGGCCGAGCACGCCGACGCGCCCGCCGCGCACCAGGATCTCCGAGGCGGTCGCCGGGTGCAGCGGCGCCACCTCCGCGTGGGCGAAGCGCACCTCGGCGATTCCCATCGCGCCGAGGAAGTCCTCGACCGCGCCCTTGAGATCGTAGAAGTCGAGCGGCTCGCCCCCGCCGGTCCAGCCCTTGGGAGCGCGGCGGCCGGTCAACGCCAGCGCCAGGTGCTCGGGCTCCCACGCCGGCCACGCCAGCGGGCCGTCGGGATGCCGCGGGTCGGGCGAGGGCAGGTAGATGCGCCCCAGCTCGTAGAGCCTCAGGTCGCGCACGCCGCGCGCGAGGTTGTGACCGAGGTTGCGCAACAGGCCGGGCATCAGCGAGGAGCGCATCGCTGCCTGCTCCACCGTGAGCGGATTCGCGATCTTGATCGGCTTCGCGCGCGGGTCGAGGGCCAGCAGATCGCGCTCGGGGACGAAACTGTAGTTGACCACCTCGTCGAAGCCGTCGGCCGCCAGCGCCTCGCGCGCCGCCGCCTTGACGCGCGCCTGCGGCAGGATGGCGGCGGTCTCGCCCACGCCCGCCTTCGGGATCTCGATGGGGATCCTGTCGTAGCCGCGCAGCCGCGCGATCTCCTCGATGCAGTCGATCTCGCGCGTCAGGTCCCGCCGCCAGGAGGGCACGCCCCACAGGCGCCGCTCCGGATTCCCGTCGAGCGGTTCGAGTTGCAGCGAGGCGAGCCGCTGCTCCACTTCGCGCGCCGGCACCTCGCTGCCGAGCATCGCCGAGACGCGGGCCGGCCGCACCCACACCTGCGTCTGCGGAAGCGGCGAAGGATAGCGATCGATCGCGCCCGGCAGCACGCGGCCGCCGGCGAGCTGCGCGATCAGCTCCGCACCGCGGGCCGCAGCCAGCGCCGCCGCCTTCTCGTCCATGCCGCGCTCGAAGCGGTGCGACGCCTCGGTGTGCAGCATGTGCCGCTGCGCCGTCCGCCGGATGCCGGACGGCTCGAACATGGCGCTCTCGAGGAGGATGCGGGTCGTCGTCCCGGAGATCTCGCTGGTCTGGCCGCCCATCACGCCCGCGAGCCCGACCGGTTTCTCCGCGTCCGCGATGACCAGATCGTCGGCGGTGAGCTTGCGCTCCTTTCCGTCGAGGGTGGTCATGGGCTCGCCCTCGCGCGCGCGGCGCACGACGATGCGCGCGCCCGCCAGCTTGTCGAGATCGAATCCGTGCAGCGGCTGCCCCAGCTCGAGCAGCGCGAGGTTGGTGGCGTCGACGGCGTTGCTGATCGGCCGCACCCCGCAGGCGCGCAGCCGTTCCTGGACGTGCAGCGGCGAAGGGCCGACGCGCACGCCTTCGATCACCCGCGCGACGTACCGCGGGCAGCGCTGGGCGTCCTCCACCAGGACGTCCGCGGGAATGCTCTCGCCCTTGGCCGCCTTCGCCTTCGGCACGCGCACGGGCACCCCGGTCAGCGCCGACAGCTCGCGCGCGATGCCGAGGTGGCTCAGCGCATCGGGGCGGTTGGGCGTGACGTTGACCTCGAAGATGGTGTCGGGCAGCCCGAGCAGCTCGTCGATTGGCGCGCCGATGCGCGTCTCCCGCGGCAGGATCATCAGGCCGGAGTGATCCTCGGACAGCCCCAGCTCGCGCTCCGAGCAGAGCATGCCGCTGCTCTCGACGCCGCGCAGCTTCGCGCGCTTGATCTCCATGCCGTCAGACAGCTTCGCGCCGGGCCGCGCCATCACCACCACGTCGCCTTCGGCGTAGTTCTGCGCGCCGCAGACCACTTGGTGCGTTCCCGCGCCGTCGTCCACCTGGCAGACGCTCAGGTGATCGCTGCCCTCGATGGGAGCGCGCGAGACGATCCGCGCCGCCACCACGCCGGGCCCGATCGCGCGCGACTCGCGGTCTTCCACTTCCAGTCCCGCGTTGGTCAGTTTGCGCGCGATCTCGTCGTCGGAGATCTGCACCGGGCACAGCTCGCGCAGCCAGCGGACGGAGATCCTCACAGCTGCTCCAGGAAGCGCACGTCGTTTTCGAAGAGCGCGCGCAGGTCGTCGATGCCGTGGCGGAGCATGGCGAGCCGGTCGATGCCGACGCCGAAGGCGTAGCCGGTGATCTGCTCGGGGTCGTAGCCGACGCCGGCGAGCACGTCGGGGTTGACCATGCCGGAGCCCAGCACCTCGAGCCAGCCGCTCTGCTTGCAGATCTTGCAGCCCTTGCCGCCGCAGAGCGGGTGCGAGATGTCGACCTCGGCCGACGGCTCGGTGAAGGGAAAGTAGCTCGGGCGCAGGCGCGTCTTCACCGTGGGTCCGAAGAAAGCCTTGGCGAAGGCTTCCAGCGTCCCGCGCAGATGGGCCATGGAGAGGCCCTTCTCGACGTGCAGGCACTCGACCTGGTGGAACATCGGCGTATGCGTGATGTCGGAGTCGACGCGGTACACCTTGCCCGGCGCGATGATGCGCACCGGCGGCGGCTGGGCGAGCATGGTGCGCGCCTGCACCGGGCTGGTGTGCGTGCGCAAGAGCAGCTGCTGCTGCGCGCCCTTGGTCGGCGGCGAGCCCGGCGGCGGCAACGGCTGCGTCGCCATGTCCAGATAAAAAGTGTCCTGCATGTCGCGCGCGGGGTGATCGGCGGGGATGCCGAGCTTCTCGAAGTTGTACAGGTCCCACTCGATCTCCCGACGGAGATCCTTCTCCAGCTCGCGCCGCGCGATGGACTTCCTCGCTTCCTCGAGCAGCACCTCGAAGCTGGCGATGGCGTCGGTGACGAGCTTGCCCATCTTCGGCCGGTCGGCCGCGGGCACGCTGCCCATGCCTTTGCGCAGGCCGGAGAGCGATCCATTCTTGCCCAGGTACTTCACCCGCGCCGCCTCGAGCTGCTGCTCGTCGGCGGCAGCGGCCAGTTCGTTGCGCGCCTGCGCAAGCAAGGTGTCGATCTGCTCGATCACTTTCCGGCTCCTTGAAAAACGACGAAAGCCGCGCCGGGTCTGCCCCGACGCGGCCTCGTGTGAAGTGCTGCTCGAGGTCTACGCCGCGGCGCGCTTGGCGATGGCGGCAAACGCCTGCGGGTCCGCGACGGCGATGTCGGCCAGCACCTTGCGGTCCAGCGCGATGCTCGCCTTCTTGAGCCCGTGGATCAGCTTCGAGTACGAGACGCCGTTGAGGCGCGCGGCGGCGTTGATGCGGGCGATCCACAGCGAGCGGAAGTCGCGGCGGCGCACGCGGCGGCCGCGGGCCGACTGCATCATGCTGCGCTCGACCGCCTCGACTGCCCGCTTGTAGCAGCCGTTGCGGCGGCCGCGGAACCCCTTGGCGAGCTTGAGGACCCTGTTCCTACGACGGCGAGCTTTGAACCCACGCTTGACGCGCATTGCTGTCTCCTGACTTCCCACCACCGGGGACTTCCCGGAGGCCCGCCGCGGGCGCTCTTCGGAGCGGCGAGTGTGGTCTGGTTACTTCGGCAGCCCGTACGGCAGGGCCTTCTTGAGGTGCCTCTCGTCCCGGCGCTGGAGGATGAGGCTCTTGCCCAGCCGGTTCTTGCGCTTGCGATTCTTGCCCAACGACAGGTTGTGGCGGCGGCCCGCCTTGCCGGCCTTGATCTTCCCGGTTCCCGTCATGCGGAACCGCTTCGCGGCGCTCCGCTTGGTCTTCAACTTCGGCATCTTCGCGATCCTGTGCAAAAGTTCGAGCCGCGCTTTCTACACGGTGCGGCAGCCGAAATCAACTCAGGCCTTGGGCGACTCGGCATGGCCGGCGACCGGAGCCGCCTGTGTGACGGGAGCAGCCGGGGTGGCGACCGGCTGCCCGTCCGACTGCGCCGGTCGCGCGGGAACGTGGGGCCGCGCCGCCGCCGACTGCTTCTGCGCCTGCTGCTGCGCCTTCTCCTGCTGCGCGCGCTGCGACTGCACCCAGCGCGGGTTCGGCGCCAGGATCATGAACAGCAGCCGGCCCTCGAGGCGCGGCGACTGCTCGACGATCGCGATCTCCTTCAGCTCGTTGCCGATGCGGGTGAGGATGGCCTGCCCGATCTCGCGGTGGGTGATCTCGCGGCCGCGGAACATGACCGTGATGCGCGCCTTGTTTCCTTCGCCGAGGAACTCGCGCACCGCCTTCACCTTGAAGTTGTAGTCGTGCTCCTCGGTCTTGGGACGGAACTTAACTTCCTTGAGCTTGACCACCGTCTGCTTCTTCTTCGCTTCGTTGGCCTTCTTCTTCGCCTCGTACTTGAACTTGCCGTAGTCCATGATCTTGCAGACCGGCGGCTTGGCCATGGGCGAAACTTCGACCAGGTCGAGGCCGAACTCGGCTGCTTTGGCGAGGGCCACTTCGAGATTCAGGACTCCCAGCTGCTCGCCCTCAGGGCCGATCACTCTCAGCTCACGGGCGCGGATGCGGCGGTTCGTACGTGCGTCGCGGATGGCAGACTCCTGGCGAAAGGTGACGTGCGGTGCTGCGAAAATGATTCCGGCGAAACCCCGGGGATTCAGGGCTCCGCCGGCAGAACCTGCGATGACGAGGTGAAAATCCCCTAAAAGAGCCCGCGCATGGTAGCGACTGCGCGCGGACTGTCAAGCGCGACGGACGGCCGGGCGGAGGCAAAGGCGCTTGTCATTTGCCCGGGAGGCAGGCAGGCTGGGAGCGTGACCGCTTGTTCGCATCTCGACGCCATCCGCGAGGTGCCGGCCCAAAGCGCCGGCTGCGAGGAGTGCCTCAAATCCGGGCAGCGCTGGGTGGCGCTGCGCAAGTGTCTTTCCTGCGGCCACGTCGGCTGCTGCGATTCGACGCCGGGCAGGCATGCGCGCGCCCACTTCCACGCCGCGGGACATCCGCTCATCGAGCCGCTGCAAGGCGAGTCGTGGACCTGGTGCTACGTCGACGATACGTACGTCGATCGCGCCGCGGCTTCGCAACCGCACGCGTGAACATTTAGAACGGCACCACTGCTTCCGCCGACAACTTCTCCCCGAACGCGTCCAGCGCCTGGAAGCCGAGGTCGGCCTCCTTGCCCTCGCCGTGGCGGCGCGGCGAAACGCCCTTCCCTTCGACCTCCTTGTCGCCGACCACCAGCGTGTACGGAACCTTCGCGAGCTGCGCGTCGCGGATCTTGGCGCCGAGCTTCTCGTTGCTCTCGTCCAGCTCGACCCGCAGCCCGCGCGCCTGCAACTTCTCGAAGGCCTCCCGCGCCCAGGGCAGGTGCCGGTCCGAGACGGTGATGATGCGCGCCTGGATCGGCGCCAGCCAGACGGGGAAGTTGCCGGCGAAGTGCTCGATGAGGATGGCGATGAACCGCTCGAAGCTGCCGTAGATGGCGCGGTGGATGAGCACCGGCCGGTGCTCCTTGTTGTCCTCGCCGACGTAGCCGAGCTCGAAGCGTTCGGGCATCGCGTAGTCGAGCTGGATGGTGCCGAGCTGCCACTTGCGCCCGATCGAATCGCCGACGTCGAAGTCGATCTTGGGCCCGTAGAAGGCGCCGTCGCCCGGCTTCAGCTCGTACTGCAGGCCGGTCTTCTCCAGCGCGGCGCGCAGGCCGCTCTCGGCGCGATCCCACAGCTCGTCGGTGCCGATGCGCTGCGGCGGCCGGGTGGCGAACTTGGCGGTGAAGGTCAGGCCGAAGGCGTCGTAGACGCGCTTGATCAGCGCCGTCAGCCGCCCCACCTCGTCGGCGATCTGCGACTCCATCAGATAGATGTGCGCGTCGTCCTGCTGGAACTGCCGCACGCGGGTCAGGCCCGAGAGCACGCCGGTCGCCTCGTTGCGGTGCAGCACGTCCTGGGTGTGGTAGCGCAGCGGCAGCTCCCGGTAGCTGCGCTTCTTCATCTCGTACATGAGGTGGTGCGAGGGACTGTTCATCGGCTTGAGGCTGAACGCGGCCCGGTCCTCGACCTTCTCTTCCTTGCTCTCCGAATCGAGCACCAGGAACATGTTCTCGCGGTACTTGCCCCAATGGCCGCTGCGCTCCCAGAGCAGCTTGTTGTAGAGCAGCGGAGTCTTGATCTCCTGGTAGCCGTTCTTGAGGCACATGTTCCGCATCGCGTTGGAGAGCGCGTGGAACAGGAGCGTCCCGCGGTGGGTCCAGAACACCGCCCCCGGCGCTGCCGGGTGGAAGGCGAAGAGGTCCAGCTCCTTGCCGAGCTTGCGGTGGTCGCGCTTCTTCGCCTCCTCCTGCTGCTTCAGCCAGGCGTCGAGGTCCTTCTTGTCGAAGAAGGCGGTGCCGTAGATGCGCTGCAGCTGCGGATTGCGGTGGTCGCCGCGCCAGTACGCGCCTGAGACGTTGAGCAGCTTGATGACGCCGATCCTGCCGGTCGAAGGCGCGTGCGGCCCCAGGCAGAAGTCGGTCCAGTCGCCGTGCGAGTAGAGGGTCAGCGTCTTCGCGCCCTTCTGGAAGATGTCTTCGATGATCTCGATCTTGAATTTCTCGCCCAGCTTCTCGAAGAGCTGCAGGGCCTCCTCGCGGGTCACTTCCTTGCGCACGAAGGGCAGGTCCTTGCGCAGCTCCTCGTTGGCGGCGGCCTCGATCTTCGCCAGATCTTCCGGAGTGAACGGCTCCTTGCGGTAGAAGTCGTAATAGAAGCCGTCCTCGGTGTGGGGCCCGATGGTCACCTGCGTGCCCGGGAAGAGGCGCTGTACCACGCTGGCGACCACGTGCGCCGCGTCGTGGCGGATGAGGTCGAGGCCTTCACGCTGCTTGCTGGTGAAGATCTTGAGCGCGCCCGAGCGCTGCAGCGGGCGGCTCAGGTCCAGCTCCTCGTCGTCGAGCTTGGCGAAGAGCGCCGCGCGCGCGAGGCCGGCGCCGATCTGCGTCTTCACGAACTCCGCCACGGAAGTGCCTTTCGCCACCTCTTTCCTGGAGCCGTCGGGCAGCGTGATCTGCAGCATGGCCATTTGAGGGAACCTGCGGTTCCCCCGCGGCCGACCTCGGCCGTCCGCGGGTCCCCTTCCCTCGGCGGCACTCGCCGCCGGGGCGCCTCCGGCGCCTCAAAGAGCCTCCAGAGACCTGGTTAAAAATTGGTGCGTCGTGCTGGAATCGAACCAGCGACCCCCACCGTGTCAAGGTGGTGTTCTACCGCTGAACTAACGACGCACAGCCGGACGTCGGCGTGTAGCAGCGAGCCCGCCCGGGGTCAAGCCGATCGCGGGCGTCGTCAGGCGGGCTCCGGCGGCCGCCGCATCAGCTCGATGAACATGGCCAGGTACTGCGCCCAGCTGACGAAGATGCATTCCGCCGCCACCAGCGCAAGCGCGATCAGCGCCGGCGTGGTTCCGACGCCGCGCGCCGCCTGCACCAGCGCGAAGATGGTGGTGGCGGCGAGGAAGAAGGTCGCGTACTTGCCGAACCGCGTGGGCCGGATGGCGTAACTCCGGCCTGTCCGGGTCAGGATGGCGATGGCGCTGACGATGCAGGTCTCGCGAAAGAGTAGTGAGTATAAAAGCCAGCTGGGCAGGCGGTGCGACCAGCAGAGCAGCCCCAGCGCGGCGAGGACCATCAGCTTGTCGGCGATGGGGTCCATGATCGCACCGATGCGGGTGAACTGCTTGAGCGCGCGGGCGGCGATGCCGTCGAGCAGGTCGGTCACCATGGCAAAGATGAAGACGGCGAGGGCGGCGCCGAGGCGGCCCATGAGGAAGAGCGCAGTGAAGACCGGGACCGCGACCAGCCGCAGGCCGGTCAGGGTATTCGGGACATTCACGATCTCGCTCCGCTCGTCGTGGACCCGCAAGGAGGCGCCTTCGGCGCGGCGTCGATCGGGTTCACGGTCTTGCTCCGCTCGTCACTTCTTCTCGTCGCGTTCCTGGTTCCACTTCGCCCAGGCGTCGTCTTTGTCGGCGTCCTCGGCGAACGGCTCGGGCTCGCCGGGCGTGCCGTCGGCAGCGATGACGATCTGCATCTGCTTGCCGACGATCTTCTCCCACTTCTCGCGCGAGACTTCGTCGGGACCGGGAACCTCTTGGCGGCCCTCGCCGGGCTTGCCGCGCTGGTAGATGGGCACGTTCTTCGCGACCGCGACCGCGCCCGCGTAGACGCGGACCAGCACGCTCTTGTCGTTGCGCGCGTCGACGCGGAAGGTGGTGCCGCGCACGCCGGCGACCGCGTTTTCGGTCTCGATGGCAAACTTCTGATCGCCCTGGATGGCGCTGGTCACCTTGGCCCAGAGGTTTCCGAAGAAGAGCTTCGCATTCATCCTGCGCCTGGCGACGCCGCCGCCGAAATGCGCCTCGGTGAGCTGCACTTTTGCGTGCGGGCCGACGCGCAACGCGCTGCCGTCGGCGAACTTCAGCTCGAGGCGCGCGCCGTCCTCGGTGGCGATGGTGTCGCCCTGCCCGACCGCCGCTCCGACCGACAGCGGCAAAGGCCTCGCGGAACCGCGCCACTTCGACGCCTTGCCCTCGAGCGCGGAGACCGCCGCCGTCTTCGGCTCGGCGGAAAGGAGCGGCGCGGCGGCCAGCGCCGCGACGAGGAAAGCTGCCCCGCAGAGGACCAGCTTCATTTCGTGCCTCCCAGATCGAGCGCGATCCAGTCCCCCGGCCCGAGGTCCGCTTCGCGCACCTGCACCCTGCCGTCGGCGCCGCGCACTTCGAACACATGGTGTCCGGGCCGCAAGCTCAGCCTGGTCTTCCTCTCAGGCTTTCCCGACGGCGCCCCGTCCACCTGCAGCTCGGCGGCGCTCTCCGGGCAGTTCAACTCGACACGCGCCATCTGCGGCTTGGACGCTGCGCACGCCGCACAAAGATTGAAGCACACGGCGAAGGCTGCCCTCGTCACTGACCGAGCTCGAGGTCGACCGTGTTGGCGGTGACGCCGGTGACCTTCACCGAGAACTTGCCCAGCTTCTTCGCCTCCACTTCCTGGGCGAACTGATCCGTCGACGACCCCACCAGCGTCACGTCCAGCTCCTGCGTCCCGCCGGAGAAGCTGCGCTGCGAGACGCCCTTCACGCCGCGGACGTGTTGGGTCAGCGCGCTGCGGAAGTCGCTGGCCTGCTTGAAGCCCGAGACTTTATGGACGGTGACGTGGATCTCGTTCCCGCCCGAGACATCCTGCGACCAGCGCGCGCCGATCTTCTTGATCATGTCCTGCGAGAAGACCTTGGACGCCTTCTTGATGGCCTCCTTGCCGCAAGTCAGATCGTCGAGCTGCAGCGCATTCTGCGTCGTCTCGTCGGTTGCGAGGATGTCGCCGTTGTCGGTGTTGACCGCGCGGCCCGAGATGGTCGCCGTGCAGGAGCGCCAGCCCGGCCCCAGGTCGGCCATCTCGCCGCGGCTGGTAGCGATCACCTGGCCGATGAGGATCACCTCGGCGCCGGTGAGCGACTTGAGCTTGCGGGCCTGGCTGGCGTTGAGCTCGGTGGTGATGCCGCCGACCTGCGCCGCCTTCTCGGTGGCGATCTCCGGATCGATCAGCTGCCGGAACCCGCCGCTCCTCAGCTGATCGAGGATGGTGTTCTCGGCGATGCGCAGGTCGGCGGAGACGAGCGCGCTCTGGCCGCCTTTCATCCACGCGGCCGCCGGCGCCGCCATGCCGATGTTCTGCTCCGCGATCAGCACCATGGTGCGCGGCATGCCCTTGCGCGACATCAAGAGTCCCATCGCCTGCAGATCCTTGTCGAGGTCGGCGTTGGAGATCTCCGCGCGCACGGTGACCTGCACCACCTCGCCGTCCATGCCTTCCTTGACGATGTCGTACCGTTTGACGAAGCCCTGCGAGTGCATGAGCACCTGGTCCATCTTGCTCTGGAAGTCCTGCACCTCGCTGGTGCTGGTCACCTTGGTGCCCACCGCCATCTCGACCGCGTGGCGCAGGGCGTCCTCGATCGCCTTCTCTCGCGCCGCCGGCTTGTCGCCGCCCAGCATCGCCGCCTGGCCTTGCGCCGTCTGCACCAGCACGTCGCCGCCCGGCGCGGCCTTGCCCGGCGCCGCCGGCGCGCCGCCGCCCGCGCCCGTCAGCGGAGCGACGCCGCCGGGGACCTTGATCGCCTTCGCCAGGTCCGGCGGCAGCTCGTCGAGCGGAACCTCGATGTCCAGCGAGACGCCGCCGTCCGAGTAGTAGTGCGTCTTGATCGGCTTCACACCCTTGAGCTCGCCGTCCACACGGCTGGTGAGGGTGGCGTCGTTCTGCAGCAGCGTGCCGACGCTGCCGCCCGACTGCAGCTGCATGCCCTTGAGCGTCTCGAGCGCGTTGCGGTACGCGTCCAGCTTGGCCGCGCGCTCGGCCCCGAGGCGCGCCACCGCGATGGAGGGCGCGTTGAGATCGGGAGCGCCCTGCCCGTGCCCGATGAGCACGCGGCGCGTCCAGTCGATCTCGCCCTTTGCCGTCTCCGCGAACGCAGGCACGGCGGCAAGCGAGAAGATGAGAATCAGGCGGCGAAGCAAGGTGTCCTCCCCCGCGCGGTCGAGCCCGCGCAAATGCGTCAATCAGTATCGCATAGGCCCGGCCGCCGAAGGGGACTTCCCCGCTCGGCGGGGAAGATGTACCCGAAGGCGACAGTCGCCAGTCGGGCCGCCGCAGGCGGGCTTAGAGGGCCTACGCTTGTAGCCTTTACAAAGGTTTTGAAATCCGTTCTAGAACGCCGCCCCGGCGCCCAGCAGAGGAACGAGCTCGAGCCGTCCGTCGCGCGCCAAAATGGAGACTTCGGCGCGCGCTTCGAGGCCACGGAAGAGCCTCGCGCGGCCGGCGGCGGTGATCTGGATCACGGCCTTCAACGCGTTGGCGTCGAGCCCGGTCGCCACCGCGCCCGGGTCGGTCGTCGGCTGCAAGAGGTAGTGGGTCTGCGACACGGCCACTCCACCGCCGCCGCCGAGCAGGAGCGCGTAGGCGGAACCCAACACCCAGAAAGCGCGCAGCGCAGCGAGGTTGTGCGTTGCGCTGGCACTGACGAAGGGATTGCCGGCGCTGCCCCCGGCGCGGAGCAGCTCGATCTCCAGCTCGAGGCTGGGAAAGAGCGCGCGGCCGAAGCGCAGTCCGTAAGCGAGTTGCCAGTCGCGCCCGCTCCCGTCGGAGCGCGGCTTGCCCCAGACGCCGAAGGCGGCGTCGATCGACCAGCGGCGCACGTCGTCCGCCCGCGCTTCCGCTTCGGGCTCGACGAGGATGACGGCGGCGGGCGCCTCGGAGGAGGACGGCGCCGGCACAGGTGTGACCGTGGGCGGCGCCGGCAGAGGTGCGGGCGTGGCCGCTGGCGACGCCGGCATGGGCGTGGCTGCGGGCGCCGCCGGCGTGGGCGTGGCCGTTGGCGGCGCCGGCATGGGCGTAGCTGCAGGCGGCGACGGCACGGGCGTGAGCGCGCGCGGCTCCGGCGCGGGTGCGGGAGTAACGACGGTCGTCGCGCCCGGAGACGGGGCGAGGTCGGCAGGCGCGGCTTGGGCGGGCGGCGGCGCGGGCTCGACCTCGACGGGCGCGTGCTCGGGGCGCGGCAAAGGCTCCGCCGCCCGCGACGGCGGCATGATCCAGCTCGGCTTTGGAGAGGGCGGCTCGCGCGCAGCGGGCGGCTTCTTCGGCTTCTCGCTCTTCAGCGGCTGGACCTGCACCGGCTTCTTTTTCTTCTTCGGCCTCGCCGGCGCCTGCTTCGACGGAGGCGGCGGAGGCATCCAGAAAGGCGTCGGCTCCTCCTGCGCGCGCACCGCCACCGCGCAGCAGAAGAGCGCAAGGAAGAGGCGCCTCACTGGCACTCCGCCCGCGGCGTGGCATTGACACACGAGAGCAGATCCGTCGCCTTGATCCCGAGCTGCGCAAAGCGGTTGAGGAACAGGCCGCACAAGCCGTTGCGCTGATCGACGGGCGCATGCGCTGCCAGCGTGTCGAGGATGTCGGACACCTTGAGCACGCCCTGCGCCGCGGCGGCCTTGGTCCCCAGATCCGCGAGCGCGGCGAGCACGCCCCGCGACGTGTTTTGCGCGGTCGCTTGCGACGCCTCCTCCCACAGCGCGCCCGCGAACACCGAGCCGAGCGGATACGGATCGTAGCGCGCCTGCGCGTCGTCCACGGCCAGCGCGGCGAGCATGTCCGGCGTGCTGCAATGGATCTGATCGAGCGCGCGGGCGGCCGCATCCTGCTGGAGCGAGTGGTCGAACCAGCGCGGGTCGTCGCTCACCGCCACGCCGAGGTAGTCGCCGACGCCCTCGGCGAACGATCGCGCGAGGTGCTTGGCCGCGTTGTTCGTGCCCCGCTCCGGAGTTGGCGCGGGCGTGCCGGCCCAGACTTGCTCCTCGACTGCTTCGTGGCCCAAGGCGTGCGCGACCGCGCCGAGATTGAAGGCAGAAGGCACCGCCTGCTGCGGCGTGGCGACGGGCGTATAGAAGGTGGCGAGCGGCGCGTAGTAGAGCTCGCCCGCCGCCAGCGGCGAGAGGCCGTTCTCGTCCGCGATCGCGGCGTGCGCCACGATCGGCTTCGCCGGCAGCGTGGTCAGCCCCCAGTCGGCCAGGGCCTTGCGCGCTTTCTCCATGTTGTAATAGGTGCTGAGCAGCTCGAGGGAGGCGAAGTCCTCGGCATAGACGATGTCGTTGAGCACGTTCCAGCTCACCTCCACCTGCGCCGGCCGCGTCTTCACGAACGCGGCGCGCAGCGAATCCACGGTCGCCGACGGGTCGCGGACTGCAGCGGTCGAGACGCGCACCGAGCCGCCGGCAGTGACGTCGAACTTCGTTCCCGGCTGGCAATTTCCTTTCGCGTCGAGCTGCAGGCATCCCTGGAGGTGCCGCAGGCTGGTGAGCGTGTTGATCCGCACCTGCGCCAGCTTGAAGGCCTGCTTGTTGACATCGTAAGTCACCGCCACCGCCGAGAACGGCGAAGCCAGATCCGAGCCGCAAGCGCAGAGCACGAGCGTGAGGGCCGGGAGGGCCAGCCGGCTCATCCGAGCGCGGCCTTCCGCTTCCGCTCCACCAGCGCCTCGACGGTCTGGCTGATCCGCTGGCTCAGGATCAACATCTCGCCCACGTCGGTGGGCGCCTGCTGCTTGTGGCCGTTGTCGAGATAGAGCATGTGCGAGACGCGGCCCCTGTGCAGGATGGGAAAGAGCAGCGAGCTGAGCGGGACCTTCTTCCCCAGCGTGGCGAGGAAGCGGATGTTGAGCGGCGTCTTCTGCAGCGGGCCCATGTAGTGGCTGCGGGTCCTGACCACCAGCGAGAACGCCGAGTCCAGGGCGAGCGGGATGGCCACCGAGCGCGCGGCGCCGTTCTCCATGCCCTCGCCGAGCCCGTCCCAGCCGAGCGCGACGCCGCCTTGCACTTGCAGGAGGAGCGCGCGGGCCGCCTTGTTGCGCGCGGCCCGCAGCACGATGTGCGCGATCGAGTCGCGGTCGGTCACGCCCTCCAGCGCCTTGAGCGCCTCCTTGAACCCGAGCGGCGACTCGTCGGGCGCGAGCTCGGGGGGCGGCGGAGGGATGTCGTCCCAGCTGACCTCCCGGAGCGGCGGCTCGGCCTCGATCTTCGCCTCCTCCTCGGCGGAGCCGGCGGCGCTGGCCGAGGCGGCCTCGCTCGCTATCGCCTCGGCGGGCAGCTCCTCGAGGATGGCGTCGTCGGGCAGCGACTCGAGCACCTCGGGGGCGGCCTGTGGAACCATCACGGGCGGCGATGCCGGACGCGCGCCATGCTGCCAGGTCGGCGCCGGCTGGCTCTGCGGAGGCGGCGGTTGTGGGGACGGCGGCTGTTGCGGCACCGGCGCGTACCGGTAGCCCGGAGGCGGCGGAGGAAATCCGGGCGGATCCTGGTCGCCTGGCGGCGGCTGCGCGTACTGCGGCTGCGGAGGGAGTCCGGGCCGCGGCGGCGCGAGCGGCGGTCGCTGCTGCTGCGCGGCGGGCGCTGCCGAGCGGCCCGCCACCACCTGCGCATAGATGTCGTTGAACGCGCCCTCGTCGATCAGCTCGGGCGCCTCTTCGACGAAATTGCCCTTCGCCTTGCCCTTCTTCTTGCGCCGCTGCTCGCGCCCCTCCTCGGGCACGACGCCGAAGTCGAGCGCGCGCATCTGCCGCAGCGCCTGGTAATGCGCGCGCAGCAGCTGGAAGACGCGGAACTCGGGCGCGATCACCGGCACGCATGCGCGCTCCAGCTTCGCGGAGAGCTGGTCGAACTGCGAGACGTCGATCTGGCAGCACAGCACCTTGAGCCGCCGCCGTTCCAGCTTCCACGGCACGATCTCCTGCCGGTCGGCGATGTGCTTCGGGATCAAGCCCACCAGCGCCGGGTCGATGGCGATCTCGCCCCAGGTCACCTCGGCGCCGAGCTGCTTGCCGAGCGCGTGCGCGAGCTGCTCTTCTTCGACCAGCTTGAGCTCGATCAAGTTCGTGCCGAGCCGGCCGCCGTACAACGCCTGCCAGTCGATCGCCTCCTCCAGGCCTTCCTGCGTCAGGTGGCCCTGCGAAATGAGGATCTCGCCGATCTTCGCCATGCTTCGCTAAGCTAGCACAGCGTCGGCCTTCGGCCCGCTCCTTCGGAACCCACGGCCTCGCTTCCTCGCAGTACGGACGACCCGGGCAGAAAAAGCGTGGACCAAGCGTTGGAGCCAAAGATGCGCAGGATTCCCCGTACAGCAGCCGCCCTGGCGCCCGCCCTGTTGCTCGCATGCGCCCATGCGCGCACGCCCGATCAGCAGGCGATGATGAAGCGCGGCGACTGCGCCGAGCTGCTCAAGGCCGCCGACGCCGCCCGCGCCGCGGCGCAGCCCGAGCTGGCGGCCGACCTGGCCGCCGCTTGCACGCCGGACAAGCTCGCCGAGCTGGTCGACAAGTCCGCCCCGGAGCAGGGCCTGCTCTGGTGCGGCCGCGCTGCCGCCGCCGGGCAGAAGGGCTGCGAACAGCCGCGCATCGCGGAGCTTGCCGCGCAGCTCAATCCCCACCTCACGCTGGGTCCCAGCGACGAGTCGACGCCGCTCGATCCGCTGCTGGGCCTGGCGCTCGGGCAGGTGGGCAAGGATCTGAACCTCTCCTGGAGCGCGCAGGACCCCGATGTGATCGTCGGCAAGCTCGGCGTGGTCATCGATCACTCGACCGCCACCACCACCGCCACCGCGACCGACCTCAAGGGCCGCAAGGTCCGCGTGCCCGCGACGCAGCACCGCTTCGTCGCCAAGGCGGAGGCGCAGGTCGAGCTGGGCACCAAGATCCGGACGCTGCGCGCGCAGGAAGAGGCGCGCGACAACACCTGGGAGGCGGCCCCGCGGCTGGCGGTGGCGGCCCGGTTCGAACCGTATGTTCCGGCGCCCGAGGAATTGAAGAAGCGCGCCACGGTGGCGTGGCTGCGGGCGCTGGCCAAGGCGCTCGCCGCCAATCCTCCCGAAGGAGTCGAGGTGAGCGACGCGAAAGGCTGCGTCGCTTACGGGCTCTCCTTGAACCTGAGCTCCGGCGATCCGGCCACGGCGGCGCAGGGCGCCGGCGAGCCCGCTCGTATCGCCGCGTGCGAAAAACTTCTCGGAGAGCCGGCCGGCGCCGGCATCCCTGTGCCATGACGGGCTCTAAAGGAGCGAACGTGATGATCTCCCAAGACGACTGGCGGCTGCAGGGCCAGGACTGGCTGCGCGAAGAGCTGTTGCGCTTCGAGGCCTATCGCCCGCCGCGCGCGGGCTTCGAGCATGACCACTGCGAGTTCTGTTGGACGCAGTTCCGCACCCGCGCGCAGGAAGGTGCCGTGAGCGAAGGCTACGTCACGCCCGACCGCCGCTGGATCTGCGAGACCTGCTACGAGGACTTCAAGCTGACGTTCGATTGGATCATCGAGGCTTGAGGCCTGCCGTGCTCGTGCTCGTGAACGTCCTCGTGCTCGCTTGAGACACCGAGCACGAGCACGAGCACCAGCACGAGCACGGACGATCGGCGCTAATTGACAGACGTTTGGAGCTAACCTGGCTCGGCCGCTTCGCTATGCACGACCTCCAGCCCCGACCCCAGACGTTCGAACATCGCCCGCAGCTCGGACTTCGCCACCGCCTTGGCCAGCGCGTCCTTGGGCGCCACCACCTTCCGCTTCACCAGATCGAAGAGCGCGTCATTGAGCGTCACCATCCCGCTGCCGCGCTGGGTCTGCATGATCGACGGGATCTGGAACGTCTTCCCCTCGCGGATGAGGTTGCTGATGGCCGGGTTCACGAGCAGGATCTCCTGCGCCGCCGCGCGCCCACCGCCGATCTTCTTGCATAGCGTCTGCGCGATCACGGCTTTGAGCGACTCCGACATCATGGTGCGGATCTGTGACTGCCGATCGGCAGGGAACTGATCGATGATCCGGTCCACCGTCGACGGCGCGGTGTTGGTGTGCAAGGTGCCGAAGACGAGGTGGCCGGTCTCCGCCGTCTCCAGCGCGATGGAGATGGTCTCCAGGTCGCGCAGCTCTCCGACCAGCACCACGTCCGGGTCCTCGCGCAGCGCGGCCCGCAGCGCCGACTTGAAGCCCTGCGTGTGCACACCCACCTCGCGCTGGTGCACGAGGCAGCGCTTGTGCGGGTGCACGAACTCGATGGGATCCTCGATGGTGATGATGTGGTCGTCGCGGTTGCGGTTGACGTAGTCGATCATCGCGGCCAGCGTCGTCGACTTGCCCGACCCGGTGGGCCCCGTCACCAGCACGAGGCCCTTGTGCAGGTAGCAGAGGTCGAGGATGGGCCGCGACAGCCCCATCTCCTCTGCGGTCATCACCTGGTTGGGGATCTGCCGCAGCACGGCGCCGATGCCGTTGCGGTCGGCGAAGAGGTTGACGCGGAAGCGCGCCGACTCCGTCTCGTAGGCGAAGTCGGTGTCCTTGACGGCGAGCCACTGTTCGCGGTTCGCCGCCGGCGCGATGGCGAAGAGCATCTCCCGCAGCCGTTCGTCCGGCAGCTCCCCGTAGCCGTCGAGCTGGATGATGTCGCCGTCGAGGCGCAGGCAAGGCGCAAAGCCGGTCGTCAGGTGCAGGTCGGAGGCTGTCTTCTCCACTGTCACGGCGAGGAGCTGGTGGATGGCGGCGAGCGCCTGGTCGGGCGGCGACTCGACGGCGATGCCCTTGCGCGCAGGCTCGGGGTGGGGCGCGGGCGGCACCGGCACCACGCTCTTCAGCTCCACCGCATGATAGCCCGCGTGCACCATCGAGATGCGGCCCTGCTGCTTCTCGGACTCCTCCAGCGGCTCGATGCTGACGCGCACGCCGCCGCCGGTCGGCTCGACCCGCACCTGCACGCGGCCCGCAGGCGACGGGTACTCGAACTCCGCCGGCTCCAGCACGCTGAACGTCTCGCGCTGGTAGGCGGGCACCATCTCCGCGCAAGCGCCGGCGATCTGCGCGGTGGTCAGCGACCGCTGCATGCAGGGGCGCATGTTCTCGCCCTGCACGATGGCGGCCGCCGCGCCGGTCTCCAGGAGCAGGAGCTGGGCCTTCTCCTTGAACATCAGCTCGATGAATGGGTCCAGCCGGGCCATCTACGCTCTCGCCTCGGGGTTGAGAAACTTGTCCAGGGCCGCGTCGAGCGCGCGCGTCTCCAGCGGCTTGGTCAGGTAGCCGTCGAAGCCGGCCTCGCGGGCCCGCTGCTCGTCGCCGCTCATCGCCAGCGCGGTGAAGGCGATGAGGGGAATCTCCGAGGTCGCCGGATCTGCCTTCAGCTCGCGCGCGGCGGCGATTCCGTCCATCACCGGCATGGCCAGATCCATCAGCACCAGGTCGGGCTGCTCCGCCCTGGCGACGTGCGCGCCCTCCTGGCCGTTGTGCGCCAAAAGCACGCGGCAGCCGCGGCGCTCCAGCAGTGTGCGCGCCAGCTCGCGGTTGAGATCGTGATCGTCCACCACCAGCACCGTGGCCCGCGCGCGCTGGCCTTGCGGCACCGGGCAGAGCCGCTGCGCCGCCTCGATCAGCCTGGGCGCGTCGACCGGCTTGACGAAGCACTCCGCCGCCCCGAGCTCGCGCGCCCGCCGCGTCTCCTGGATCACCGAGACCACCAGGACGGGGGTCGCGCGGCTCGCCTCGTTGGCCTTCAGCTCGCGCAGGACGCGCAGGCCGTCGTCCCCGTCGGGCAGGATGAGGTCGAGCAGCACCAGCCGCGGCCGGAGGCGACGCGCCATCTCCAGCGCCTCCAGCTCGCGGGTCGCCTCCGCCACGGCGTAGCCGGCGTTCTCGAGCAGGAAGCGCAGCAGTCGCGCGTTGGCCGGGTCATCCTCGACCACCAGCACCAGCGGGCGGCTGGTGGTCGGCTTGGCGCCGTTGACCACCTCTCGCAGCACCACGGGCACGGGCTGCGGCTCCTTCGCGCGCAGTGCGCCGGCGGGCAGCGTGAACCAGAAAGTCGAGCCGCGCCCCAGCTTCGTCTCGACGCCCACGTCGCCGCCCTGGTACTCCACCAGCCTGCGGGTGATGGCGAGGCCGAGGCCGGTGCCCTCGTGTTTCTTGGAGAGCGGCGCCTCTCCCTGCACGAAGGGCTTGAACAGCTCGGGCCGCACGCTCTCGGCGATGCCCGGCCCCTCATCCTTCACCCAGAAGCGCAGCAGCTCGGCCTGGTCCTCGACGCCGATCTCGATGTGGGTGCCTTCGTCGCTGAACTTGATGGCGTTGGAGAGCAGGTTGAGGAGGATCTGCTGCAGCTTCCCGCGGTCGGCGAGCACGTTCCGCTCGGTGCCCATCACCTGCGCCAGGCGCAGGGCCTTCTTCTGCACCATCGCCGACACCAGCGCGCAGGCGGAGGCGATCTCCTGCTTGGGATCGAGCAGCTCCACCTGCAGCGCCACGCGGCCCGCTTCGATCTTGGCGAGGTCGAGCACCGAGTTGATGAGCGTCAAGAGGTGCTTCCCGCTGACGTGGATGTCCTTGATGAACTGGACGTGGCCCGGCGCCAGCTTGGCTTCCTCCTCGAGCAGCAGCTCGGAGAATCCGATCACCGCGTTCAAGGGCGTGCGCAGCTCGTGGGACATATTGGCGAGGAACTCGCTCTTGAGCTGGTTGGCGCGCTCGATCTCGGCGTTCTTCTGCGTCAGCTCGGTCTGCTTGGCGGCGAGCTGCTCGGACTGCTCGCGCAGCGCCTCGTTGCGCTGCGCGAGCTGGAGCGCGAAGCGCTCGGTCTGCTCGTGCAGCTCGGTGCGTCCGATGCCCAGCGCCAGCGGCAGCGCCAGGTCGACGAGGAAGGCGATCTGCTGCGGACTGGGCTGCCTGGCAAATCCCGCCGCCAGCACGCCGACGTCGCGGTCGCCCATGGTCAGCGGCACGATGGCGACGCTCGCGGGCCGGCCGGCAGCGAGGCCGGCGTCGAAGCGCAGCTCGGCCTCGTCGGGCAGCGCGTCGAGCAGCACCGGTTTCCGCGAGGAGAGCGCTTCGGCGATGCGACCGGTCACGCGCAGGGGGGAGGGCTCGCCGCCCCGCGCCGCCACCACCACCAGGCGCTCCTGGTCGAGCCGGTAGCAGGCGAGCACCAGCGTGCGCACGAATTCCTCGGCTTCCGCGAGCGAGGCGCCCACCACCTCGCGCAGGTGGCCCTGCCCGGAGAGCGCCGCCAGCGCGCGGGCGAAGGCGACGTCGCGGGCTTGCCGCTCGGCGAGCTCGGCGGTGCGCAGCGCGAGCGCGGCGTTCTTGCGCTCGAGATCGTCCTTGGCGGTGCCGAGCGCCTCGGTGCGGCGCCGCACCTTCTCCTCCAGCTCGACCTGTGAGGCGGACATCGCCGCGGCCATGGCGTTGAAGTCCTGCGCCAGGATGCCCAGCTCATCGCGGTCGGTATCGTCCAGGCGCGCGCTGAGATCGCCCTGGCGCAGCCGTCCCGCCGCGACGTTGAGAGCGCGCAGGCGCTTCAAGGTGCGCTCCGCGAGCCAGACGCCGACGGCCAGGGCCAGCGCGATGGCGATGCCGTTGGCCAGGGCAGTTCGCACCAGCAGCCGCCGCACCGGCGCGCCCAGCGTCGCTTCGGGCACCAGGTAGAAGAGCGTCCACGGCGCGCTCGACAGCTTGCGCGAGGTCGTCAAGTTGCTGCCCTCGCTCCCCTGCGAAAAGGCCTGGAAGACGCCGGTATGCTGCCCGCCCCGAGCGCGCTCGAACGCGCCCTCCAGCGACAGCGGCCGTTCGAGGAGAGCGCGAGTCGCCTCGCCGAAGCGGCGCTCCTGCACCATCGCCTGGATCTCCGAGTCGTCGAGCCGGCCAGCCGGACGGAAAGCCTGGTTGTCGTCGGAGCTGTGGGCGAGCACGATGCCGTGCTGATCGAGCACCAGCGCGATGCTGCCCGCGCCGGCCCTGCCGTTCGCCTGGTGCATGAGATCCCACATCGCGGCAGCGCGGACGTAGATCACGCTGACGCCCGAGATTCGCCCACCGCTGCGGATGGGGAAGGCGTAGGCGATGAGCGGCAGGTCGTGGTGTTGGCCGGTGGCGATGTTCACGTCGGGGAGGCTCTGACCCCCGTTGATGGCGTCGCTGAAATAGCGGCGGTCGGCGAAGTTCGTGCCCACCAGCGCCGGGTCGTTCGCGAGCAGGACCTCGCCCCTGCTGTCGAGGATGGCGATGGCCTCGGCTCGCGGATCGGTGGAGGCGTACACCTCGATCACCGCCCTGGCTTCCGCTGCCGTCGAAGGCGACGGGTGCTCGAGGAACCGGGTCACGGATGGCAGGCGCGAGAGGCGGTTGGCGGCGAGGCGGAAGCCGTCGTTGAAGGAGTCGAGGTCGCCGGACACGTCCTCGGCGTTGGCCCGCAGGAGACTCGCGGTGGAATCGTCGATGAGCGCGCTCGACTCGCGCCACTCGACCATCGCGGTGATGGCGAGCGACAGCACGCTCACCATCGCGATCAGCGCCAGCGTCTTCCAGCGCAGCGGCCAGCCGGGGCGCGAAGGGCTCATCCCGCCCCCAGCGTCAGTCGGAAGACGGTGCCCCCGCCGGGCCGATCTTCCACCGACACGGACCCCCCGTGTCCTTGCGCGACCAGCTTCACCATATACAAGCCGAGACCGACGCCCTTGCGCCGCCCGCCCTGCTTCTGCTCGACGGAGCCGAACTTCTCGAAGAGGCCCTTCTTCTGCTCCTCGGGAATGCCCGGGCCGCGGTCGCCCACCTCGATGTCCACCTGCCCCGTGGCGGCGCGCATCGAGACGGCGACGTCGCCGCCGCCTGGGGTGTACTTGAGCGCGTTGGAGACCAGGTTCTCCACCGCGCGGCGCACCAGGTTCGGGTCGATCAGCGCCACCGGATCGCCTTGCACGCTGCGGGAGAGCGGGATGTTCTTGCGCCGCGCGATCGATTCCAGCGTGGAGAGGGAGTCGCGCGCCAGCACCTCCAGCGTCACCTGCTCGCGCCGCACGGTGAGCTGGCCTTCCTCCATCAGCCTTACCTGTAGCGTCTCTTCGAGCCGGCCGAGCGCGGTCTCGGCGGCGCGCATCGCCTGCTGCACGTCGGTGGCGGAGCGGCCGGTCACGTCCTCCGCGAGCATCTGTAGATGAGCGATGACGCCGGAGAGCGGGCTGCGCAGGTCGTGCACCAGGAGCGCCACCATGTCGTCCTTGGCCGACTGCAGCCGCTGCAGCTCGCCGAGCTGCCGGCGGATGACCTTGTCCTGATCGCGCAGGCGCAGGAAGGAGCGCGTGCGCAGGAGCAGCTCGCGGCGATCGACCGGCTTGGTGAGGAAATCGTCGGCCCCGGACTCGAGGCCGCGGTTGCGGTCGTCCTGCTCGTCGAGCGCGGTGACCAGCAGCACCGGCAGGAACTCGCGCGCCTGCTCCTTGATCTTCCGGCACGCCTCGTAGCCGTTCATCAACGGCATCATCACGTCTAGGAGCACCAGATCCACCGGCCGCTGCTGGAGCAGCTCCAGCGCCTTCGCGCCTGAGTCCGCTTCCATCACGTCGCAAAATCCGCCCAGGGTGGCTCGGATGAGCGACCGATTCATCAGCTCGTCATCGACGACGAGCACGGACGGGCGCAATTCCAAATCAGCTCCCGCTGCTGTTGACCAGGTCCGCTTCCGCCAGCAAGAGCGTGGCATCCTCGTCGCGCGTCAGCGCAGCCAGATAGGGGAAGTCGCGTTCCATGTCGTGCAGGAAGTTCATCTGGCGCCGGAGCGCCGCGATCAGCCTGCGGTTTTCCTCCTCGAGCTGGATGGTCTCGAAGGCGAAATACACGGTCACCCGGAGCATGGTGTTGTCCCAGGGTTTCTTGATGAACCGGTAGACCTCGCCCTCGTTGATCGAGCGGATGATGGTCTGCGGGTCGGGATCGCCGGTGAGCATGATTCGCAGGATGTTGGGGTTGCGTTCGCGGACCAGCTTGAGGAACTCCATGCCGGACATGCCCGGCATGTTGTGGTCGCTGATCACCAGCTGGATGGGCTTCGCCTTCAGGATGAGGAGTCCCTCCTCGCCGCCTGAGGCCTGGTGGATCGTATAGCCCTCCCGCTCCAGCACCGCGGAGAGCGAATTCCGCACCGAATCCTCGTCGTCGACGAGGAGTACGTGCTTTTCTTTTCCACCTTGCATGTCCGGAACGCCCTTTCCGATCGCCGCGCAAGCAATCGTGCAAAGTTGTTTACTATGCATGCAGCAAGCTGGGGCCCCTATCAATGAAAACCCTGATTGAATCTACTTTTTTAACCCTATTCCGGGCCCTGCGCCCCCGGATCGTACCGGAGAATACATTCGGGTGTACCAAGTCAGCGCTTGCGCCCCTTCGAGGCACGGCGTACCTCCAACGGAGCGTGGGCCCAACGAGCGATCAAGCTATTCATTCCGGAGATGCGACTGCAGAGGCGAGCCGCGGCGCCGATGCGGATGCGCTGCTCTGGGCCTTGAACGGCATTTCCCGGATCGCAGCGCGCGAGACCGGCGCTTTGGCCGCATTGCGCGAAGCGCTGGCGCTCTTCTGCCCGGCCGGCGGGTTCGCGGCCGGCGATGCGCTGCTCTTGACCTCGCCGAGCCGGCTCTCCGGCGTCGGCGTCTTCCATGGAGCGCAATCCGGGCTGCGCGAGGCGTCGGCGCAGGTCGAGCTGCGGGGCGGACAGTCGCTCGCTGAGCGTGCGCTGGAGTGGAAGTCGGCGGCCTGGGAGGCCGATCTGTCCGGCGATCCCCGCGCGGCCGCGCTGGAGGCGGCCGGCATCCGATCGGCGGTGGCTTGTCCGCTTCTCGCCGGCGGCGAGGTAGCGGGAGCGCTCGAGCTGTTCTCCGAGTCGGCACAGCGGCCCGATGCACTGGTGCTCGCCGCCGCAGAAGAGGTTGCGGCGCGGCTGGGCCGCGTCCTCGAGTGCGCGAAGCCTGCCTCCGGCGCCGGACTTCCACCCGGCGAAGACCGCTTCCGGGGCATCTTCGAGAGCGCCGGCGTCGGTCTCGCGCTGGGCACCTTCGACGGCGGCGTCGTTCGCGCCAACCGCGCCTACGGCGAATTCCTCGGCTACGCCGCCCACGAGCTGGCCGGCCGCAATGTGCGCGAGCTGGTGGACGCAGAGCACGTCGCGGACACGATGCAGAACCTCCGCGAGCTGCAGGCAGGGCGGGTCGATCGCGTCGACCTCGAGCGCCAGTACGTCCGCCGCGACGGGACGCGCGTGTGGGGGCGGACCACGCTGACGCGGCTGCCGGACTCGGATCTGATCATCGCGGTGGTGCAGGACGTCGACGCGCGCAAGCGGGCGGAGGACGCGGTCCGCAAGCTCTCGGGGCGTTTCCTGCACCTGCAGGACGAGGAGCGGCGGCGCATCGCGCGCTCGCTGCACGAGTCGGCGGCGCAGTCGGTGGCGGCGCTCTCGATGAATTTGCAGCGCATGGAGCGGATGTCCCTGCCGCCGCACGCCGCCGAGACGCTGGAGGACTCCCTGGCGCTGGCGACCCAGACCTCGCGCGAGATCCGCACGCTCTCGCACCTCTTGCATCCGCCGCTGCTCGAGGAGGCGGGGCTGCCCTCGTCCCTGCGCTGGCTGGTGCAGGGCTTCGGGCAGCGCAGCGCCGTCGAGGTGACGCTGGACATCGCCGACGACCTGGGGCGGCTCCACACCGAGCTGGAGATCACCCTCTTCCGCATCGTGCAGGAGAGCCTCACCAACGTGCACCGGCACTCGGGCAGCCAGAGCGCGTCGGTGTGGCTGCGCCGCAACGGGCTGGAGGTGGTGCTGGAGATCGCCGACCAGGGCATCGGCATCCCCGAGGAGATGCTGGAGCGGGTGCGGTCGCAGAGCTCGGCGGCGGTGGGCGTGGGCATCGCCGGCATGCGCGAGCGGCTTTCGCAGCTCGGCGGCACGCTGGAGATCCTGCCGGCGAACCCCGGGACGCTGGTGCGGGCGAGCATCCGGAGCGAGCTGTGATGAGCCGCACGCGCATCCTCATCGCCGACGACCACGAGGTGGTGCGCAAAGGGCTGCGCTCGCTGCTCGAGTCGGAGCCCGGTCTCGAAGTGGTGGGCGAGGCCTCCAACGGGCGCGAGGCGGTCGAGCGCGCCATCGCGGCGAAGCCCGACGTGGTGGTGCTGGACATCGGAATGCCCGAGCTGAACGGGCTGGAGGCGACCCGGCAGATCGTCAAGGTTGCGCCGCGGACGGAAGTGCTCATCCTCACCGTCTACGAGACGGAGGAGCTGATCCGCGAAGTGCTGCGCGCCGGCGCGCGCGGCTACGTGCTCAAGTCCGACGCGGGCCGCCTGCTGCTCACCGCCGTGGAAGCGGTCGGCGCGCACAAGCCCTTCTTCACCTCGCGCGTCTCCGAGCTGGTGCTGGCTGGCTTCCTCTCGGGCGACCTGCGGCCGTCGGAGGAGACGCCGGCGGGGTCGCCGCTCACGCCCCGCGAGCGCGAGGTGCTGCAGCTGCTCGCCGAGGGCAAGACCAACAAGGAAGTGGCGGCCGCGCTGGGCATCGGGCTCAAGACGGTGGAGACGCACCGGATGAATCTGATGGCCAAGCTCGGCCTGCACTCCGTCGTCGAACTGGTCCGTTGGGCGATACGAAATGGGATCGTCGCGGCCTGAGCTGCCCTCGTGCCGGTGATGTAATTGGTGTCGATCCGGCGCGACAGCGGAGAAAGGCTCAGCCGCCCGCGGCGCCTTCACTCAGCCGACGCGAGCCAAGGAGAGGCGGCCGCGCCAGCGGTTGAGGAGCTGGTCGCGGACGGCGACGTTCTCGGGCTTCTTGAGATCCGGATCGTCCTGCACCAGCGCGAAGGCCTCCTCCCGCGCCTCTTGCAAGATGGTCTGGTCGCGGGCCAGCTCGGCGACGGCGAAGTCGGGCATGCCGCTCTGCCGGGTGCCGAGGAATTCGCCGGGGCCGCGCAGCTCGAGGTCCTTCTCGGCGATGAGGAAGCCGTCGGTGGTCTCCTCCATCACCTTGAGCCGCGCGCGCGCGACGGGGCCCCACTCCGCGCCCGAGGTGCCGGTGATGAGCAGGCAGAACGATTTGGCGGCGCCGCGGCCGACCCGCCCGCGCAGCTGGTGGAGCTGTGAAAGGCCGAAGCGCTCGGCGTGCTCGATCAGCATCACCGACGCGTTGGGCACGTCGACGCCCACCTCGATGACCGTGGTGGCGACCAGGATGCGAACCTCGCCGAGCCGGAAGCGCTCCATGGCCTCCTGCCGCTCGGCGGGCGACTGTCGCCCGTGCACCAGCCCGATGGGCAGGTCGGGAAAGACGTCCAGCGCCAGCCGGTCGCGCTCCTTGGTGGCGGCCTTGAGATCGGCGAGCTTCTCGCTCTCTTCCACCAGCGGCAGCACCACGTACGCCTGCCGCCCCGCCTTCAGCTCGCGGCGGATGACGTCGTACGCCTTCTCGCGCGCGGCATCCTTGAACACCTTGGTGGCGATGGGCGTGCGCCCCGGCGGCAGCTCGTCCAGCACCGAGGTGTCGAGGTCGCCGTAGAGGGTGAGCGCGAGCGTGCGCGGGATGGGCGTCGCCGTCATCACCAGCACGTCGGGGCGGTGGCCCTTGGACATCAGCCGGGCGCGCGTCATCACGCCGAAGCGGTGCTGCTCGTCGATGACCACCAGGCCGAGCTTGTGGAAGGAGGTCGCCTCCTCTGCCAGCGCGTGCGTACCGACGATGATCTGCGCTGTCCCCGAGTGCAGCAGCCGCGCGGCGTGGCTGCGCTCGCGCTGCGAGAGCCCGCCGCTGACCAGCTCGACGTGGACCGGCGCTCCCCGCAAGAGCACCCGCAGGGACTGGGCGTGCTGCTCGGCGAGCAGCTCCGTCGGCGCCATCAGCGCCGCCTGGTAGCCGTCTTCGACCGCGAGCCGCGCCGCGCAGAGCGCCACCGCCGTCTTGCCGCTGCCGACGTCGCCCTGCAGGAGCCGGTTCATCGGCTCGGGACGCCGCATGTCGGCGGCGATGGCCTGGATCGCGCGCTCCTGCGCTCCGGTCAGCGGCCACGGCAGCTCCGCGGCGATGCGCTGCAGCGACCCGGGCGCGGCGCGAAAGGCGATGCCCGGCTCGACCTTGACCCCGCGCCGCCGCAGGGCGAGCCCGAGCTGCACCACGAACAGCTCCTCGAAGGCGAGCCTGCGCCGCGGCTCGCCGCCCGGCACGCCGCGCGCGAGCTCGGCGGCGAAGCGGTCGGGAAAGTGCGCCTCCCGCAGCGCCTCCTCGAGCGGCAGGAGCTTGCGCCGCTTGCGCACCGCCTCCGGCAGCACGTCGTGTACGAAGCGCGCGTACTCGTCGACCGCGCGCTTCGCCAGGCGCCGGAAGGTCCGCGGCGGCACGCCTTCGACGTCGCTGTACACCGGCACGACGCGCCCGAAAGAGTCGTCGTCGGCAAGTCCCGCGTCTGCCCCTGGCCACTCGACGTCGGGATGGTTCATCACCTTGCCGGCGCCCGAGTAGCCCTCGCGGATCTCGCCGCTCACCAGCACCTGCTTGAAGAGGTTGTCCTTGAAGCGCTGAAAGAGGTTGGGCCGGAAGTGGTACCAGATGCAGACCAGCGAGCCGCCTTTGTCGTCGCGAACCACCACCTCCAGGCGCCGCCGCCGGCCGCGCGCCTCCTGCGCTTTCATGATGCGCCCCGCGATGACGATGCGCTCGCCGACCGCCGCGTCCTCGACGGTGCGCGGCGTCCGCCGGTCCTCGTAGCGCCGGGGCATGTTGAGCAGGAGGTGCTCCACCGTCGTGAAACCCTTGGCCGCGAGCTTCTCGGCGATGGCCGGACCGACGCCGCGCAGCTGCAGCAAGGGCGTCGCGAGCGGATCGGCTGTGGACCTGGGAACGGCTGACGGTCGCGGCGAGCTTCTCGAGCGGCGCATCGGGCGCGATCAACCGCGCCTGCGCGATCACCTGTGCCACCAGCGCCTCCAGGCCGTTGAGGCGCGCGACCCCGGCTCGGCTCGCGAAGCGCAGAGGCTGCAGGAGCGGCGACAGCGCGAGCGACAGCGCCGCATCGCCCATGGCTACTCGCTCACTTCCTCGATTTGGTACTCGATGAAGAGCACCTCGAGGATCTCGTACTCGCGCTCGCCGCCGGGCGTGCGGATGGTGACGGTGTCGCCGACCTCGCGGCCGACCAGGCCGCGGGCGATGGGGCTGGTGATGCTGATGCGGCCCTTCTTCAGATCGGCCTCGGTCTCTCCGACGATGGCGTATTGCGCCATCTGGCCGGAGTCGGTGTCCTCCAGCTTGACGGTGGCGCCGAAGACGACGCGCTGGCCCGAGAGCTTGCCGACGTCGATGATCTCGGCGCGCGCCAGGCGGTCCTCCAGCATCTGGATGCGGCCGGCGATGTGCGACTGCTTCTCCTTGGCGGCGTGGTATTCGGCGTTCTCGCGCAGGTCGCCGTGGTCGCGGGCGGTGGAGATGTCCTGCACGTTCTTGGGACGCTCGACGGACTTGAGGCGCTTCAGCTCGCGCTTGATGGCCTCGGCCCCCGCCGCCGTCATGGGAATGCTGTTGCCTGCCATCGCCTGATGCCTTCTTCGCAGTTGAGCTTCGCAGCGTGAAACGAAATGCGGCCGGTCCCGCCTGGGCCGGCCGCGCGCAAGAGGGACTTTGGCGGAGGGCGGGGAGAAAATCAATGAGAAAGCAGGGTCTAGGGCCCGGGAAGACCACTGCGCGGAAGGGGACACCATGCATGGTGTCCCCGTCTCTGCCTCGGGCAAAAAAGCGTTCGCTCGCTCGATTTTGCTTGCGCCTCGGTCGCAACTGCATAAGTATGCATTGCCATGCAGACCGTACCTGTCGGCGTCGTCGGCGCATCCGGGTACTCCGGGATCGAGGCCAGCCGGATCCTGGCGCTCCACCCGAACGTCGAGCTCAAGCTGCTCGGCAGCGACAAGTGGGCAGGCGAGACGGCGGCGCGCCGCGCCGGGCTGCCGGGGGCCGCCGGAAAGCTCAAGTACGCGCCGCAGGATCAGATCGTGCCGCTGGCGCGCGAGTGCGCCGCGGTCTTCTTGGCGACGCCCGCCGATGGATCGCTCCAGCTCACGCCCATTCTCCATGCGCTGCGTGTGCGAGTCATCGATCTGTCGGGAGCCTTCCGGCTGCGCGACGCCTCGCTCTACCCGAAGCACTACGGCTTCGAGCACCCTCGCAAGGACCTGCTCGCCGAGGCGGTGTACGGCCTGCCCGAGCTGTCGAAGGTGCCTGCCGGAGCGCGGCTGATCGCCAATCCAGGTTGCTACCCGACCGCGGCGTCGCTCGCGCTCGCTCCGTTGATCGAAGCAGGCCTCGTCGAAGGGCCTTTCATCGTCGACGCGGCGTCCGGTGTGACGGGCGCGGGCCGCAAGGCGTCCGAGGACCTTTCCTTCGCCGAGGTGGACGAGGACTTCAAGGCATACAGGGTGCTGCGCCACCAGCACCAGCCGGAGATCGCCCAGACGCTGGGCCGCAAGCTGACCTTCACCGCTCACCTATTGCCGGTCAAGCGCGGAATCCTCGCCACCTGCTATGCGCGGCTTGCGCCGGGCCACGCGGCAGACGAGCTGCGATCCGCTTTTGTGCATAAATATGCAGACGCTCCTTTCGTCGAGATCGCCGGGAGCCCCGACGAGGTCGCGCTCAAGAACGTCGCCGGCACCAACAAGTGCCAGCTGGCGGTGGCCACCGACGGCGAGACGGTGGTGGTGATCTCCGCCATCGACAACCTGGTCAAAGGCGCCGCCGGGCAGGCGGTGCAGAACCTCAACCTCAGCATGGGCTGGCCACAGACGGCCGGCCTCGACTCGCTGCGAGGATTCCATCCGTGAAGAACCCCAAGGGCTTTCTCTGGGCGGGCATCCAGGCCGGCATCAAGCCCAACCGCAAGGACCTCGCGCTGGTCTTCAGCGAGGCGCCCTGCGCGGCGGCCGGCTGCTTCACCCAGAACCTCGCCAAGGCGGCGCCGGTCGTCGACGCCGAGAAGCGGCTGCCTTCCAGCGCGGCGCACGCGGTCGTCATCAACAGCGGAAATGCCAACGCCCTCACCGGCCCCGAGGGCCTCTTCGACGTGCGCACCGTCTGCGAGGCGATCGCCAAGGAGCTGCGCGTGCCGGCGGGGAGCGTGCTCAGCGCCTCGACCGGCGTCATCGGCCACCGGCTCCCGGCGCACAAGATCGTGGCGGCCGCGCCCTCGCTGGTCGGCTCGCTGAAGACCGACGCGGTGATGGCCGCCGAGGCGATCATGACCACCGACACGCGCATCAAGCTGACCTCGCGGACGGTTGCGCTGGACGGCAAGGATGTGACCCTCAGCTGCATCTGCAAAGGCTCGGGCATGATCGCGCCGTCGCTCGCCACCATGATCGCGGTGGTGGCCACCGACTGCGCCATCGCTCCGCAGCTCCTCGACGCGGCGCTGCGGGCGGCGATGAAGAAGAGCTTCAACGCGCTCACCGTCGACGGCGACATGAGCACCAACGACTGCGTCTTCGCGCTGGCCAACGGGCGCGCGGGCAATGCCCCCATCGCCGACGCCGGGCCGGCCTTCGACGCCTTCTCCCTGGCGCTGAACGATCTCTGCAGGCAGATGGCAAAAGAGATCGCCGCCGACGGCGAGGGCGCGACCAAGCTGCTCGACATCTCGGTCAGCGGCGCGCCCTCCGACGACATCGCGGTCGTCCTCGCCAAGGCCGCCGCCGGCTCGAGTCTGGTCAAGGCTGCCATCTTCGGCGCCGATCCCAACTGGGGCCGCGTGCTCTCCTCGATGGGCGCGCGCGCCGGCACCGCCGGTTACGCCATCGATCCTGCCGACGCGCGCGTCTCCGTGCAGGAGCTTTTCGTTTACGACCGCGCGCCGCTCGCCTGGGACGCCTCCGTCCTCAAGGCGCGGATGCGCGAGCCGGAGGTGAAGGTCCACGTCGACCTGCGCCGCGGCAAAGGCAGCGGGGAGGCGTGGGGCTGCGATCTCTCGTACGACTACGTGAAGATCAACGCCGACTACACCTCGCTCATCGTCGCCAAGCCCGACGGCGGCGTCGCCAAGGACGACCGGCTCTCCAACTACAGCCCCACCTTCAAGGTGCAGCTCCTGGTCGACGCGCTCGGGTACATCAAGAAGTTCTCCGGCACCCGCTGCGTCATCAAGTACGGCGGCGCGGCGATGGTGAAGCAGTCGCTCAAGAAGTCGTTCTGCGACGACATCGGCCTTTTGCGCTCGGCCGGCCTGCGGCCCATCGTCGTCCACGGCGGCGGACCGGAGATCACCCGCACGCTGGAGAAGCTGGGCGGCAGGGCCATCAACACCGAGCTCGTCACGCTGCTCAACCAGGAGGGCACAGCGCACGCGGTTGGCGTCTCCGGCAAGGACGGCGGGCTGATCCGCGCTCGCAAGCTCGTTTCCGAGGGGCGCGACCTCGGGCAGGTGGGCGAGGTGACGCGCATCAACAAGGACTTCCTCGAGATGCTGCTGCAGCAGGGCTACGTGCCCATCATCTCCCCGGTCGGGCTGGGCGAAGACGGCCAGAGCTACAACATCAACGCCGACACCGTCGCCGCCGAGGTGGCGATGGCGGTGGGCGCGCAGAAGCTCATCTACCTGTCCGACGTGCCCGGCATCCTCAAGGCCGGCGAGCTGATCGGGCAGCTGACCGCCAAGGACCTCGAGGCGCTCATCGCCGACGGCACCATCTCTGGCGGCATGATCGCCAAGGCCCGCAGCATCCAGAAAGTGCTGGCGAGCGGAGTCCCCAACGTGCATCTTCTCGACGGCCGCGTTCCCCACTCCATCATCGGCGAGCTGTTCACCGACAAGGGCGTCGGCTCCTGGATCTCCGCATGAGACCTCTCGATCACCTCCGCCGCCCGGGCGGCAACAAGCCTCCCAAGGAGGCGCGGCAGGATGCCATCAGGCGCGCGCTGCGCATGAGGAAGATCACCACCCAGCAGGAGCTGGTGGAGACCTTGAAGGGCGAGGGCATCGCGGCCACCCAGGCCACGCTCTCGCGCGACCTGGCCGAGCTGGGCGTGCTGCGCGTCTCGCGCCCCGAGGGTGCCGTCTACGAGCTGGAGCCGGTCAGCGCGCAGGCCACGCCGCAGCAACGCGAGCTGGGCGAGACCATCCTCTCCATGGCCGAGAACGAATCGCTGGTCGTGCTGCGCACGCGGCCGGGCATGGCCTCCGCCGTCGCGCTCGCCATCGACAACGCGCGCATGCCCGAGTGCCTGGGCACGCTGGCCGGCGACGACACCATCTTCGCGACTCCCGCCCGCAACGTCCCCACGCGGCGGCTCGCACAGAACATCCAGCACCTCTTCGCAAGGGAGATCCCATGAGCTCGAAGTGGGGGGTCCAGGGGGGAGCGAGATCCCCCCTGGTGGAGGCGCCGCAGGCGCCGGATCTCGAGGCGCGCGGAGCGAGCAGAGACTTGGAGATGGAGATCAAATGACACGAGAGAATATCGTACTGGCGTATTCGGGCGGGCTCGACACGAGCGTCCTCGTCCGCATCCTCACCGACGAGTACGGGTACGACGTCATCGCCTGCCACGCCGACGTCGGCGAGTCGCGCGATCACGACAAGCTGCGCGAGAAGGCCAAGAAGGCGGGCGCCATCGCCACCGAGATCGTCGACGCCAAGGAGGAATTCGCGAGCCAGTTCTGCTGGCCGGCGCTGCAGGCGAACGCGCTCTACCAGGGCGTCTATCCACTCAGCGCCGCCTTGAGCCGCCCGCTCATCGCCAAGCACCTCGTCGCCGCCGCCCGCAAGCACGGCGCCGGCGCGGTCGCCCACGGCGCCACCGGCAAGGGCAACGACCAGGTGCGTTTCGATCTGGCGGTGAAGGGCATGGCGCCCGAGCTGAAGATCCTGGCGCCGCAGCGCGAGCGCAACATCACCCGCGACGCCGCCATGGACTACGCGGCCAAGCACGGCATCGAGGTGCCGACTTCCAAGAAGTCGCCCTTCTCCATCGACGAGAACCTCTGGGGCCGCAGCATCGAAGGCGGCATCCTCGAGGATCCGACCCAGGAACCGCCCGAGGCCGCCTTCGCCTGGACCAGGAGCATCGAGGACGCTCCTTCGGCGCCTGCGTATCTGAAGATCGGATTCGAGCGCGGCCTGCCCGTGTCGGTGAACGGCGAGAAGCTGTCGCCGGCCGCCCTCATCGCCAAGGCGGGCGAGATCGCGGGACTGCACGGCGTCGGACGCATCGATCTGATGGAGGACCGCGTCGTCGGCATCAAGAGCCGCGAGAACTACGAGTGCCCGGCGTCGGTGGCGCTGATCGCGGCCCACCAGGAACTGGAGCGCTTCACCATCATGGGCGACGCGCTGCGAGTGAAGGCTCAGCTCGACCAGCGGTTCGCGCAGCTCACCTACGAGGGCTTCTGGTTCTCGCCGCTGCGGCTGGCGCTGCAGGCCTTCAACGACCAGCTCGCCCAGACGGTGAACGGCGAGGTGACGCTCAAGCTCTTCAAGGGCTCGATGAAGGTGGTGGCCCGCAGCTCGCCGCACGGCTTGTACAACCACGCGCTCAGCACCTACGGCGTCGAAGACCGCTTCGATCACCGCGCCGCGGAGGGCTTCATCCACCTGCTCGGGCTCCAGCTGCAGGAGTTCAGCCGGCAGCACGGCGGAATCGAAAGGTGAGCGACGAAGGACAAAGCCAGCGGCGCATCGTCGGGTCGGGCGCGGCCTCGGGCGGGGCCCAGCTCCTGCCCGAAGTGCTGGCCTTTTCCAGCTCGCTGCCGCTCGACCGGCAGCTCTTGCGCGAGGACGTGATCGGCTCGATGGCGCACCTGATCATGCTTTCGCGACAGGGCATCGTGCCGCGCGAGGCGGCAGCGCAGATCCGCACCCAGCTGGTGAAGGCTTACGCCACGACCGACCTGCCCGACGAAGAAGACGTGCACATGGCGGTCGAGACGCTGCTCGCGCGGGCGCTCGGCGAGACGGCGGGCATGCTGCACACGGCGCGCTCGCGCAACGATCAGATCGCGCTCGACCTGCGCCTGCACGTCCGCGAGCAATGCGCGCTCGCGCTGCACGAGACCTCGCTGCTCCTGCGAGAGCTTGCCGATCGTGCGGAGCGGGAGCGCGAAACCCTCTTGCCGGGCTACACCCACCGGCAGCGCGCGCAACCGGTCAGCGCCGCGTTCTATCTCTGCGCCTGGGGCTCGATGTTCCAGCGCGACCTCCGCAAGCTGCATCCTCCTTCCGACCTGCCGCTCGGCGTCGGCGCCCTGGCCGGCACCTCGCTGCCCATCGACCGCCATCTGGTGCGCGAGCTTTTGCACTTCGGCAGCATCACGGCGAACGGCCTCGACACGGTGGGCGATCGCGATTTCGCCCTCGACTTCGCCTACGCCGCGGCGCGCATCCTCATCCATGCGAGCCGCGTCGCTACCGACGTCATCGACTTCGCAACCGCCGAGTTCGGGTACGTCGCGCTCGACGACGAGATCGCCATGGGCTCGTCGATGATGCCGCAGAAGCGCAACCCTGACCTCTTCGAGCTGATCCGCGGCAAGAGCGGCCGCGCGGTCGGCAACTTGAATGCGCTCCTGGTGACGATGAAGGGCCTGCCCGGCGGGTACAACCGAGACCTTCAAGAGGACCGGCAGCCCTTGCTGGAGACGGGCCCGCTGGTGATTTCCGTGCTGCGCATGCTGCGGCTCGGGCTCTCGCGCATCCGCTTCGACGGCGAGCGCGGCCGGGCGGCGCTGGAGGACGGCGCGACGGCGGCCACCGACGTCGCGGAGGCGCTCGCGCAGGCGGGCGTCCCTTTCCGGACGGCGTACAAGCTCACCGGAGCGCTGGTGCGCAAGTGCAGCGAGGCCGGCGTGCCGCTCGCCAAGGCGCCGCTCGCGCTCGCGCAGCAGATCGACCCGCGCTTCTCGGCGGCGATCCTCGGCGCCGCGGACGCCGTGGCGTCGGTCGCCCGCAAGAAGAACGCGGGCGGGACCGGCGCCGCTTCGATCGACGATCAGATCCACTTCCTGCGCGAGCGCGCGCACCAGGCGGAGTCGCTGGCCGCGCATACGCCGCGCCTTGCGCAGCTCTTCGAAGAACTGAAGGAGGCGACGCTGTGAAAAAGGACTTCCTGCAGCTCTCGGATCTGTCGCCCGACGAGCACCGCGCGCTCTTCCGCCGCGCCCACGGGCTCAAGACCAAGCGGCGACTGCACGAGGTGGTGCACACGCTCGCCGGCCGCTCGCTGCTCATGCTCTTCGAGAAGGCCTCGACGCGCACCCGCATCTCCTTCGAGGCGGCCATCGGCCAGCTGGGAGGCAACGCCATCACGCTGCCGCTGCAGGACAGCCAGATCGCGCGCGGCGAGACGCTGGAGGACACCGCGCGCGTCGCCTCGCGCTACGTAGACGCGATCATGTTTCGCACCCACGGCGACCAACGGCTGCGCGCCTTCGCGCAAGCGGCGACGGTGCCGGTGATCAACGGCCTCTCCGACGCCGGCCACCCGGTGCAGATCCTCGCCGACCTCTTCACCGTCGAGGAGAAGCTGGGTGGAGTGGAGGGCAAGATCTTCGCCTTCATCGGCGACTGCGCCTCCAACATGGCGCTCTCGTTCTGCGAGGCGGCGCCTCTCTACGGCTTCCAGCTCCACCTGGCAGCGCCGGAGGGATACTTGCCACCCGCCCATCTGCTGCGCGGGGCGAAGACCACGGACGATCCCGCCGAGGCGGTGCGCGGCGCCGACGTGGTCATCACCGACGTGTGGATCAGCATGGGGCAGGAGAAGGAGGCGGCGGCGCGCAAGGCGGCGCTCGGACGCTTCATCGTCGACGAGCGGCTGATGAAGCACGCGCGCCCGAACGCCATCGTGCTGCACTGCCTGCCGGCACACCGGGGGGAAGAGATCGCCGCCGCGGTCCTCGACGGGCCGCAGAGCGCCGTGCTCGACGAGGCGGAAAACCGCCTGCACGTGCAGAAGGCGCTCCTCGAGCACCTCATCCTCCGGCGATGAATTCCCGCATCGTAACGGCCGCCGGCGCGGAGGGCTATTTGGCTACGCGTGCGAGGATTGGGCCCAGCACCGCGAGGAAGAGCACATATGCCGCCGCCAGCGGCCCGAGCCGCTGATCGAGACCCGCGCCCATCCCCGCGATGACGATGGAGAACTCGCCGCGGGCGACCAGCGACATGCCTGCCCGCAGCCCGGCACGCCGATCGGCGCCCGCCCGCCGCGCCGCCCAGACGCCCGTCAGCACCTTGGTCAGCGCGGTGACCAGGCCCAGCGCGACGGCCAGGAGCAGCACGCCTGGCAAGGTTCGCGGGTCCACCTCGAGGCCGTAGAAGAAGAAGAACGTCGCCGCGAAGAGGTCGCGCAGCGGCGCGACCAGCCGCTTCGATCGCTCCGCGATGGGGCCCGAGAGCGCGATGCCCACCAGGAAAGCGCCGATGGCCGCCGAAACGTTCAGCTCTTGCGCCAGCCCCGCGAGCAGCAGCACGGCGCCGAACGTCGTGAGCAGGATGATCTCATCCGACTCGTGCTGCACCAGCCGGCTCAACGCGCCCCCGTGGCGCAGCGCGAGCACGAGGATCACTGCGACCGTCCCGACGGCGATGGCGACCGAAGTGGCGATCTTGCCCGCCCCTCCCCCCGCGAGCAGCACGCCCACCAGCGGCAGATAGACGGCCATGGCCAGGTCCTCGAGCACCAGCACCGAGATGATCGCGGGCGTCTCCGGCGCATTGAGCCGGCCCAACTCGGCGAGCACCCGCGCTATGATCCCCGAGGAGGAAACCCAGGTGACGCCGCCGAGGACCACCGCACTCAGCGGGCTCCAGTGAAGGAGGAGCCCGGCGGCGAACCCGGGCGAAAAATTCAGCGCGAAATCCAGCGCGCCGGACGGGATGCCCTTCTTCAGATTTTGCTTCAGCTCGTCGCCCGTGTATTCGAGCCCGAGCATGAAGAGCAGCAGCAGCACGCCGATCTCGGCGCCGATGTGGATGAAGCCCGCGCTGACGTGCAGCGGAGCAATTCCGCCCTTGCCGAACGCGAGTCCGGCGACGAGGTAGAGCGGAATGGCAGAGAAGCCGAGCCGGCTCGCAAACCGCGCCAGGAGAGCGAGGCCAAAGGCCGCTGCACCCACCTCGATGAAGACCCGCGAGACGTTCTGGGCCTCCATCGGTCACCTCACGACGCCTGGTACTCTTGCAGGCTCTTCACGGTGAGCGGACCCGCTCGCAGCGCCTCGATCGCCGCCACCGCCGCGCGGCAGCTCGTCAGCGCAGTGAAATACGGGATGCCGTGCATCAGCGTCTGGCGGCGGATGGAGTAGCTGTCCTCGATCGCCTTCTTGCCGCTGGTGGTGTTGAAGACCAGGTCGATCTCGCGGTCGATGAGCTTGTCGACGATGTGCGGGCGGCCCTCGGCGACCTTGAGCACCAGCGTGGCCGGCACCCCGTGCGAGCGGAGGAAGGCGGCGGTGCCGAGGGTGGCCACGACCTCGAAGCCGCAGGCGACCAGGCGCGCGGCGAGGTCGACCATGCCGGCCTTGTCCTCGTCGCGCACCGAGATGAAGACGCGGCCCTTTAGCGGCAGCGAGTTGCCGGCCGCGATCTGCGCTTTGGCGAAGGCGCGCGGGAAGGAGTCGTCGATGCCCATCACCTCGCCGGTCGAGCGCATCTCCGGCCCGAGGATGGTGTCCGCCTTGGAGAAGCGGTGGAAGGGGAAGACGGCTTCCTTCACGCTCAGGTGCTTGGGAACGGTGGTGCCGTGGATGCCCTGCTCGGCCAGCGACTTGCCGATCGTGCAGAGCGCCGCGATCTTGGCCCAGGGCAGCCCCGTCGCCTTGCCCACGAAGGGCACGGTGCGCGAGGCGCGGGGGTTTCCCTCCAGCACGTAGATGCGCTCGCCCTGCACCGCGAACTGCACGTTCATGCAGCCGACGACGTGGAGATGGCGCGCCAGCGCGACGGCCTGCTGCGAGATCTGCTCGACGATCTTCTTCGGCAGCGAGAAAGGCGGCAGCGCGCAGGCGGAGTCGCCGGAGTGGATGCCGGCCTCCTCGATGTGCTCCATCACGCCCGCGACGACGTAGTCCTTGCCGTCGCCGACGCAATCGACGTCGACCTCGGTGGCGTCCTTGAGGAAGCGGTCGATGAGGATGGGCCGCTCCTCCGAGGCCTGCACCGCTTCGGTGCCGTACTGGACCAGCTGCGCATCGTCGTAGACCACTTCCATGGCGCGGCCACCGAGGACGAAGCTCGGCCGCACCATCACCGGGTAGCCGATGCGCCGTGCGGTGGCGAGCGCCTCGTCGAGGCTGCGGGCGATGCCGTTCTCGGGCTGCGAGAGCTTCAGCTCCTCGACGACGCGCGACCACAGCTCCCGGTCCTCGGCGGCGTCGATGGCGTCGACGGAGGTGCCGAGGATCTTGATGCCCGCCTTCTCCAGGCCGCGCGCCAGCTTGAGCGGGGTCTGGCCGCCGAACTGGACGATGGCGCCCATCGGCTTCTCGCGGCGGGCGATCTCGAGGACGTCCTCCAATGTCAAGGGCTCGAAATAGAGTCGGTCGGAGGTGTCGTAGTCGGTCGAAACCGTCTCGGGATTGCAGTTCACCATCAGGGTTTCGTAACCGGCGGCCCGCAGCGCAAAGGAGGCCTGCACGCAGCAATAGTCGAACTCGACACCCTGGCCGATGCGGTTCGGGCCCGACCCGAGGATGAGCACCTTCTTCCGGTCGTCGGGGCGGACCTCGTCCTCGTCCTCGTAGGAGCTGTAGAGGTAGGGCGTGTTCGCGTCGAACTCGGCGGCGCAGGTGTCCACGCGCTTGAAGACGGGGTGGAGGTTTTCTGCCTCCCGCTGGGCGGCCACCTCTGCCTCCGAGCGCCGGGACAGCCGCGCGATCCGCTTGTCCGAGAAGCCGAGGCGCTTCCAGCGGGCGAGGTCGGGGAGGTGTGCGCCCGCGCCCGGGGCGGATTGCGCGATCTCCCGCTCGGCGTCGATCAGCGTCCGGACCTCGCGGATGAACCACGGATCGATCGCCGACAGCGCGCTGATCTCCTCGACCGTGATCCCGGCGCGGCACGCCTCCGCGATCCAGAAGAGCCGGCGCGGCCGGGCGACCTTCACCTCGGCGCGGATGCGCTCGAGCTCCTGGGCCGAATACTCCCCGCCCGCGCCGTCGCGGCCGAGCGGCGAGTCGAGGCCGTCGGTGCCGTTCTCCATCGAGCGCAGCGCCTTCTGCAGCGCGATGGCGAAGGTGCGCCCGATCGACATCACTTCGCCCACCGACTTCATCGAGGTGGTCAGCGTCTGGTCGGCGTGGGGGAACTTCTCGAAGTTGAAGCGCGGGATCTTCACCACGCAATAGTCGATAGCCGGCTCGAAGCTGCTGGGCGTGGTCCTGGTGATGTCGTTGGTGATCTCGTCGAGCGTGTATCCGACGGCGAGCTTGGCGGCGATCTTGGCGATGGGCGATGCGCCCGGTCTGCGGATGCACGCCGAACTGGATGTTGGATCCGCCGGTCTCGACGCCGATGGCGCGGATCACCTGGCGCGCCATATCGCGCATGGTCTGGTATTCGACGTCGCTGAGCGTCTGCGCGGGCGCCACGGTGATGCTGTCGCCGGTGTGCACGCCCATCGGGTCGACGTTTTCTATACTACATATAATCACGACGTTGTCGGCCTTGTCGCGCATCACCTCCAGCTCGAACTCCTTCCAGCCGAGCACCGACTCCTCGATCAACACCTCGTGCGTCGGGCTGTACTCCAGCGCACGCAGCCCCAGCTCCTCCAGCTCTTCGCGATTGTAGGCGATGCCGCCGCCCAGCCCGCCCAACGTGAAGCTGGGCCGCAGGATCACCGGGAAGCCGAGCTGCTGCCCGACGCCCATGATCTCCTCGAGCGTGTGCGCGACGCCGCTCTTCGGCACGTCGAGCCCGATCGACGTCATGCACTCCTTGAAGCGCTGCCGGTCCTCCGCTTTCTCGATGGCGTCGAGCTGCGCGCCAATGAGTTGCGTGCCGTACTTGGCGAGGATGCCCTGCCGCGCGAGTTGCACCGCGAGGTTGAGCGCCGTCTGCCCGCCCATGGTCGGCAGCACCGCGTCCGGCCGCTCGACTGCCAGGATGCGCTCGGCGGACTCGACCGTGATGGGCTCGATATAGGTGCGGTCCGCCCACTCGGCGTCGGTCATGATGGTCGCCGGGTTGGAGTTC
>WNFI01621614.1_pt1 | contig 42430 bp, 40 predicted proteins | sample 5400471 | NCBI WGS metagenome assembly WNFI01 (sample SAMN13153348, study PRJNA577476) | soil metagenome | isolation source: 100 cm saprolite on Douglas fir-dominated hillslope | place: USA:California | collected 2013-09-17 | reverse complement strand
TTCAGCAATTATCCTTGAATAGGGCTTCTAACGATGACGTTTCCGCCGTACGGAGACAACGAACATGTATCAGGTAGCATACGACGTGTCGGATCGGGTGTTACCGCTATGGGTGTTGGGAATCGCATTCGGCTGCGCGGTGATAGGAGTACTGTGTTTGGTCAGGCGCTATGTGATGGTTGGGGTGGGTGCTATTCTTTCCGCTGGACTTTTGACGGGGACTTTTGTGTGGCAGAGTTACCAGTTGATTCATCTCAGAAAAGTTCTAAAGTCCGGCAAGGCGGACGTGGTAGAGGGGAAGGTCCGAGATTTCCACCCTCTGCCGACTAACGAGCACGGATCTGAGCGGTTTTGTGTTTCGGACAAGTGCTTCATATATGCGCGATCAACAACCCCAGGTTTCAATCGTCCTCAGGCGTTCGGCGGATCGATTCGAGAAGGTGCAATGGTGCGGATCCATTTCGTGGGGAACTCAATATTGCGAGTGGAGATAAAATAGCGACGCACAGCGCGAGGAGAGTAGGAGCGCCACGTTAGAGCCGAATTCGGCCGGCGCAGCCGGTGAGCCGCTGTCGCTGGACACGGCGGTCGACGCAGCCGCGCCGCGACCGATGTCGGCTCCGCATCCTAAAGTACAGGACAGAACTGCAATGACAGCCATCAACCCGGTCCGCGCGTCCATGTCGCCTCTACTGTTCGGTGACGATCCTGCAGACACTGAAAGGATCCTTCAAGGAATCGACTTCGCCAGGCATTACTACCCCTGACGCTCTGAGGAACCGAATGCCACTGGCCCTACTTGTCGTGCTGCTTGGATCACCAACAAGTTATGCCGAGTACTCACGGAACCTGAAGGCGCACAAGGCAGCTTTCGAAGAGCTGGCGGCGATGTGCCAACACGATACCGGTATGCGTCGCATCGCCAAAGATTTTACTGCTCCAGCGGTGGGTACGCCGGGCTCGATCGATTCTGGTCGCCATCAGAAATACATCAGGCTGTTCGAGCAGTTACATATTCAGGGCGGGATGCTGCGGCGCGACGACGGTCCTGTACTTCTCGTTGCAGACGTGAGCGGTCGCCCTGGCCATTCAATGGCGCACGGGTATGCCTACGTCAGCGAAGGAGAGCCGAGTCCTCTAGTGCAAGATGTTGACGCGGCGAAATCGCGGCCTCGGTCAACAGTCGTCTATAAGAGGATCACGAAGCACTGGTACGAGTTCGACCTTCGGTAGGTCGCGTCCACTTCGTGTGAAATGGCCGCAGCTTCCGGCTGAATTCAATTCTCCTACTACGGCGCGCCGAGAGATAGATGGGATGAAGCGGCTGGCCGCCAGCGCGCGTGGTGGCCGAAGCCCCACAATGGCGCACGCGGTCGTGTGCCGCAAAAGGTGGAGGCCACCCATGGAGCATATTGGCATCGACGTACACAAAGTGGAAAGCCAGATCTGCATCCTGACCGAGAGCGGGGAGATCATCGAACGCCGCATCCGCACGCAGCGGGAGCGGTTCGCTGCAGTGCTCGGCGTAAGAGCGCGGACGAAGATGAGCCTTCAAGGAGGTAGCTCGTGACGGCCTCTCGCCGTCCACCATGGCCCTTGCACCGAAACCGAGACTGATCTCGTCCGGGCATTCGGTCAAGTCGGCCTTCACACGGCCATGTGATCGCAGTAGCGTGCGCTCTGCGAGAAGCGATCAAGCCTCCCGAGGGCGCATGGACCAGTCACAGATCGTGGGCTACGTTGCGCGTGCGTTGGGTGCCGTGGTGGTCGCTGCCGGGATTGCGGGAATTGCGAGGCTGGCCCGAGAGGCGTTGGAACCGATCACGACGGAGCAAAATCACCTTGATAATGTGCGTAGAGAGCGAGCATCCTTCTTTGCTCGATGGTCGGGGCCAGTTTTCGCATTTATTGGGGTTATCCTGATGTGCTGTGGGTGCGGCAGAACCGTGATGTGGCTGTCTGGCCTGTTGATCGGGTGGGGTTCCTATGCCTCGGCGGAATTAGGCGTGGTCGCCGGTTTCTTCGGATTCTTTGCGATCGCCCATTTCTTCCACAAGGCTCGTGTACTCGCTGTGGAGGTTGGCGACCTGCGACAGCAAGTCTCAGAGCTTCGCTACGGCGGCAAGCATCCATCTCGCGGTTGACGCTCCATGGCCCTCCTCCGCTGCACTCGATGTTTTCGCAAGCCGCCGGATGGCCGAGAACCTTGGGATGCGACCAAGGAAATCTTTTGGCTCGGTTTCGCTCGGAAGGGTTCGAGGCGTGAGTACCGTCGGCAAGTCATACACCTTCCCTGTAGGCGTCGCTGGTGGACCAATCACCCCACGGTCCTCGCACTCGATCTATATTCGCTCAAGTTGGACCGTGTGGTCCCGAAGGGAACGCGGTTGGACGCTGAATAAGGAATAAGGGCGGCTGATGCTCGATCTGTTCAAGTGGGCGGGCTTGACGGTACTCGGAGCAGCCATTGTGGTCGCTGCCGGTTACGGTATGAAACAACTGTTCGGTGTCTTGATCGGCTATCTCGCGTTCAAGGTCCGACGGCAGGAGGAAGAAGCAGACAAGCATCGCCTTGAGGAGGTTCGTTCGAACTTCGCCAAGGAATTGGAACAGAGGCGATCCGAGTTTGCGGGTCAGCTTGAGGAAAAGAAGTCCGAGCTAGGGCGGATGGCGGCCCGGGTCCAGCACGATCTTCAGCGGGAAGTGATCCGAGCAGAATTGCAGATCCGGAGCCTCCATCGGATCTATCCGACGCTCGGCAAGAAGCTGCACATGGCCGTCGGGGGCATCGGGGATGGCTCCGCCGTGATGGAGCAACCTCCCAACTATGAAGGCATGAGCCAAGACGAATTATTGAAGGTGGCTGATACGTACAAGCTGTCGGAGGCGGACCGCAACCACCTCGTTCGTAAGATCGGCAGCAACCAGCACGAGGCCACGGAGCTTCTTCACAAGTACCGACGAGCGAAATTGCTTGAAGACGGAAACCACAAGCGCATAGATGCTTACAACTATGTACTGATCAAGCGACTCTACTTGAGCGATGCTGTTCTGGCGAAATGCGATGCCCTCAATACGCTCCTCATAAGCATTTACGTCGAGGCCAAGATGTGGATCTGGAAGGGGACGGACCATGCAACGCTCAAGAAGATGATGGCCGAGAACGGTCAGGCGATTAAGGTCCTGAAAGAGATCGATATGCAGATGCGAGGCGAGCTTCAACCGAAGGATTAGGCCGTCCTTGTTTTTCTTTTTTTCGAAGAGCTTCAAGCGGCCTTCCGTCACATCGCCGCCTCCATCCGCGAGCCTTCCGCAGAGAATCCATTCTCTGTGGGGCGTACTTCACCCTGCGCGCGAGGCGCGCGCAAGACAAGTGAAGTCGAGGTCGCGGGTCGCGGTCGAACTCGAGGTCGCGGTCGAAGTCGAAGTCGAGGTCGAGGTCGCGCTCGCGCTCGCCGCAGGTGGCTTAGCGCCTACGCTACCCGAGTTGCGGATTGTCCGCTGGCACCTCGTCCGGCGGCAGCGAAGCGCGCCACAAGTCGGAAAGCCTTTCCTGCGTCGCCCCGAGCAGCGCTCCTTCGCCCCGATAGACGGAGCGGCCGGCGATCTCCACCAGCACGATGGAACCGCGCGGCACCGACAGCTCGACGCGCCAGGCGGAGAGGGTCACGCCGCCCTCGCGCGTCCGGATGTGGATGCGCTCCCGCGAGCGCACTTCGACCTGCGGAAAGTCTGGCGTTCCGGTGTCCATCCACACATCATACGGCGAACGGAGGTTGCCATGGGTGAAGTCGCGTATCGCTCGGAAGTCCGCGTGTTGCGGGTCAAGGGAACGCTGCGCCACGCCTTCCTTCCCGCGGAGGCGCAGCCGGTGACGTTCGGCACGCACGGCGCGGTCGCGGAGCACTACGGAGCGAAGACCGGGCAGTACGAGCCGCATGCCACCACGCTCGACTACCTGGTGGCGGCAGCGGCGGGTTGACTGGTCGGGACCTTTGGAGGCGCGCTGGAGGCGCGTCAAATCCCCGCATCCGCCGGGAAGCTGGTCGCGGAAGCCGTCGGCGAAGTGGAGCTGGAAGGCAAGACGCTGGTGGTGAAGCGCATCCACGTCCGCATGTTGCTCGAGTGCGCGAAGGAGCAGCGAGAGACGGCCGAGCGGGTGCACGGCATCTATGCGCAGTCGTGCCCGGTCTACCGCTCCATCCACCCGCAGATCGCGGTCACCACGGAGCTGGTCACGAAGTGATAGACTCCCCCAAGAATCCACACTTCGGGGGAACCTATGGAATGGTATCTGGCAGCGCTGAAGAAGTATGCCGACTTTTCCGGCCGGGCGCGTCGCAGGGAATACTGGATGTTCGTGCTGGTCAACCTGGTCATCAGCTGCGTGCTGGCGGGCCTCGGCTACGTCAGCAACGCCTTCAACGTGCTGAGCTACATCTATGCTCTTGCCGTGCTCGTCCCCAGCTTCGCGGTCGGCTGGCGCAGGCTGCATGACACGGGCCGCAGCGGATGGTGGATGCTGATCGGGCTGATCCCGCTGGTGGGCGCGATCATCCTCATCGTCTTCTTCCTCCAGGACGGCGCACCGGGCGACAACCAGTACGGCCCGAATCCGAAGCTCGCGCCGCAAGTGGGGGCGGTGCCTGTGGCTTAAGGCAGCGGCGTGCCGCTGATCGAAGCGTCGAGGATCTCGATGGGATGCGCGGCCGGCAGCGACTGGCCGCGCTCGCGCATGATCTTCTGGATCTGCAACGTGCAGCCGGGGTTCGCGCTGGCGAGCAGATCGGCGCCGGTCGAGAGGACGTTGTCGACCTTGCGCGCGCCGATCTCATCGGCGCTCTCCGGCTGCACCAGGTTGTAGATGCCGGCGCTGCCGCAGCACTGGCCGCCGTCGGGAACTTCCAAGAGCGTGAGGCCGGGGATCCCGGCGAGCAGCTGGCGCGGCTGGGCGACGATGCGCTGCGCGTGCTGCAAGTGGCAGGCGTCGTGCATGGCGACGCGACGCTGCAGCGGCTTGCGCACGGCGCGCGGCGACAGCGCGGCGAGGAATTCGTTGATGTCGCGCACCTTGGCCGCGAAGGCGCGCGCCTCGTCGGTTTGCAAGAGGCGTCCGTAATCTTTGAGGTGCGAGCCGCAGCCGGCGGCATTGATGATGACGGCGTCGACGGACTCCGCGCTCAGCGCCCGGATCAGCTGCCTGGCGAATTCCAACGACTCGTGCTCGCGGCCCGCGTGCATGCTGAGCGCGCCGCAGCAACCCTGTCCGCGCGGCACGACAACTTCGCAGCCTTCGGCGGAGAGGACCCGCAGCGTGGCTTCGTTGACGCCCGGGTTGAACACGCGCTGCACGCAGCCGGCGATGAGCGCGACCTTGAACCGCCGCTCGCCCTGCGCCGGAACGCGCGCGGGCAGCGTGGCGATGAGGTTGTGCGCGGCCACCTCCGGCTGCAGCGCTTCCATCTCGCGCAAGCGCCGCGGCAAGAGCGGAATGAGGGTGTGGCGCAAAAGCCAGCGCAGGCCCGTCCAAGTATAGACGAGCAGCACCGCGACCAGCGCTTTCAGCCTGCGCGGATAAGGAAAGAGCGAGAAGATCATCGCCCGGTGCAGCCGATCGAAGAGCCCGCGCTGGTACGTCTTCTCCACCAGCGCGCGCGTCTCCTCGATGAGCACGTCGTAGCGCACGCCCGACGGGCACGCGGTCACGCAGGCCATGCAGCCGAGGCACTTGTCGAAGTGTCCCACGACTGTCTGGGTCATCCCGATGGTGCCGGCGCGCAGGCCCCTCATCAGATCGATGCGGCCGCGCGGCGAGTCCATCTCCTCGCCCCAGCTCACGTAGGTCGGGCAGTGCGGCAGGCAGAAGCCGCAGTGGACGCAGTCGTCGATCAGCTCGCGCTCCGGCGCCTTTGCCTGGCCGCCGCCTCCCCCCTGCTTCTCTCCGAACGCGGCGGTCTCCACCTAGATGCCTCCAACGAACGAGCCGGGCGCGAGCCGGCGAGCCGGATCGAGGCGCGCCTTCACCGCCTGGTGCAGCGGCAGCGACGAAGGCGGCGGCCCCCAGTCGCCCTCGGCCGCCAGCCAGCCGCCCAGCGCCGACAGCGCCGCCCGCGCGCCGCCGGCCGATCTTGCAAAGCCGAGCCCGAGCGTCCGCGCTGCTGCACGACGCCGGCGCGAAATCCCTCGAAGCGCAGCGCCACGTCCCAGCCGCGCTGCGTGAGCGAAGCCAGCATCGCGGCCGGCTCCAGCTGAAGAACGCGCACCTTGTGGACCAGCTCGACGACGCCCGCCGCTTCGAGGCCGCGCGCCGCGACCGTCACGCTGTGCTCCGGCACCGGGTGCACGCGGAAGGTCACCGTGGCGATCATCCCCAGCGTCCCGCGCGAGCCGCACATCAGCTTCGGCAGATCGAATCCGGCGACGGTCTTCACCACCTTGCCGCCGCCCTTGGCGCGCGCTCCGTCGGCGCGCAGGATGGAGACGCCGATGATCAGGTCGCGCACAGATCCGTAGCGCGCGCGCAGGGGTCCGAACGAATTCGCCGCCACGATGCCGCCCAGGGTGGCGCGGTCCGCGAACGGCGCCTCGAGCGAGAGCCGCTGGCCGTGCTTCGCCAATTCGCGCTGCAGCGCCTGGAGCGTCACGCCCGCCTCGGCGATGACCACCTGGTCCGGGGGCGCGTACTCGACGATGCGATTCAACGCGCCCGTGCGGATCACGGCATCGACTTCGGGCAGCGGGCCCGAAGCGGTGCCCCCGCCGACGAAGGCGACGCGCCCCTGGCCGCCCGCGAGCATCGCCTGCGCTTCTTCGATGGTGCCCGGACACAGCTCGGAAGGAGTCATACGCGGTGCGCCTCCCCCGACAGCTCGGTGGGATGCGGCGTGTACTTGCCAGGCCTGTCGCCGCACAGGCGCGGAGTGGGGAACATCTTGCCGGGATTGAACTGCGCGAGCGGGTCGAAGGCGCAGCGCAAGAAGCCCATCGTCTCCAGATCCGGCTCGGAGAACATCTCCGGCATGTACTGCGCCTTGTCGGCGCCGACGCCGTGTTCGCCGGTGATCGATCCGCCGTAGCGCAGGCAGATGCGTAGGATGTCGCCGGACATTTCCTCGGCGAGCCTCTCCTCGCCGGGCACGCGCGCGTCGTAGAGCACGAGCGGATGCAGGTTGCCGTCGCCGGCGTGGAAGACGTTGGCGACGCGCAGGCCGGTCTTCGCGGCGAGCGCCGCGATCTCCGAGAGGACTTGCGCGATGAAGCTGCGCGGGATGACGCCGTCCTGCACCAGGTAGTTGCGCGCGATGCGCCCCACCGCGGCGAACGCGCTCTTGCGGCCCTTCCACATCAGATCCCGCTCGGCGGCGTCGCGCGGCACGCGGATCTCCAGCGCGCCCGCCTTGCGCGAAAGCTCCACCGCGACCGCCGAAGTGTGCTCGCACTCCGCGACGGGGCCGTCCACGTCCATCAACAGCGCCGCGCCGACCTCGGGCCAGTCGACCCCGGTGGCGGCCTTGGCGGCGATGATGGCGAGCTTGTCCATCATCTCGATGGCGGCCGGCACGATGCCGGAGGCGATGATGGCGGAGACGGCGTTTCCCGCTTCGGTCGTCGAGGGGAAGGTGGCGAAGAAGGTCCGCGTCGCTTCCGGCTTTCGCAAGATGCGCAAGACGACTTCGGTGACGATCCCCAGCATCCCTTCGCTGCCGACGACGACGCCGGTCAGGTCGTAGCCGGGCTGATCGAGCACCGGGCCGCCCAGGTCCCGCACGCTGCCGTCGCCGAGGACGATGCGCACGCCGAGGACGTGGTTGACGGTGAAGCCGTACTTGAGGCAATGCGCGCCGCCCGAATTTTCCGCGACGTTGCCGCCGATGCTGCACACGCTCTGCGACGACGGATCGGGCGCGTAGTACCAGCCCTGCGGCCCGATGTGCTTGGAGACGTCGAGGTTGGCGACCCCCGGCTGCACGCGCATGAAGGCGTTGTCGAAATCGACCTGCAGGATCTTCCGCATCCGCGAGAGCCCGATGAGCGCGCAGCCCGGCACCGGCAGCGCGCCGCCGGACAAGCCCGTGCCCGAGCCGCGCGCGACCATGGGCAGTCCCGCCTCGAGCGCGATGCGCACGCAGGCCGCCACCTCCTCGGTGCTCGCGGGCAGGAGGACTACCCCTGGCGTGGCCCGGAAGCTCGCCAGGCCGTCGGACTCGTAGGTGCGCAGCTGCTCCGGCTCGTGGATGCAGTTCTTCTCGCCCACCACCGCGGAGAAGCGCGCCAGGATCTGCCCGGACAGCGGCTTGCCGCCGCCTTGCTCGTGCGCCACCGTCGCGCCCGGCTTCAGCTCGTGGACTGGCTCGGTCATTCGAGCAGCGCGTAGGCGGGAATGGTGAGGAAGTCGACGAACTCGCCGAGGACCAGCTGGTCGAGGAGCTTCACGGCGCGCGGGTCGGTGCCGGGCAATTTCGCCAACTCCTCCTCGCGCACTTTTTGATAAAGGGACTTGTCGACGACGCGGCCGTCGTCGAGCTTGGCCTTGTTGGTGATCCACTGCCAGAGCTGCGCGCGCGAGATCTCCGCCGTGGCGGCGTCCTCCATCAGGTTGAAGATGGCGACCGCGCCGTTTCCGTTCAGCCAGGCGCTCATGTACTGCAGCGCCACGCTGGCGTTGTTGCGCACGCCCGCCTCGGTGATCTTGCCGCCGGGGACCTGCGCGTCCTGGAGCTGTGCGGCGGTGACGCGGACCTCCTCGCGCAGCCTGTCCTTTTGATGCGCCTTGCCGGCCAGCTTGCGGTCGAAGACCTCCTTCGCCACCGGCACCAGATCCGGATGCGCCACCCAGGTGCCGTCGAAGCCGTCGGTCGTCTCGCGCTCCTTGTCGGTGCGGGTCTGCGCCAGCGCCTTCTCGTTGATCTCCGGATTCTTCCGCGTGGGGATGAAAGGCGCCATGCCGCCCATTGCGTGCGCGCCGCGCTTGTGGCAGGTCTGCACCAGAAGCTCGGTGTACGCGCGCATGAACGGCACCGTCATGGTGATCTGCACGCGGTCGGGCAGGATGAGGTCGCGCCGCGAGCGGAACTTCTTGATCAAGGAAAACATGTAGTCCCAGCGCCCGGCGTTGAGCCCGCTCATGTGGTCGCGCAGCTCGTAGAGGATCTCGTCCATCTCGAAGGCGGCGGGCAGCGTCTCGATGAGCACGGTGGCGCGGACGCTGCCGCGCGGCACGCCCAGCTTCTCCTGCGCGAAGACGAAGACGTCGTTCCACAACCGCGCCTCGAGGTGCGACTCCATCTTCGGCAGGTAGAAGTACGGCCCGCTGCCGCGGTCGAGCAGCTCGCGGGCGTTGTGGAAGAAGAAGAGCCCGAAGTCGGCCAGCGAGGCGGAGATCGGCTTTCCGCCGGCGAGCAGGTGCTTCTCGGTCAGGTGCCAGCCGCGCGGCCGCACCAGCATGGTGGCGATCTTCTCCTGCAGCGCGTACTTCTTTCCTTCCGGCGAAGTGAAGGTCAGCCGGCGCCGGACCGCGTCGATGAGGTTGACGTGCCCCTGGACCACGTTGCTCCAGGTGGGCGAGAGCGAGTCCTCGAAGTCCGGCATGAACACGTCGGCGCCGGAGTTGAGCGCGTTGATCATCATCTTGCGCTCGACGGGGCCGGTGATCTCGACGTGGCGCTTCTGCAGATCGGCAGGCGTGGAGGCGACCTTCCAGTTGCCCGCGCGCACCTCGGCCGTCTCGGGCAGGAACTCGAACTTCGCGCCGCCCACCAGCTTGCGGTAGCGCTCGTCGCGCTTCGCGAGCAGCTCCTGGCGGCGCGATTCGAAGTTGTTGCAGAGCTGCTCGACGAACGCGAGCGCGGGCTTGGACAGGACCTCGTCCGGACCCTTCGCGGTGACCTGGATCATTGCGAACCTCCCGAGGGGGCCGGGTACGCCACCACAGATTTGGGCAGCAGTCCAGTGAGATGCACGAGCTCCTGCCTGGTCGCACCGGCGCTACGAAGTGACCAGCACCGTGCAGGAGCGCGGGCCGTGGGCGCCGATCACCAGCGCCTGCTCGATGTCGGCAGTCTTCGACGGACCGGAGAGGAACATCGCGAATCCGCGCCGCGGCAGCTCCAGCCGCGCATACGCCTCGTGGAGGTTGTGGACCAGCGTCGCGGCGCTCACCTCGATGGCGATGTGCTGGGCGAGGAAGCAGACGGCGCGGTTGGCGCGGCCGTGGTCCGTGATCCAGCAGGCCCCGTTCTCCGCGACGCCCAGCTCGGCGGGGAGGACGCAGAAGTCCACGCAGCGGACCATCGCACGGCGAGGCCGGCCCGGAAAGCATACGTCAACAGGATGATACGATTTGTGCACTCGCTGTGCAGACTCCCGCGCCCATGCGCACTCAACGGTTGGCGGCGTTGGTTGCAGTGGCCCTCTCGATCGCGGCTTGCAGGCAGGCCGGGATCCCCGGCGACGAAAACGACAACGAGGCGATCACCGCCGCGGGCTGCGGCGTCGAGCGCTGGAGCATCAAGACCGGCACCGACGCGGCGGCGTCGCAGGTCAACATGACGGTGCAGGACACCACCATCGCGGCGCTGGGTGCGCTACCGGTGCCGTCCGGACTCTCGTCGGGCAGCGCGCGCTTCGCGAACACCGCCGAGACGCAGCTCTTCCGGCTCAACGCCACGCTGGGACAGTACAAGCTGGAGAACGACAGCGACTACCACCTCGACCTCACCGACGGCAACGGCCATACGATGATCGTCGAGATCCCGTCGCCCAGCTGCGTGTCGGGCGGCCCGTGGGCGGCGCAGATCAGCGCGTCGCGCGCCGCCTTCGATGCGAAGTTCACGGCGAGCGGCGTCTTCCAGAGCGCCAACGTGCCGGTCATCGTCACCGGCGTCGGGTTCTTCGACCTCCCGCACGGGCAGGCGGGCATCTCGCCCAACGGTATCGAGCTGCACGCCGTTCTGAGCGTCTGTTTCCCGGGCAGCTCGGTCTCGGGCTGCGGCTCGTCGGTGGCGGCGGGCGGCAGCTCGACGCTCTCGCTCGCAGCCGGCAGCGCCGCGGCAGGCACGTACAACATCACCGTCACCGGGACCAGCGCGACCTTGAGCCACACCGCCTCGGTGAGCTGGACCATCGCGGGCGGCGGTGGCGGCGGCGGCGGCAACGTGCTAACGAACGGCGACTTCGAAACGGGCACGCTCTCCGGCTGGACCGTCTCCGGCCATGCCGGGGTGGTGAGCAGCGGCGCCCACGGGGGCAGGTATGCGGCGCGCGTCGGCAGCACCAGCCCCTCGGGCACCAGCAGCATCAGCCAGCAGATCACGCTGCCCTCGGGCAGCCCGCAGATCTCGTTCTGGGTCAAGGTCGTCTGCACCGACACCATCGAGTTCGACTGGGCCAGCGCACAGGTGAAGAGCGCGACGGGCGCAGTGATCGCGACCCTGCTCGCGAGGACCTGCAGCAACACCGGGATCTGGGTGCAGAAGACCGCGGACCTCTCGGCTTTCGCCGGCACGACGGTCACGCTCAGCTTCAACAACCACGACGACTACTACCCGGGCGACCCGACCTACACGCTCTACGACGACATCGTCGTCAGCGGCGGTGGTGGCGGCGGCGGCACGCCGGACTTCTCGCTCGCCCTCTCCTCCGCATCGGTCAGTTCGACCGGCAGCGCGGCGGCGACCGACAGCGTGACGGTGACGCCTTCGGGCGGCTTCTCGGGCGCGGTGGCGCTCAGCGTGAGCGGCGTTCCCAGCGGCGCCTCGGCCAGCTTCAGTCCGGCCAGCGTCGTCTCGTCGGGCTCCTCGAACCTGACGCTCTCTCCGGGCACCGCCGCCAACGGCACCTACGCGCTGACCCTGTCGGGTGCGGGCGGCGGGCTCACGCACACCGCGGCGCTCTCCTGGACGCTCAGCCCGGGCGGCGGCGGTGGCGGCGGCGCCATCCAGACCGTCTTCGTCATCCTCATGGAGAACCACAACTGGTCCTCGATCGCGGGCAGCGCCTCGGCGCCCTACATCAACAACACGCTGCTCCCGCAGGCGTCGCGCGCGCTCAACTACCAGAACCCGCCGGGCATCCACCCGAGCCTCCCCAACTATCTGTGGCTCGAGGCGGGTACCAACTTCGGCATCCTCAACGACAGCCCGCCCAGCACCAACCACCAGAGCACCACGCAACACCTGGTAGCGCTGCTGCAGAGCTCGGGGATCTCCTGGCGGTCGTATCAGGAGAACATCAGCGGCTCGAATTGCCCGCTCAGCGCCAGCGGCCTCTACGCGCCCAAGCACAACCCGATGGTCTACTTCGACGACGTCACCAACACCAACAACGCGAGCAGCGCCAACTGCGTCAGCCACGTCCGGCCGTTCACGCAGCTCGCCACGGATCTGCAGAACAACTCGGCCGCGCGCTACAACTTCATCACCCCGAACCTGTGCAACGACATGCACGGCGCTACCGGCTGCCCGGCCGACCTGATCGCGGCGGGCGACACCTGGCTATCGCAGACCGTGCCGGTCATCCTCAACTCGGCGGCGTACCGCAACGGCGGCGCGCTCTTCATCACCTGGGACGAGAGCGAGGGTGGCGACCTGCCGATCGGCATGATCGTGCTCAGCCCGAAGGCGAAGGGCAACGGTTACAGCAACAGCATCGCCTACACGCACAGCTCGACGCTGCGCACGATGCAGGAGATCTTCGCGGTGCAGCCGTTCCTCGGCGGCGCAGCCAGCGCCACCGACCTCTCGGACCTGTTCACCTCGTTCCCCTGAGACCGGGCGCCCGGCGGCTCGGGATCGAGACTCCGCTTTTGTGCGACGCCGCTCTCTGGCAGAGTGCGCCGCAATGTCCAGCAACTTCCGCGTCGGCCTGGTGCAGATGGCCATGTCGGCCGAGCCAGAAGAAAACGTCGACAAGGCCGCCGCGCGCGTCGAGGAAGCCGCGCGCAAGGGCGCGCAGGTCGTCTGTCTTCCCGAGATGTACCGCACCACGTACTTCTGCCAGCGCGAGGACGCGGCGCTCTTCGACCTGGCGGAGACGGTGCCGGGCCCCTCCACCGAGCGGCTCTCGGCGGTGGCCAAGAAAGCGGGCGTCGCCGTGGTGGTGCCCATCTTCGAGAAGCGCGCGCCCGGCCTCTACCACAACAGCGCGGTCATCCTCGACGGCGGCGAGAGGGTCGGGCTGTACCGCAAAATGCACATCCCCGACGACCCCGCCTTCTACGAGAAGTTCTACTTCACGCCGGGCGACCTGGGCTTCCGCGCCTTCGACACCAAGGCCGGCCGCATCGGCACCCTCATCTGCTGGGACCAGTGGTATCCCGAGGCTGCGCGGTTGACCGCGTTGCAGGGCGCCTCGGTCTTGTTCTACCCGACCGCGATCGGCTGGCATCCGCACGAGAAGGAAAGATACGGCGCGGCCCAGCGCGACGCGTGGAAGACCATCCAGCGCAGCCACGCCATCGCCAACGGCGTCTTCGTCGCGGCGGTCAACCGCGTCGGACACGAGGGTTCGCCGGGACTCGAGTTCTGGGGAAGCTCGTTCCTCTGCGATCCCTTCGGCGTCATCGTCGCCGAGGCGTCCACAGACAAGGAGGAGATCGTCATCGGCGAGATCGACCTCGCGCGCATCGAGGAGGGGCGGCGCAACTGGCCGTTCCTGCGCGACCGCCGCATCGACGCGTACTCCGGCATCGAGAGCCGTTTCCTCGACGGCGGCGACAAGTGAGCACGGCTCTGGCCGTGGCGAGCGCCGGGGAGACGGTGCGGCTTCTGGCGGGCGACGCAGCGCTCGAAGCGAAGGCGCGCCGCACACTCGCCCGCGCCTCGGTCCCCCTGGAGCACGTCGAGTTCTACCGAATCCCCACCGACCGCATCTGGACCCGCGACTCGGGGCCCCTCTTCGTGCGCCGAGGCGGCGGACGCGCCATCGCGCAGTTCCGCTTCAATGCCTGGGCAAAGTATCCCGACTACAAAAAAGATGCGCGCATCCCCGAGCGCGCGGCAAAGGCGCTGGGAGTGCCGCTGCTCGAGGTGGGCGGCGCGGTGCTGGAAGGCGGTGCAATCGACGTGAACGGGGCGGGGAGCATCCTCGCCACCGAGGAATGCCTGCTCGATCCGGCGGTGCAGGTGCGCAATCCAGGATATTCGCGCGCCGATTACGAAGCGCTCTTCAAGGCGCACCTGGGCGCGCGCAACGCCATCTGGCTGGGCCGCGGCATCGCGGGCGACGACACGCACGGGCACGTCGACGACCTGGCGCGCTTCGTCTCGCCGCGCACCATCGTGCTCTGCGCGGAGAAGGATGCGAGCGACGCGAACTACGCGCCGCTGCATGAGAACCGCGAGCGGCTGGCGTCGGCGCGGCTCGAGGACGGCGCCCGGCCCGAGGTGGTGCTCTTGCCGATGCCGCAGCCGATCGTCTTCGCCGGCCAGCGCCTGCCCGCGAGCTACGCCAACTTCTACGTCTGCAACGCGGCGGTGCTGGTGCCGGTCTTCGACGACCCCAGCGACCGCGTCGCGCTCGGCATCCTCGCCGAGCTGTTCCGCGACCGGGAGGTGATCGGCATCGGCGCGCGGGATTTGGTGTGGGGACTGGGCACGCTGCACTGCCTTTCGCAGCAGGAGCCGGCGTAGAGCCGCGACCGCGACCGCGACTTCGACCTCAACCGCGACGGCGACTGCGACCGCGACGGCAACTGCGACTGCGACTGCGACGGCGACCGCGCTTTGTCACGCATCGAAGATGCCTCCGCCCGCGCTCTGGCGCCGCAAGCCGCGGCCTGTAATGCTACGGGTGAGTTGCGCCACCGGGGCCATGGATCGAGCCACCGGAGCCGTGGATCGAGCTACCCGAGTTGAGGAGAATCGCATGGCTTCCGCATCCCGCAGCGTCCTCGTCGTCGACGACGAGCAGCCCGTGCGCCTCGCGCTCGGCCGCATCCTCGAAGCAGCCGGCTACACCGTCTCGCTCGCGGAGACGTCCGAAGAGGCGCTGGCGATCCTGGAAAGGATTCCCGTCCACCTGTTGATCAGCGACAACCACATGCCGGGCATGCCGGGCATCGACCTGCTCAAGCTGGTGCGGGTGCGCTATCCGTACATCTTGCGCATCATGCTGACCGGCGACACCGATCCCGGGATCACCATCCGCTCGATCAACGAGGGCGAGGTCTATCGCTTCATCCGCAAGCCTTGGAACAACTCGGACCTTCGCACCATCTTGCACTTCGCCTTCGAGGTGATCGAGCTCGCGGAGGAGAACCGGCAGCTGATCGCGCTGGTGCGCAAGGAGCGCAAGGCGCGCGAGTCCGGCTCCGCGATGGACCCGCTCGATCTGGAGTCCGAGCTGCTGCTGCTGGCGGAGGAGGAAGCGAAGCAAGATTAGAGCGCATTTCATCCGCGACCGTCGACCGCGACCGTCGACCGCGACCTCGACTGCGACCTCGACCGTCGACCGCGACTGCGACCGTCGACCGCGACTGCGACATCGACCGTCGACTGTGAGCGAGCTCCTGAAATCGTAGGCCGTTGTCGATTGGCATTTCGCCTCCCAAGCCCGCCTTCGGCGGGTCGCGGGGCGAGGAGGCAAAATGCCAATCGACAACTCAATGGCGTTTCAGAGGCTCGATATCTACATCGCCGCGAAGGAGATCGCTCGGCTCGTCAATGAAGCTCGTATTACCCATACGGAGCTGCGGGATCAGGCGCAGCGCGCTTCCGTCAGCTGCTTCTTGCAGTTGGCGGAGGGACTGCCGAACGACGGAACGGGAATGCGACGCAAATACTTCACGGAGTCGAACAACTCGTTGCACGAGCTTGTTGCCGCAGTGGACCTGGCCTGCACACTGGGGGCACTCTCGACCGAGCGCGCGCAGGCCATCCAGGAACTGTGCTTTCGGCTCAAGCGAATGCTGCGCGCATTGCAGTCACGGTCGCAGTAGTATCGCCCGACGCTAGACAGCGAGCGGATTCCCCTGCTCGCGCGTCGGGTTCGCTCAATTAGCTTTTAGCGCAACATCGCATTGTGTGCGGAAGAGGCGGCGGGAAGAGCCTCAGAGCTGGAGAGGCGTCAACACGCCGCCTCTCTTCACACCCAGGCGGATGGGGCGCAGCGGCCCTTTCTTCGGGAGCGTGACTTCCACCCAGAGCTCTTCGTTGGCAGCGAGGCGCGATGGATCGGCTACGTGCTCCGGGATGAAGTAAGCGAGCGGCTCCTGAAGGATCACGACGGTGTTGTCTAGGGCAACCCGTCCCCAGACGCCTTCCCGGCTCTCCCCTTCTCCGAAGACTGCCGTCAGCCCCTGGGGACCTGCTTTCAGATGGACCATTTCGGGGCGGTCCCGGAGCAGCGGCGCCGCCGGCCGCGGCACGGACATCCGTTGCTCCTCCTCCTTCTTCGACGGGGCGCCCAGGCCGGGCACCTCGACCCGCAGACTAACGTAGCGCCCGCGGATGGGCAGATCCGGATCAACGGGAGCGGTCTTCAACCAGAAGCGTGGGCGGCTGGCGCGATCGGCCAGGAACTTGCCGCCGAGGCTCGCCACCAGCGCGAGCTGCACGACCCCCAGGAGCAACGCTTTGTGGACCTGCTTCAAACGGCACCTCCGGCTCCGGCGATCCGGGCGAGCAGGCGGCGCCGCGTCCGCTCCAGCGCCCATCCAGCGAGAAGGAACAGTGCGCCCAAGCCCATCAGGCCCAGAGAGCGGCCGAACTTGTCCATGACATTCGAGAAATAGAAAGAGAGCAGCGTGATGGCGAAACCTGCAACCCCCAGATTGATCCGCTCGGGCCGCCCCTCGCGGAGACCCCAGGCGACGAGCCCGACGGCGCCCGCGGCGCACCAGAGGTACCCGATCGCCTCCGGATGCAGGAGAGCGAGGAGGACTCCCCAAGCCATGGCGAGCGCGCTCGTCCAGGCCTCGCGCCCGCGCAAGAAGAACGAAAGGCCCAGGGGGATTGCGATCGCCACGGACCATCCCGCAAACGCCAGACCGCCGGGAAGCGGACCCTCACGCGCCAGAAGATCCCAAGTCTCGTGGGTTAGGACGGCGACAACTGCGGCGGCAGGAATTAGCGCAATTGCGCCGATCCAGCCTAGACCCCGCCGAAGCGAGCGATCGCGATCGTCGCGCCGGGCGGAGACGTAGGCGACTGCCAACAGCAAGACGCCGACCGCTAGCGGGATGCCCGACCTCCGACTATCGAAACCCTTGGTCGCCTCGATCCACTCGCCTGAAAGCCAAAAAGGCGTCAGCAAAGCCGCCAAAACCCCCTGCACCCAGTCGCGTAACAACGCGTAACCGATCCAGGCCCCAGCAGCCCACAGCATGATCCCGCCCGGCCAATGTTCCTCGAGGTTGAAGATCTGGCCCGCCAAGAAGATGCCTGCCCCGAGCGCCAGCGTGCCCAGACCGTGCATCGCGATGGACAGCTTCGGGAACCGTTCCGTGAGGTATGCGCCGGCACCGTGGAAGAAACCGACCATCGCCAAGACTGAACCAAAGCGGATGGAGGGCGACATGCGGTCCCAGTGGGCGGCGACAAAGAGCAGGACGCCGGCGCCAACCATCAGCGCGCCGAAAGCGATGGCCAAAATCACCGGCCAACGCAAGCCCGAAGAACTTTCGGCTCGTGCTTCGAATTCCACGATACGCGCCGCGGTGGGCCCGTCGACGACGCCGGCCTGGCGCCATCGCAAAAGTCTAGCGTTCAGCTCGTGGTTCATTTCCCTCCTCCTGGCCCAAGCCTACCGCACCCTCCTCACCCAGCGATGTCTTGACTGCACCTGCACCACCCCGATCCGCGGTCGAGGTCGCGGTCGACGGTCGAGGTCGAAGTCGCGGTCGACGGTCGGGGTCGCGATTTGCGGCCTTGGACTTTGTGGAGACACAGCCCAAGCCGGCGGTGAAGCCTGCGCCCGACACGAGGGTCACGGGCGGCCGGCGCAGGAGCGGGGCGACAGCCGCATGGACCGGCCGGGCCGTTGCGGTGAGCGCCGCGTCATGCGCGATCCGATACCGCGACACTCTCTACTGCACGCTCACGTCGTCGAAGTCGGTGTACGTCGCGTCGCCCGGGTAGTTGTCGTCGTGGTTCTTGAGCGTCAGCGTCACGCGTGTTCGCGCCCGCCGGCATGGTGAAGGTCTGCGAGAGCGTACTGTCGGTGCTGGGGCTCGAGCTTCCCAGCGAGCCCGCATAGCTACCGGTGTGCGGATAAGGCGACGCCCTCGCCACGCCCGTCGCGGTCCAGCCCGCGAGCGTGCCGGTTTCGAAGCCGGGGTTGACGACGGGGTTCGATACCGCCCCGTTGCTCACTGTCACCGGGACGGCGCTGCTGGTGCCGACGTTGCCCGCGGCGTCGTACGCTTTCGAGGTGAGCAAGTGCGCGCCGTTGGCAGCGCCGCTGGTGTTCCACGGAGCGCTGAAGGGCGAAGCCGTGCCGCTCGCGAGCGGGGTGCCGTCGACGTACAGCTCGATCTTGGTGACGCCGACGTCGTCGCTGGCGGTGGCGGTCACCGTGACGGTGCCCGAGACGGTGCTGCCCGCCGCTGGCGCGGTCACGCTGGTGGTGGGCGGCGTCGTATCCGGCGTGCCGGTCGCGACGGCGACGTCGTCGTAGAGCGTGTACGTCGGATCGGCAGAGTAATTGTCGTCGTGGTTCGACAAGGTCAGCATCACGCTGTGGCCGCCGGTGGCTGCAGCGCTCGCCTGCTGCCAGGTCCCGCTGTTGCTGCAGGTCTTGGCCAGCATCGTCGTCGTCGTGCCGATGGTGTTGTCCTTCAGCGTTGCGCTGGCCCAGTCGTAGGTGATGGTGTCGGGGCAGTGCACCTGGTACCAGAAGGAAACGCCGGTGGCGTTGGCCGGAAGCGTGAAGGTCTGCGAGAGCGAGCTGTCGGTCGAGGGCGAGGTGCTGCCCACCATCGCCGACTGCGCGCCGCTGTGCGCGGTGGTGCTGACCGAGGTGTTGCCGCTCGACGTCCAGCCGGTCAGTCCTGACTCGAATCCGGGGTTGACGGGCCCGGATGAGCTGGAACCCTGGATGGTCCACGAGACGCTGGCGTTGTGGGTCAGGCTGCCGCTCGTGCCGGCGACGGTGATCGGATATGTCCCCGCCGCCGCGCTGCCCGGCGAGAGCGTCAGCGTGGAGGTTCCGCTGCCCGCGACGCTGGTGGGGCTGAGCGTCGCGCTGCCGCCCGAGGGTGCGCCGGCCGCCGAGAGCGAGACCGTGCCGGCGAAGCCGTTGAGCGCGCCCACCGTGACGGTGGACGTGCCGGAGCCGGTCACGCTGGCGGGGCTCGCCGAGATGGAGAAGTCGGGAGTCGCTCCACCTGCGCAGTTGGTGCCCCAGCAGATGCTCAGCACCGAGTGCAGCTCGATGCCGTTGGGCGCGACCCCGGTCTGGCCATGGAGCACGTCGAAGAAGCCCACGCCGGTGACGGTGACGGTGTCGTTCGCCGTCTGGAAGGAAGTGGTGACCGCGTACTTCGCGTCGAAAGCGTTGCGGGAGGCGGTGACCTGCGAGGTCCACGAGCTGCCGGTGAGGCAGCCGGGATACGGGATCTCCGAGATCATCGTGTTGCCCGCCGAATCCTGAAGGATGAGGTGGGTAGTCGCTGTCGTTCTCCAGCTTGTACTGGGTGAGCGTCACGTTGGTCAGGCGGAAGTTCTGGATCTCCGGCGAGCCGGCGTAGGTGAAGCGCGGGCTGCTCGAGCTGAAGCCCGCCGGTACCGGGATGCCGATCAGCGTGGCAATGGTGGTGTCCTGCGCCGTCATGTTGACCTGGCCGACGGCGGAATCGCTGCCGGTCTTGATCGACCAACGCTCGACGCCGCAGGAGCCGGTGCTCACATCCGCCTCCTCTTCGGATTTCTGATCCCGGTCGTGACCGACGCAGGCGGTGAGAAGGATGGCGGCGCACAGCGGCCAGCGAGCAGAGACGTTCATGCTGCGTTTCACTCACCGGCACGCAGATGCAGCAGGTCGCCGTGGTCTGGCAGCTCTACCTGCTCACCGGCTCGCCGCTGTCGCTCGGCATGCTCGGGCTCTTTCGCGTCACGCCCGTCATCCTGTTCGCGTTGGGAGGCGGCGTCGCGGCCGATGCCTTCGATCGCCGCAAGCTGATGATCGCCAGCCAGACCGGGATGATGCTCGCCTCGCTGGGCCTGCTCGCGGCGACGCACGCGGGGACGGTCACGCCCGGCGTCATCTATGGGCTCGCGGCGCTGAGCGGCGTCGCCTCCGCTTTGGACACGCCGGCGCGGCAGGCGCTGGTGCCGCAGCTGGTGACCAAGGAGGAGCTGCCCAACGCGCTCAGCATCTACACTTCGGTTTACCAGGTGGCGGCCATCACCGGGCCGGCGCTGGGCGGCGCGCTCCTGGCGTGGAAGGGCGTCGAGCCCATCTACCTCGCGGACGTGGCGTCCTTCGTCGCTGTGATCGCCGCGCTGCTCCTCATGGAGCACAAGGCGCCGTCGCGCGGGCTCGCCGGGCTGAGCGCGGGCGCGGCGCTGGAAGGCTTGCGCTTCCTCCGGCGGACGCCCCTCATCTTCACGACCATGATGCTCGATTTCGCGGCCACCTTCCTCGCCGGGTCGCTCTTGCTGCTGCCCATCTTCGCCGACCAGCTCCTGCGCGTCGGGCCGCGCGGGCTCGGGCTGCTCTATGCCGCGCCGCCGGCGGGCGCGGCAGTGACGGGGCTTTTGCTCTCGTGGCTGCCGACGGTGCGGCGGCAGGGCGCGGCCCTCATCGTCGCGGTCGCTGCCTATGGAGCGGCCATCGCAATCTTCGGGTTGTCGCACTGGTTTCCGCTCTCGCTGTTGGCGCTGGCCCTCTCGGGCGCGGCCGACACCGTCAGCATGGTGATGCGCCAGACGCTGCGGCAGACCCTCACGCCCGACGAGCTGCGCGGGCGGATGACGTCGGTGAGCATGATCTTCTTCAGCGGCGGGCCGCAGCTCGGCGAGGTGGAAGCGGGCGTGGTGGCGCATCTGGCCGGTGCGCGGTTCTCGGTGTCGTCGGGCGGAGTGCTCTGCATCTTGGCGGCGCTTCTCGCGGCGGCGCGGGTGCCGTCGCTGCGCCACTACGAGCACACGTGAGCGCGGACGTCGTCATCGTCGGCGCCGGGGTGGTGGGCGCGAGCGTCTCCTGGCACCTGCGGAGGCTCGGCGTCCGCGAGGTGGTGCTGCTCGAGCGCGAAGCCGAGCCCGGCCTGGGCAGCACCGGGCGCGCGACCGGCGGCTTTCGTGCGCAGTTCGCGACCGGGATCAACGTGCGCCTGTCGCTCCTGGCGCGCGAGAAGCTGCGGCGCTTCGAAGAGGAGGTCGGCGTCGATCCCGGCTACCTGCCGGCGGGCTATCTCTGGCTCGCGCGCACGGCGCAGCAGCTCGAGGCGCTGCGCGCGGCCCAGGCGGTGCAGCACGCGGCGGGGTTGACCGAGGCGCGCATCTTGATCGGGGATGAAATAGAGCGGGTCAATCCTCACCTGTGCGCGGACGACGTCGCCGGGGCCGCCTTCTGCCCGACCGACGGCTTCGTGCGTCCGCTGCAGCTCTTGCGCGGCTATCTGAAGGCGGCGCAGGTGCGCTGCGGCGCGCGGGTGAGCGGCCTGCGGCGGAGCGGCGCCCGCATCGACGCGGTGGAGCTGTCCGACGGAACGCGCCTCGCGTGCGGTGCAGTCGTCGATGCCGCGGGCGCGTGGGCTTCGGGCGTGGCGCGGCTCGCCGGAGTGGAACTGCCGGTCGCGCCGCTGCGGCGGCAGGTGGCCTGCACCGCCGAGACCGACGCCCTGCCCGCGGAGATGCCGCTCACCATCTGGGTGGACGACGGCTTTCACCTGCGCGTGCGCGACGGCCGCGTCTTGCTCCTCTTGCCGACGCCGGGCAATACGGTCGACGCCTTCTCGACCGAAGTGGACCCGCGCTGGCTCGACGAGGTGCGCCGCATGGCGATCGCGCGGGTGCCGGCGCTGCGCGGCGTCGCAGTCGAGCCCGGGCGCTCCTGGGCCGGGCTCTACGAGATGTCGCCCGACCGGCACGCCATCCTCGGCCCGGCGCCCGGCTGCGAGAACCTCTACCTCGCCAACGGCTCCTCGGGCCACGGCGTGATGCACGCCCCGGCACTGGGCCAGCTGCTGGCGGAGATCATCGTCCACGGTCGCGCGCTCTCCCTCGACGTCCACGCGCTCCGGCCTTCGCGTTTCGCAGAGGGCGACGCGAATCCTTCCGACGGCTTGCTCTGAAGCCGCGGGTCATCATAAGAGCCGCTGCGCCGCAGCCTCGCCCGACTGCGCCACGTCGGGAACGCCGACGCCGTCGTACGCGGCACCAGCGAGCTCGATGCGCGGAAGTCCGGACAAAAGCAGCCGCGCGGCGCGCACGCGGTCGCGGTGGCCGGGCGCGTACTGCGGAATCGCCGCGGTGTAGCGCACCACGCGCTGGTAGGAAGGCGCGCTGCGGATGCCGAGCGTCTCGCGCAGATCGGCGCGGACGGCGGAGATCAGATCCGCATCGGCGAGCTGCGCGCGCTCAGGATGCAGCGCGCCGCCGCAGATGGCGCTGACCAGCGCGCTCCCTTCCGGCGCGCGGCCGGGCAGCATCGAGGAGGGGAAAAGCGTGCCGGTGGCGCTGAGCGCGCCGTCCGCGTCCAGCACGCCGAAGCCGCGCGGCACCTCTCGCTGCGGAAAGCCGAGATGCAGCACCGCCAAAGGAGCGGCGCGGAATCCCGCCAGCGCATCGGACAGCCGTGGCGCGAATCCGCGGCAAAGCTCCGCAGCTGCCCCGGCGGGAATCGCCAGCACCACCGCATCGAAGGCTTCGCCCTGGACCTGCCAGGCGCTGTTCGCCGGCGCCAGCCTGGTCACCGCCGCGCCGAGGCGCACGCGCGCGCCCAGCTTTTCGGCCAGCGCGACCGGCAGGCTGCCGAGGCCGCGCTGAAGGCTCCAGAGGGCCCCGCGCTTCGTCTTCGTCCGCAGCGCGCCCAACAGCAGCGATCCCTGCGCGCCGAGCCCGCCCAGGAGCGGAAACGCATCCCGCGCAGAGAGCTGCTCCGGATCTCCTGCGTAGACTCCCGCCGCCATCACCGCCGCGACCAGGTTTCCGGCGCGCCGGCCGAGCCGCTGGACGAGAAAATCGCGCAGCGGCAGATCCTCCCGCAGCGGCCGGGCGAAGAGCGGCTCCAGCAGCGCTCGCGGGATGCCTGCGCGCACCAACAATGCTAGTCCGGGCGCCTTCAGCACGCGGCCACCGAGGTGCACCCAGCGCGTGGCCGGCCCTTGCGCCTGCACCACTTCGCCGCGCAGGCCGGCCGCATCGAGCAGCGCATCGAGCGGGCGTGCGAGGAAGTGCGGGCCGTCTTCGCTGAGGAACCCCTGCTCGTGGCAGCTTCCGACCTTGCCGCCGGCCCGCTTCGCCGCCTCGAAGACGACCGGGTCCGAGCCGCCGCGCAGGAGCGCATGTGCCGCCGAGAGGCCCGCGATGCCGCCGCCGATCACCGCCACTCGCATCGGGCTCTACGTATCAGCTCTTCCGCTTGGACGCCCGCTTGCGCCTCGGGGTGGCGGGCGGTCGGCGCGACGTCCGGCCGCTGGCCTTGCGCGCGGGCTTCAGCTTGCGCTGGCCCGCCTGCGGCTTGGCCTTCTTCTGCTGCCGCGCCGCCTGCTCGGCGAACTCGAAGATGGTGGGAACCCTGTGCTCCATCGCTGTCTCCGCAGCGAAGCATGCACGGCGGACGCCGCTGCCGCTACGCCATGAGATGGCCGGGCGCCGCGATGTTGTCGCCGCCGACCACCGGTCCCACCGGGACGAAGGGCGGAGCAAAGGTCGGAATCGGCCCCTTGCCCAGCACCAGCATCACCTGTTGCGACGGAAGCCACATCAAGAAAGCCAGCGAGAGCACGGTGGCGATGGCGTCGTGGAGCGCGTGGTACTGCTTGTCTGGATCCTTGTCCTTCATCCCGCTGTCGAGCGCGTCGTCCATCGCGCTGGTCATGCTGCTCGGCGAGATGATCTCGCTCATCATCGCCGAGGGGCACATGATCAGCGGCACCGGGACGTTGGGCATCGGCGGCGCCATCGGACCCGGGAAAGCCGCGAACGCCGGGTACCAGGGCAGGCCCGGCACCATCACCTTGTCCTGCCACTTCTTGAAGCACTTCGAGACGCCCGTGGCGACGGCGTCGCGGTGCTTCTTCATGTTGCCGCTGAACGACGCCACCATCGGCGCGTTCTTGATGTTGCTCTCCAGCTCGGGGCCGTCGAGGCATCCCGGCGCGCCGATGGCGGAGACGGCCATCACTTTCAAGTCCTTGAACTTGGCCTGCAGCTTCCACATGTCGTGGCTGAACTGCACGGCGTCGATCATCGCGTCGTGAAAGTCCTTGAAGTTCGCTCCGATCTTGTCGCAGCTCTCCTGGTGCGGCTTGTAGCCGGGCTCCCGCGGCGTGAACCAGGGGGGAATGGTCTGGGGGGTGCCGTCCATCTGCGCCTTGAGGCGGTCCTTGAAGTACTTCTTGGACCACTTCTCCTTGGTGTTGCTCGCCTTGTCCTTGGTGGGCAGGGTCAGGCTCGCCCCGAAGAATTTGAGATTCCCAAGGATCTTGATGGGACTGATTCCAGGCATTGCGGTCACCCCGAAAAGATTCGCGACCGCGAGTAATTTACCATTTTCGCGGCGCCCTGGCTACGGCGCCTTCTTTGCCCGGCCCAGCGTCGGGTCCTTCTTGAGGCCGGCGATGGTCTCGGCCAGCTCCGGCACGTCGAGCGCCTCGAGCTGCTTGATGATCTTCTCCACCTGCGCACGCGTCTCGCTCTGCAGGCGCGACTCGGCAGCCTGTTTCGCCGCCATCTTCTCGATCTCGCGCGGCTCGATGCGCGCCATCTCTTTCGACCACATCCGTTGCTTGGAGTCGCGCAGCGTCACCATCTCGACGCCGACGCCGGTCTGCTCGGTGATGCGCGCCTTCTGATCCGGAGTCAGCATGACCCGCACCTCGTCGCCTCCTCCGGCCGGCGGGGTGAAGGCGGCCTCGATGCCCCTGGCCGCCCTTTCCAGCTCTTTGCAGAGCTGCTGCAACTGCTCGGCCATCTCCTTCAGCCGCTCGGGATCCTTCTCGTCCACCATCTTCATCGCGAACTTGGCCGCGTCGGCTTGCTTGCGCTGCAGCTCTTCGAGGTCGGCCATGGGTGCATGAGACGGCGGCGGCGCGAGGCCTGTCAAGGTCTGCGCAGGCTCGACTTGCCGCTGCCGCGGCAGGCGATGAAGAAGAACACCACACAGTAGAGGAGCGCGAGCTCTCCCTGGTTCACCGCCGGAAAGAACCGCGCGCCGAAGTTGAGCTTCCAGTGAAACTGGACGTAGGCGACGGCCATCTCCCCGCTCGCGAGAAAGGCCGCCCAGGAGGTGAAGATGCCGGCCGCGATGGCAACGCCCGCGACCAGCTCGATGATTCCGCCGAACCAGAGCTGCGTTCCCGCCGGGGGCCGGAAGGTGCTCTGCACGCCGAAGATCTTCTGAGCGCCGTGGAAGGCGAACATGAGCCCGGCGACGATCCGCAGCAAGGTGTAGGCGCCCTCCGCCCTCTTTTCCAGGAAACGCGTCAGCATGATCGCGCTCCCTGGGACTGGCGAGAGAGAACGACAGCTCCCGATTTCAACGTCTTCGTGCCGGATGACTTCAAGGCGATCCTCCCCTCGACATCGGTTCTAGCCCGGCGGCCCGCTCGAGCAGCAGCTTGCGCTCGCGGGCATTGCGCGTCAGCGAAGCCGCGCGCTCCAGCTCCGCGCGCGCCTCGTCGAGGCGGCCCAGCTTGGCGAGCAGGTCGGCCCGCACGCTCGGCAAGAGGTGGTAGCCCTGGAGCGATGGCTCGTCCGCCAGCGCCTCGACGAGCTCGAGGCCGGCTGCCGGGCCGAACGCCATGGCCACCGCCACCGCGCGGTTCAGTTCGACGACAGGCGAGGGCGTGAGCTGCGCCAGCGCCGCGTAGAGCGCGGCGATGCGCGGCCACTCGGTTTCCGCGGCCGTCGGCGCCCGGGCATGACAGGCGGCGATCGCGGCCTGCAGCGCATAGGGGCCCTGCGCGCCGCCCAGCTGCTCGGCTCGTTCCAGCGCCAAAAGGCCGCGGTGGATGAGGAGCCGATCCCAGCGCGCGCGGTTCTGATCGAGCAGGAGAATGGGCTCTCCCGCGGGGCCGATCCGCGCCGCCGCGCGCGAGGCCTGGATCTCCATCAGCGCGACGAGGCCGTGGACCTCGGGCTCTGCCGGCGCGAGCCCGGCCAGGATGCGGCCCAGCCGGAGCGCCTCCTCGCAGAGTGCAGGACGCATCCAGTCGTAGCCGGCGGTCGCCGAATAGCCCTCGTTGAAGACGAGGTAGACGACCTCCAGCACCGAAGACAACCTGGCGGCGAGGTCCTGGCCGCGCGGGACCTCGAAGGGGACGCGCTCCTCGGCGAGGGTCCGCTTCGCCCGCACGATGCGCTGCGCGACCGTCGCCTCCGGGACGAGGAAGGCGCGCGCGATCTCGGCGGTGGTCAGGCCGCCGAGCAGGCGGAGGGTGAGCGCCACTCGCGCCTCGGTCGAGAGCACCGGATGGCAGGCGATCAGCATGAGGCGCAGGAGGTCGTCGCCGACGTCGTCGTCGATCGCGGCGGCGAAATCCGGCGCCACCGGTTCGCGCTGCTGACCGAGCTCCTCGTGCTTCTGCTCGACCAGCCTCCCCCGGCGCAGCAGGTCGATCGCCCGGTTCTTCGCGGTGGCCATGAGCCAGGCGCCCGGGTTGTCCGGGACGCCCGAGTCCGGCCACCGCTCGAGCGCGGTGACGAGCGCGTCCTGCGCCAGCTCCTCGGCCACGCCGACGTCGCGCACGATCCGGGCGAGGCCGGCGATCAGCCTGGCCGACTCGATCCTCCAGATCGCGTCGATCGCGCGGTGCGCAGCGGAAGAAGTCACCGCGCCACTAGAACACATCTCCTAGCCGTTGGTGACGGCTAACGCCAATGCCTATTGGTCTCGGTGAAAGGTCCGTCGATCACCGTGCGCTTGCTGCCGGAGAACTTCACCCGAGCGCCCTTCGAGCTCGGCTGGAGGAGGGGAACGCCGCCGCCGCGTGGCGCGAAATTCTCCTCCCTCGCGCGCCGCCGTCCGAAGGCTGCTCGAGCTGGCGGCGGAAGAGTGGGAAGGCGCGCGTTCGGTCGCGCACTCCCGCACCTGCCGCTGCATGAAGAAGCTCGCGCTGCCTGAAGTGTTGTTGCTGGGTTAGAACGCATTTCATAACCTCTATCCCGACCTCGACCGTCGACCGCGACCTGAAGGCGATTTCGCTTGGGCTTCTGTGCGCGGGTGCGTCCCCGGGCACGGACGCGTCCACCGCCACGGACACGTGCACGGATCCGTGGCACGTCGCACGTGACACGTGCACGTGCCACGACAGCGTGCACGTGCACGTGGACGTGAACGTGTCCGTGCATGTGGATGTCTTGGAAGCGCGACAACGACCACGTTGTCGGAGTCGAATCGAGGTCGAGGGCGAGGTCGAAACTCTAATCCAGGCACCGAAGCACGACCACCGAGCGGGACTGTACTTCGATCTGCTCTCCCGCCTGCAGCTGCTGCGCGCGGCGCGAGCGGCGCAATTCCGGCAGCGCGTCGGTCGAAGTATCCAGCACCCGCATCCAGTGCCCGCCGAACTGCTGCGGCGGCAGCGCGAACGGCAGCGGTTCGTGGTGCGCGTTGAAGATGACGTAGAAGCTGTCGTCCTTCACCCGCTCGCCGTGCTCGCCCGGCCGCTGGGTGGCGGCGCCATGCAGGAAGACGCCCAGCGACTTCGCATACCCGACCTGCCAGTCTTCCTCGGACATCTCCTTTGCCTCGGGCGTGAACCAAGCCATGTCCTTCACCTCGCTGCCGTGCAATTCGCGCCCCTGGAACCAGCCGCGCCGCCGGAAGATGGGATGGTCCGCGCGCAGCTTGATCACGCTGCGGGTGAATTCCAGCAGCGATTCGTCGATGTGCTCCCAGTCGAACCACGACAGCTCGTTGTCCTGGCAATAGGCGTTGTTGTTGCCGCGCTGGGTGCGGCCCATCTCGTCGCCCCCCAGCAGCATCGGCACACCCTGCGAGAGCAGCAGCGTGACGATGACGTTGCGCTGCTGCCGCGCCCGCAGCTCGAGCACGGCGGCATCCTGCGTGTCGCCCTCGGCGCCGCAGTTCCAGGAGCGGTTGTTGCTCTCGCCGTCGCGGTTCTCCTCGCCGTTGGCCTCGTTGTGCTTCTCGTTGTAGGAGACCAGATCGCGCAGGGTGAAGCCGTCGTGCGCGGTGACGAAGTTGATGGAGGCGTGCGGGCGCCGCCCGGTGGGCTCGTAGAGGTCCGAGCTGCCGGTGAAGCGATTGGCGAATTCGCCCAGCTTGGAATGCTCGCCGCGCCAGTAATCGCGCACGGTATCGCGATACTTTCCATTCCATTCCGACCATTGCGGCGGGAAGTTGCCGACCTGGTATCCGCCTTCGCCCACATCCCACGGCTCGGCGATCAGCTTCACCCGCGACACCACCGGGTCCTGCTGGATCAAGTCGAAGAAGGCGCTCAGCCGATCGACCTCGTGCAGGCCGCGCGCCAGCGCCGAGGCCAGATCGAAGCGGAACCCGTCGACGTGCATCTCCAACACCCAGTATCGCAATGAATCCCCATCTGGTCCCCCTCGCAGGTATGGTTGTAGACCACGTCGAGGAAGACCTCGATCTCGGCGCGGTGCAGGGTCTTCACCAGCTGCCGGAATTCCTGCACCTGCTCGCCGCGCTGGCCGCGGCTGGAATACTCGTTGTGCGGTGCAAAGTATCCGATCGAATCATATCCCCAGTAATTGCGTAATCCCGCATCTCGGAGCCGCTGCGAATGGACGAACTGATGCACCGGCAGCAGTTCCACCGCCGTCACGCCCAGCCCCCGCAGGTAGTCGATGGCGGCCGGCGAGCCCAGGCCGGCATAGGTGCCGCGCTGCTCCTCCGGGATCTCGGGATGCCGCTTGGTAAAGCCCTTGACGTGCACTTCGTAGACGACCGTCTGGTGCCACGGCGTCCGCGGCGGGCGGTCGTCGCTCCAGTCGAAATAAGGATTGGTCACCACGCAGCGGGGCATGAAGGGCGCGCTGTCCGATCCGCTGACGACCAGGTCGCCCTCGCCCAGCTTGTACGGGTACACCGCCTCGTCCCAGCGGGGCTGGCCTTCGATCGCCTTGGCGTAGGGGTCGAGCAGCAGCTTCGCGGGATTGCAGCGCTGCCCCTGCTCGGGAGCCCAGGGTCCGTGCACGCGGTAGGCATAGCGCTGGCCTGGCCCGATGCCGGGCAGGTAGCCGTGCCAGACGTAGCCTCCGTGCTCGGGAAGCTCGATCCGCTGCTCGTGGCCGCTCTCGTCGAAGAGGCAAAGGTCGACGCGGGTGGCGATCTCGGAGAAGAGCGCGAAGTTGGTGCCGGCGCCGTCATAGGTGGCGCCGAGTGGATAGGAGCGGCCGGGCCAGATCTGCATCGTGCAAGAGTCTGAATCCGCGGGCCGCGGCGCAATCCACCCTGTGCCGATTGTCAGGTAGAGCGTGTTTCGGGCACCACTCCGAAGATGGTGATCGCGGCGTACACGAGGGGCGGAAGTTAATCACCTCCGCCCGGTCGGGCAGCAACTTGTCCCCGCTTGCGCTCGATGAACGCGCGCTTCGCCCGCGCGCCGCGCCGCTCCATAGCGGGCTGCAGCAGCAAAAGCAGTCCCGTCGACAGGTAGCCGAGCGTGCAGAGCTTGCCCGAGAGCCACGGCACCGCGACCTCTTCGTGTCCGTGGCGCAGGCAGGCCATGATCGCATCGGCGACTTCATCGGCGGTGCTCATCGGCTGCGAGAAGTTGATGTCCGCCACCGCTTCCAGATTTTCGCCGAAGAAGCCGGTGTCGACGGGCCCGGGTGAGACGACCGAGACGGAGATGCGCTGCTCGCGCAGCTCCTGCCGGATGGCCCGCGAGAACGCGCGCAGCCCCGCCTTCGAAGCGCCGTACGTCGCCTGGAAGCGCACCGGCACCATGCCCGCGAGGCTGGCGACGTTGACGATGCTGCCGCCCGGCCGCAGCAGGGGCGCGGCGGCGCGGCACAGCACCACGGGCGCGGTCAGGTTGGTCGTGACCACGTCGGCGAGGTCGAGCGGCGGGTGGTTCAGCATCGGGCCGCGGTGGTTCAGGCCCGCGTTGTTGATGACGATGTCGAGCGCGCCCATGCGGTCGACGACCTTCTGCGGCAGCGCGGCTACCGCGGGCAGGTCCTTGACGTCGAGGGGAAAGATCTCCGCGCGGCTGGAGCGTGTTTCGGTATTCGCCGAAACACGCGGCAACTGCGTAGCCCCTGAGAATCCGATGGCGCCGCGGGCTAGCGATGCCGCCGCCTCGCGCAGCGTGCGCTCGGTGCGCGCCACCAGCGCCACGCGCGTCCCTGCGGCGACCAGCTTGCGGGCGACGGCAAGGCCAATCCCGGATGAGCCACCGGTGACCAGCGCAACTTTCTCTGCGGGCATGTCATCCTCCTGACTACTAGGAACTGGTCCAGAGCCGCGCCTCCGTCAGGCTGGCCGGCTGTCCGCCTGCAGGGCCGAGCAGCACCAGCGAGCGCGCGTAGTACTCGAGCAAGTCGCGGGCGTACGGATGGTCGCCCAGCCGCACGCGCCCCTTCGCCAGGGAGAGCGCGCGGCGCTGGAGGAGGCGCTCCAACCCGAGGCGGACGATCTGCTCCGCCTCTTCCGAGCAGAGCAGGTCGGTCTCCAGCCGCGCCAGATCGCGGTTGCGGTCCAGGTCCTCGCGCAGGTCGGCGCGGGCGGCGCGCTGCGGATCGAACTCCCGGCCGAGCGCCGTCCGCGCGCCGCGCTCCTCCAGGGTCGCGCGCAATTCGCGCACGCGGGCCGCGAGCTCGCTCAGCGTGGCGTCGCACTTCAATTCCAGCGCGGCGCGGGAGAGCAGCGGCACCGGGGTGGCGGGGATGGTGCGGGCGATGCGCTCCATCAGCGTGCCGGCGACCTCCTTGGCGATGGCGCGCCGCGCGTCGTCGGTCAGCGCAGCGAGCCCTTGCGCCTGCGGCAGGTCGCGCAGCCGGATCGGCTCGCCGAACGCCACCGCGACGTAGCCGTTGCGCTGCAGCCGCCCGGTTGCCACTCGCAGCACATTGATGACCACGCGCGAGGGCACCACCCACAAGAGCCGCAGCGCCCCGCGCAGCTTCTCCGCCCGCGTCGGCGGATTCGCGCGACCGCGCAGCTCCGCCAGCAGCGCCTCGTCCTCCAGCACTCGGTCGTAGTTGATGCCCACCGGCACGAAGTACAGCTCGCGGTCGAGGCCTGGCTCCGCCGACAGCTGGCCTTGAAGAGCGCGTCGAGCGGGAAGACGCGCGCCCATTCGCCGACCGCGTAGCTGATGGCCACCTGCCGCGCCAGCGCCCAGCTGACGACCAGGTAGTCGAAGTTGCTGCGGTGGTTGATGAGGAACACCGCGGTCGCGTTCGCGGGCAGCGCAGCGGAGACGCGCTGCAGGCTCTGCGCGTCGACCACCGGGCGGTAGACGGCGCGGATGGCCGCGCGGGCCAGCTTCATCCCGAACTGGAAGTAGGCGGTGAGCGAGAAGGCCGGCACGATCTCGTCGATGTACTCCTCGACCCGCGCGCGCACGTCTTCCGGCCGCTCGCCCTTGTCGGCAGCCGCGGCCATGGCCTGCACGATGGAGCGATCGTTGAGCAGCTCCTCGCGGACCAGCAGCTTGCCGCCGAACTTGAAGAGGTCGACGCGCACGCCGTGCTGGTCGGCGTAGCCGCGCGCGCGCCTGAGCAGGGACTCGCGCGCCTTCCGCAGCGCGAAATAGCGCAGCGCTTCGTAGAGCGGAATCGCGATCGCGACCGCGATCAGGGCGCGCAGCATCGATCGAGACTACCATTGCGCGCGATGATCCTTCCCCTGAGCGCGGTGTGGCTGGCGGCGCACGGAGCGTACCGTGCGCTGGGCTTTCGCTCGCGCCTGCTGCGCGTCTCCGGGCACAATGCGCACCTCTACGACCGGAAGGGGCAGGGCGTGGGGCCGCCGGTGCTGCTGGTGCACGGCATGGGAGGCAACGCGGCGGGCTTTCTGCCCATCGTGCGCGCGGTGGTGCGGGCCTCGCGCCGCGTGGCCGCGGTCGAGCTGCCGGGGCACGGGCGTGCGCGGCTCTCTGCGGGCGAGCAGCCCGCGTCGATGCAGGAGTGCGCGCAGGCGGTGGGGGCGGCGCTGCTCGAGCTGGGCGAGCCGGCGGCAGCGCGAAGGCGGCGCTGGAAACGAGCCGCCGCCTCTACCAGCGCCCGCCGCGGCTCGGCTGGTTGTTCGCCCGCGACCTGGGCCGGCACTGGGCGTCGGCGGCGGTGCAACAGTTCGTCTCCGAGATGGCGAGCGACCTGCCGGGGATCGATCCGGCGCTGCTCTCCGCCATCGACAAGCCGGTGCTGATCCTCTGGGGCGAGGGCGACCGAATCCTGCCGGCTTCCAGCGTGGATTACTTCCGCAAGCACCTGCGCCGCGGCGCCGTCGAGGTGGTTCCGGGCAGCGGCCACCTGCCGATGGTGGAGCAGAGCGCGCTGGTGGCGGCGCGCATCGCCCGATTTTTACAGGAAGTATAAAGTGAAGTACGAACCGGCGCGCTGGCTCTTCGGGCCCAATCTGATGACCGTCTTCGGCCCGCTCTTGCGGACCGGTCCAGAGGTGCCGCTGCGCCGCGAGCGCTGGGAGCTTCACGACGGCGACTTCGTCGACGTCGATCGCCTCGAGGGCAGAGCCTCTGCTCCGCTCTTCGTCGCGCTGCACGGCCTCGAGGGCAGCTCGTCCGCGCACTACATCCGCGGCCTCCTCAGGCAGGCGCGGCTTCGCGGCTGGCGCGGCCTCGCCCTCAACTTCCGCGGCTGCTCGGGCGACATGAACCGCCTGCTGCGCTCGTACCACTCCGGCGAGACCTCCGATCTCAACGAATTGATCGCGCGGGTGCGCGGCGAGGCGGACCGCATCGTGATCGCGGGCTGCTCGCTGGGCGGCAACGTGCTGGTGAAGTGGCTGGGCGAGCAGGGCGGAGAGGTGCCGCGCGAGATCCGCGCCGCCGCCGCGCTCTCGGTGCCGTTCGACCTCGCGGCCTGCTCGCGCACCCTCGACTCGCAGGGCTTCTGGCGCTGGGTCTACCGCACCCGCTTCCTGCGCACGCTGAAGCGCAAGTCGCTGCTCAAGGAGTCGCGCTTTCCCGGCGAGTTGAATGCACAGCGCGTCCGGGGCGCGCGCACGCTCTTCGAGTTCGACGACGCCGTCACCGCTGCGGTGCACGGCTTCAAGAGCGCTCCCGACTACTACGCGCAGAGCTCCAGCGGTCCCTTCGTGGCCGAAAGGCGGGCACCTCGGATTCGTCGAAGGCTCGATGTGGCGTCCGCGCTACTACGCGGAGCGGCGCGCGGCCGAGTTCCTGGCGGCGCACCTAGAATAGATCGCGGCGGCGGCGCGCGGTCGAGTTCCTGGCAGCGCACCTGGGATAGATCGCGGCGGCGCGGCGCGCGTTGAGCCCGGGCGGAGGGTCTCATGCGCCGAACACTCGCCCTCGCCGCCCTCGCCCTGTCCTCGCTCTTCGCCGCCGTCCTCGTCGCGCAGCTCCGGCCCGCCGTCCGTCCCGAGTCGCGCCCCGGGATCCGTCCCGAGCCGCCGCCTGCGCAGGGCGTCCGCGCGGGCGGTTTGCGCATGACCACGCAGCTCGACCGGCGCTACCTGCCGGAGAGTGGCGGCGCCGAGGCGTATCTGCAGATCGATCTGGTTGCCGACGCGGATCCCTCTGCCCGCCGCCGCGTGCCGGTCAACGCCGTCCTCATCCTCGACCGCTCCGGCTCGATGATCGGCGCCAAGCTGGACCGCGCGCGCGACGCCGCCCGCGCGCTGGTGCAGGCGCTGGGCGACTGCGACCGCCTCGCCATCGTCGAATTCGGGAGCGACACCTCGGTGCTGGTCCGCTCGACGGAGGTGACCGGCGCGGCGCGCGTGCGGGCGCTGCAGGCCATCGAAGCGCTGCGGGCCTTCGGAGGAACCAACATGTCCGCCGCCTTCGACGCTGCGGCGCCGGAGCTTGCCAGCGGCCACTCCGCGGGCCGCATCGACAAGGTCTTTCTCGCCTCCGACGGCCAGGCCAACGAAGGCATCGCCGACCACGCGGGCCTCTTGCGCCTCGCCCAGCGCGACTTCGCAGGCGCAACCGTCTCCACCTTCGGGATGGGCGAGGACTACGACGAGGACTTGATGACCGCCTTCGCTTCGCAGAGCGGCGGCCGGGCGCGCTACATCGTCGCGCCCGAGGTGCTGCCCGGCGCGGTCCGCGAAGAGCTGAGCCGCGCGGCCGCCGCAGTCGCCCGCAACGTCCGCCTGCGCATCGACGGCGCCTCGGGTGCGTCGATCGAGCGCGTGCTGGGATACGAGGTCGACGGCAGCTGGGCGCGCCTGCCGGACTTCGCCGCGGGCGAGGAGCGCCGCGTGCTGGTGAAGCTGCGCGTTCCGCCGGGCCGCGGGATCTCGTCGCTCGCGCAGGTGGAGCTGCGGCTGGACGATGCGGCCTCGGGTGTGGGCGCTGCGGCCGTCTCCTCCGTGCAGGCCGCGTACACGGCGGATCCCGCGCTGCTCCTGCTCGCGCCCACCGCCGCGGCCGTCGAGGGAGCGAAGGCGGAGATGGCGGACCTCGCGCAGCATGCCGCGCGGTTGCAAGAGGAAGGGCGCCGCAGGGAGGCGGCTGCGCAGGTCGCCGTCCTCCGGAAGGTGGCGATGGCGGCCGCCCGCTCCACACCCGCAGCCGCGGCGCCGATGCTGCGCACCGCGGCGGAGTACGCGGACGGCGTCGCTGCCATCGACGCGCCCGGCGGCGCCGCGAACAAGGCGCTCAAGCAGAAGACGTTCGATGCGGTGCGCGCGCCAGTCGGGGGATGGTGAGGCCATGGACGTGCGCTTCGTGGATCATTCGCACTTCCAGCGCGCGGCCGGTTTTGCGGCGCTGGGCGCAGCAGTGCTGGCGGTGGTCGCGCCGCAGTCCGCGCTGGTTCCGGCCGCGGTGGCGGGGAGCGGGTTCGCCGTGTCTCTGGCGCCGCGGCTCGCGGGCGCGGCGCGTAAGCGGCGCATCGTCGCGGCGGTCGCGTGCGCGCTCCTGTGTGCGGCGATCCTGTGCGCGGCGATCCTGGATGCGCGCGCGGCCTGGCCGCTGCCGCTCTCCGGGGCGCTCTTGGGCCTGCTCTTCGCCGTCGCGCGGCGCGATTCGGCGAGAGCGGCGGGATGGGCGGTTCCGTCCACCGCGGCCGTGGCGCTCGCTGCCGCGCTGGTCGCGGGCGCGGTGCTGCTGGCCTCGATCGCTTCGGCTCCTCTCGCTTCGGCGCTGGCGGCCATCCTGCCAGGCTGGATCGCATCGGGCGCGTCGGGCGCGGCCTTCGGGCTCTGGGCCGGGTTTGCCGCAGCGCCGCTGCACGTCGAGATCGGCGGAGACGCGGTGGAGGCGCGGCTCTCGGCGCTGCGGGCGTCGCTGCCGGCCGAGGTGCGCGGGCTGGCCGAGCGTGCTGCCGAGGCGCGCCGCGGCGCCGCCGAAGAGCTGCCTGCCGGAGCGCGCGGCGACCTGCGCGGCCTTCTGGATGCGCTGGCCCTCGCCGCCCTCGACGTGGCAGAGCGGACGGCGTCGCTGTCGCGCTCGGCCGCGCCGCCGTTGGAAGACGATCTGCAGCGAAGGTTCGCGCAGCTGACGAAGAGCGCCGAAGGCGCAGAGGACCCCGCCGCGCGCAGCAGCTACCAGCGCGCTGCCGAAGCGCTCGAAGGCCAGCTCGAGCACTTCCGCCGCGTCCGCCGCGCCCGCGAGCGCGCGCTGGCGCGGCTGCACGAGGACGTCGCCAACCTCGAGCGCGCCCGCTTCTCGCTCACGCTTCTGCGGGGCGCCGGGGCGGAGCGCGGCGCCACCGAGCTGACCCTGCTGCACGATCGCCTCCAGCACGGCGCCCTCGCCTTCGAGGCGGAGGACGAACTGGCCGCCCCTCCGGAGCGCGCGCGGGCGTAGTACTGTTGCGCCGTGCCCGACGTCTGGGACCCAGGGCAGTACGAGCGCTTTCGCGCCGAGCGCGCGCAGCCGTTCCACGATCTGCTGGCGCTGGTCGAGCCGCGCCCGTCGATGCGCGTCGCCGACCTCGGCTGCGGCACCGGCGACGCCACCCTGGAGTTGCACCGCAAGCTCGCAGCGCGCGAGACGGTGGGGCTCGACAAATCGGCGGCGATGCTGGCCCGGACGCCGCGCGCGGAGGGTCTGCGCTTCGAGCAGGGCGAGATCGAGGAATTCGCGCCGCCCGAGCCCTTCGACCTCGTCTTCAGCAACGCCGCGCTGCACTGGGTGCCAGACCATCCCGCGCTCCTGCGCAGGCTGACTGCCCTGCTGGCGCCGGGCGGGCAGTTCGCGGCGCAGATGCCGATGAACGACGAGCACCCTTCGCACGTCACCGCGCACGAGCTGGCGCGGACTCCGGAGTTCCGCCGGCTACTGGACGGCTTCGAGCGGCGCGCGCCCTTGATGGAGCCGGTGCGCTACGCATCCTGGCTACACCGGCTGGGCTACGCGCGCCAGCACGTGCGCGTGCAGATCTACGGACACGTCCTCGAGAGCCGCGAGCAGGTGATCGAGTGGGTCCGCGGCACGCTGCTCACCGACTACCAGAAGCGCCTCGCGCCCGCCGACTGGGAGGAGCTGGTCGGTCAACGGCCGATGCGCGAGCGCGCCTCCGAGAGGGCGCGGTGGATCTCCTCGAGCGCGTTCCGGCTCTGCGCGGCCTCGTCGGCGTCGGCGGTGGCCGCGAGCAGTTCCTCGGCCAGGCGCTCGCGGTCGCTGCGGGCCGCGAGCAGCTCGCCGCGCGCTTCGTCGCGCTCGCGGGTGCGCTCGGCCAGCTCGCTGGTCAGGCGCTGGGCGGAGTCGCGGGCCTGCGCTGCTTCGCCGCGGGCGCGCTGCACCTCCTGCGCCGCGGCGGCGCTGCGCGCCTTCTCCTCGCGCAGCTCGCGGGAGAGGCGGGCCACCTGCGCGAGCGCGCCGTCGCGCTCGGCCTCCAGGAGCTCCAGCTCGCCCAGCAGATCGCGGGCGGCGGCAGCGCGCTTCTCCACCTCGGCCGAAAGGCGCTGCGATTCGGCGCGCTCGTCGCGCGACTCGTCGGCGGCCTTGCGCAGGCTGGCGAGCGCGGCGTCGAGGTCGGACTTGAGGCGCGCGTTGGCCTCGGCGGCGCGGGAGAGCTCGGTGGTGAGCTCGCGGGCGAGGTCTGCGACCTCGGCGGCGGCGGTGGAGGGATGGCGGCGCTTCGGAGAGGTCTCCGGCGCAGCAGGCGCTTCGGTAAGTGGTTCGGCGGCGGCGAGAGCGCGGCGGCGGACTTCGGAGAGGCGCGCAGAGCGGTCGGAGTCGGAGTCGGGAGCGGGAGCGCGAGCGAGAGCGGGAGCAGCGGGAGCGGGAGCGGCACCAGCGCGAGCGGGAGGAGCGGGAGCGGGCTCGCGGAGGGGTGAGGGGTCGGGTAGAGGTGCGAGTGCGGGGCTGGGGTTTTCGGGCTGCGGCTTCGGCTTCGCTTCGGGCTGGGGATCGGCGACTGCGAGAGTGGCCGATTCGGCAGTGAGTGCTTGATCGTCGGCGAGTGGTTCATCCATCGCCCGCCCCATCCGGACGCGGGGGCGGACCTTGGGAAGGTTTTCTTCGAAGCCGCGCTTCATCGATGGCTCCTCATGCCGGCTCCGCCAGCTTCAGCTTGCCCCACTCGCCGATGCGCTCCTGCACTTCGTCGAGCACGCTCTGGATGTCCTGCGCGCCCTTGCTCTCGGCATCGTAGGCGAAGATGGGAATGCCCTCGCTCGAGGCCTGCGCGAACTTGGTGCACTGCCGGATCACCTGCTTGAGCAGGAAGTCGGGATAGTGCTTCTCCAGCGCCTCCTTCGCTTCCTTGGCGATCTTGTACGTCGCGTTGTAGGCGTTGATGATGATGAAGATGTGATCGAGCACGTGCTCGAGATCCTCCTCCAGGCCCTGCACCGTCTCGAAGAGGAGCTTGAGGCCGTGGAAGGAGAGGAAGTCCGCCAGCACCGGCACGAAGAGGTCGTGCGCGGCCATCAGCGCGTTGAGGTTGAGAAGGCCGAAGCTCGGCGGCGCGTCGAGCACCGCGAAGTCGTACGCGCCCTCGATCTCCTTGAGCACGTTGCGCAGCCGGAACTCGCGGGCGGCGAGCGGCATCAGCGAGAGGTCGATGGTGCTCATGGTGAGGTTCGAGGGCACCAGGTGGAGCCCCGGCATCCCCGTCTTCACGATCACCTTTTCCAGCGGCGCCTTCTTGATGATGGCGTCGAAGAGGGTCTTCTCCGATCCCTCGCTGGAGACGCCCAGGCACTTCGAGGCGTGGCCCTGCGAGTCGAGGTCGATCACCAGCACGCGGTAGCCCATCTCGGCGAGGCGGAAGGCGTAGCTCGAGGACACGCTGGTCTTGCCGGTGCCGCCCTTGAAGTTGAGGAAGAGCTGTTTGCGCAGCGGCCGCTGCTTGGGAACGCGTTCGAGCGCCACGCGGGCGGAGGCGAGATCCTCGACGGAGTAGAGCGTCTTTTGCGCGGCGCCGGGCGCGGGCGAGACGGAGGAGTGCACCACGCCCTTTTCCTCGGCCAGCGCGAGCTCGCGGGCGGAAAGGCCGAGCACCTCGGCGAAGCGGCGTCCCGAGTAGCGGATCTGCTCCATCACCGCGAACCTCCTTCTGCCAGCACCAGGCGCTTTCCGCGGCGGCCGATGCGGCCGGCGGCGAGAAGGCGTCCGGCCAGCGCTTTCGCCTCGCTTTCGGGGACGCCGAGATGCTCGGCGAGCTCTTCCTCGGTGAGTCCAAAGAGCGCGGCTTGCACCGCCTGCAGGACCTCGCCGGCCGGGTCGCGGGCGGGCGGCGCTTCCGGCTCGACGGGCGCGGGGGCTTCGCGGCGGGCGGCGTCGCAGGCGGCGCGCACCGAGGCCTCCGCATCGAAGGAGAGCTGCGCGAGGAGATCGTCGAATCCTTCCGCGGCGGCGAGCGCGGCGGCGCGGCGGCGGACGGCGGGCGCGGGATCCTGCACTGCGCAGATCAGTGCGGCGCGGGCGCGCGAGGGCAACAGGCAGAGGGCCTCCGCGGCGGCGAGGCGCACCAGCGCCGGTTCGTCTGGAGACTGGAGCTGCGCGACGATCTCGGCGGCGCCGTCGCCTCCGCAAGCGGCGAGCGCGCGGGCGATCTGCGCGCGGGCCTTCGCATCCTTCTCGGCGCCGAGCGCGGAGGCGAGCACGGGCGCGGCCGCCGCCAGCGCACGGGCGCCGCGCGCGCGGCCAGCTCCGCGTCGGCGGCGCCGCCGATGCGACCTTCCGCCCAGAGCTGGCGCGCCTGTTCGATCGGCTCGGCTTCGCGCTGCGCCGGCGGAGGCGGCGGCTGCGCGTGCTCCAGCGCCGGCGGCGCGATGCCGGCCTGGGCGAGCAGCGCGTCGCAATGCTTCTGGCGATCGCGCAGGGCGATGATCTCTCCGCGCAGCTCGCTGATGAACTGCGCCAGCGCTGCCGGCGCCTCGTCGCCGCTGCGGGCCTGCTCGATCATCTCGGCCATCCAGCGCTCGCGCTCGGCGCGCCCGGCGGCGATCTTCTGCTGCGCCTCGGCGAGCTCGGCCTGCAGCTGCGCGGTCCTCGCGCGCTCGGCCTCGAGCGACGGCCCGTCCTGGTGCCCGCGCGACGGATGCGAGAGGAGCGCCGCGAGCCGCGATCGCTCCGCTTCCAGCTCCGCGAGCTGCAGCCGCGCGGACTTTGCGCGCTGATCGGCGGCGCGCGCTTCCTCCTCGGCGCGGCCGCGCTCCAGCTCCGCCGATGCACAGCGGGACTGCGCGGCGGACAGCTCGGCGGCCAGCTCCGAGAGCCGCCACTCGAAAAAGACGATCTTCTCCAGCGCTGCCCGCAGCAGATCCGCTGGACTGGGCGTACCCTGCGCGGATGCTGCAGCTTGTCGATCGGCCACGGCGCCATATCCTTCGCGCTCTTGACGAATTTGCGGTGCCGGCGGATCGAGCGCTCGGCAGCACAGTATCTTGAGTGGATCGATCGGTCAAGTTCTCCGATCGACGGCACAAAAAGAGCAGGGCGCGGGCGAGGCCCCCCGGCCCGCCCGCGCCCCGCATTGTCGGCGTTACCCCCGCAACGCCAACCCTACGATTGCGCCTGCAGGCGATCCCGCCGGATCGCCGCAGGGTTCCCCACCGCCCCCGGCACGGAGAGGCAGCAAGTGGCATGCCAGCAGCCGCTCGTCATGCAGCTTCGCGGCTGCCACCCTTGGCCAATTCCGGCAACTCGGCGAGCAGGCGGGCGCGGCGTTCCGCCAGCGACAGCGAGGCGGAATCTTGAAGTCCGCGCGCGCCGAGCGGCGCGGCGAAGAGCGCGTCCATCCAGCCTTGAGCGCCGGAGCGGCCGGCGCGAGCCGCCAGCTCGACGAGCAACGCCGCATCGAGCGCTCGCGCCGCGTGATAGAGCGCCACTTGCCCTCGCAGCTCGAGCGACAGCTCGAAGGCGCCGCCGGCCCACGCCGAGCCGAGCACCATCTCGGAAGTGCGATCGGGCCCGCCCCACAGAGGCGCGCCGCGCTCCTCGGCGCGGGTAGACAGGGAAGCCGCACCCGAGAGCGAAAGGCCCTCCCCGGCCAGGATCTGCGAGAGCATTTCGCGCAGCACCATGTCGGGGCCGAGAAGTCCGGCGCCCGCGATGGGCAAACCTTTCTCTTCGAACAGCGCCGGGACTCCGGGCGCGCAGAGCGCTGCGTCCTGCCCTGCTGCCACGAAGGCGCAGCCGGCCTGCGCGGCCGCCGCGGCATAGACGAGGCCAGGAGTCACCCAGTCGGCGTTCTGGTCCAACGCATTCCACACTTCGTCCGCAGTCGCGCCCAACCGGGGCGGCGGAGTGCGCAGTCCCGGAATCGTGCACACCACGACACCGCGGGCGCAGTGGTGGTGTGCGAGGAAGCCGCGGAGGTCCTCGGCGAGCATGTCGGCCAGCTCCCGGCGGGTGGGCGCGTTCCGGGCGCCGAGCATGGCGCGCACCTTGCGCAACTCGGGCCGCAATTCGTCCACCAGCGAACGGCTGACGAGCGCCGCCCGCAGCGCCGCGCGATGGGCGTCGTCCTCGAGCAGCTCGAAGGCGCCCAGCACCAGGTCGCCCAGCTCCGCCAGCGGGGCCCGTTCCCGCAGCGGTACCAGCGAGCCTGCCGGCGAGCGCCCGGCTCCTCCTGCCTCGACGAGGCTTCCGAAAGGATGGACGAGGTGAGCGCGCGCCGCGAGCACGCCCGCGATCAGCGAGCTGCCGACGCCTCCCATTCCCACCACGACCAGCCCTGTCGGCCCCATGTCGTCGCCCTCCTGCCCGCCAGCCAAGCGCCCACTTCCACGCCTGGGAAACGGTTTGCAGTGCGCGTGCCATTGTCAATGCGCCGTGTCCGGGTTAGAACGCGCTCCCTTTTGGGAGGTAGCACCCGATGGCCGAAACCACCGAGCAGCGCCGCAAAACGCACGCCCCCGCGCCCAAGGGAGGCACCGAGAAGAAATGCAGCATCGAAGGCTGCAAGCGCGCGTACCAGGCCAAGGGCTACTGCTTCTTCCACTACGACAAGTGGAAGGGCGGCGAGCTGCCCAAGGGCCGCTACAAGACCTGCAGCAAGGAAGGCTGCCTCAAGAAGGTGGTCGCCCACGGGCTCTGCGCGGAGCACCAGTCGAAGAAGGCGGGCGAGACCGCCGCCGCCCCTGCTGCTCCCGCCGCTCCCGCTGGTCCCGCCGCTTAGGCGCGCTCATGCGCGGGCTCCTCCGGCGGGAGGAGCCGGCCCGCTGGTGAAGCGCGCCGTTCCTGCGACGGAGCGCGCGGCTTCCGCGGGCGTCTGCAAAGCGATCATCGCTTCGAGCAGCTTGCGATCCATCGTGAGCTGCTTGCGCTCTGCGGCCACGTCGGCCTTCTCGACTTCAGGCGTATCCGGCCGCTGCGCCCGCTCCTCGCGGGCTCGCAGCACGTGCTCGCGGTTCTCCAGGCCGCGGCGATCGCTTTCGAGAGCTTCCTGCGACAGCTCCGATTCTCCCGAGGGCCGATAGCGGAGGAGAAACTGCAAGTCGTCCGGGCTGACGACCGCGCCGACCACCTCGCCCCGCCGAACGACGATGGTCCGACGCTCGCCATACGCTGCGGTGTTGAGGACCCAGGCGAAGGTCCGGCGTGCCTCGCGTACCGAGAGGAATTGTTCCATCCGCTCATCATGCGTGGCGGGTCTGACATTTCGTCGGGGCCGGGTCGCTGCTCCGTTGACCAGGCCGTCCGTGCGCCACGGATCCGATCCTGGCCGGCCGTCGCGCATCTCGAAGCCGGCGACTGCGACACGCCGGGGCGGGC
>WNFI01073902.1_pt1 | contig 42437 bp, 28 predicted proteins | sample 5400471 | NCBI WGS metagenome assembly WNFI01 (sample SAMN13153348, study PRJNA577476) | soil metagenome | isolation source: 100 cm saprolite on Douglas fir-dominated hillslope | place: USA:California | collected 2013-09-17 | reverse complement strand
CACCCACGTCAGGAACAGGCGTCGCAATAACGCGCGCCACCACGGGCGATGATCGAGCAGCGTCGAATCGCCGCGGAACAGTACCGGCAGCCGGCCTTTAAAGTGCCGAAGCACCCGCAGATGCGCCTGGGAATTCCAGGTGTACACGAGGACGGCGTCCGGCTCCCAGGCCTCTAGTTCCCGCGCGAGCGTCGGCGTGTTCAACCCGTTGAAATGATCCAACCCGGGACGTTTCGCGACGTTGGGCACGAACTGGTACTCATAGCCGTCGAGGAGCGGGATATCCCATTTGACCGCCGCGCCAAAACCCGTGTCGAACATGCCGCCGGTGGCCGCTTGAGACCACGTATAGAAAACCCGCAGATCGATCTGGCGCGACTGTGCCAGCGCCCGAAATACCGGCGCGTAATACTGGATTGGGTGAGTGCAGACAATCGCCAATTTACGCGGCGGCATGGCGCTGAGAATCCTTGCGGGGAACGCGACAGTTTTTATTCTAGTTCACAGAGCGCCCGTTCGAACAAAAAAAGCCACCTGCAAGATGAATGCAACATACATGGGGCATGGTGGATGAGACAATGATCCATGCACCCAAACGCCTGGGGCACACTGTAAGGCGAACTCGATGGCGTTAGGTCGGTTTCTCGCATTCTTCGTGCTGTTTGTCAGCTGGGGCGTCATGGCGGCGGCGCCGCAAGTGTATCGTCAGGCGGCCTATGAGAGTCCCGTGAGGGGCGAGCCGGACGACTTGTTGCTGCTCGCCGGTTACGGCTTCGCGGTCGACGACACGGTGGTTTATCGAGCGGTCTCGGATACCACAGGCGTGTTAGCTGCTCCTAACCAAGTGCCGGTCCGTTCCGACTCGGAATCGGGGGTAGCTCCCGTCGTCAGCTCTGCGGGCGTGCCGTATTCTTTGACGATCAAGCTACCGCAAACTATGCGTGCGGATCAGTCCTATGCATTGTGGGCACGTACCGCTCGCGGAGAATGGAGCCAGGCGGTCAGGATCAATGACGCCCGCCCGCTGTGGGTAAGCCCAGCGTATGTGTACGCCTCCGCCTCGCCCGCCGGACTGCCGCGCGAGCTCAAGATCGTGGGTCGCAATCTGCGGCCTGGCCCCGGCCAATCGACAAAGATCAGACTCATCGGCCCGCAACGGTTCGCCGATATGGCCATGTCCGATGCCCGGACATCGGACACAATGAATGAGTATGTTGCTCGAGTCCGGCTACCGGAGCACCTGGTGCCGGGCAGCTATCGAATCCAAGTGAACCGCGATGGTGCTAGCTGGGTGGAGCTGGAAGGCCAGTCGCTCGACGTTATGCCGGATCCACCGCCTGCTGCCGAATTTTCCGTGGGTGATCCACGATTCGGAGCCTGCCGTCCGGATGACGGCGTTGACGATACCGCGTGCATCGTGCGCGCGATGGCCGCCGCCGCCCACGCGGGCGGCGGCGTCGTCCGTTTTGGTGCCGGAACTTGGGATCTCATTGACAGCAGTCAGCCGGGATTGGTTGCGAACGAAGGCATCCTCGTGCCGGCGGGCGTGCAGCTTCGGGGGGCAGGAAGCGCTCTGACCCGGGTAGACCGACACGCGGAGTGGAATGCCCGCTCGGCGACCGCGGCGTTCACGCTGGTAGGACATACGCTTGTGACCGGGTTCACCTTTCGCGATCTTCAAGTGTATCGACCAGCCGATCAGGCGGGACCCTTCCTGCAATTGGGCGAGGATTGGCAGCGAGGCGCATCCGTCGACGCGGCTCTGGTCAGTGACGTAGTCATCGCTCGAAACGTATTTGACAAACCCATGGTCGCGATCGGGTCAGGAGGTCTGCCGATCGATCGGCTATTCATTGCCTATAATACCTTCGGCGCCTACCGCTCCGCGTTGGAACTCGGCGGCGATCAGTTCAACATGATCCACAAGTACCGCCTTGACGACTCGATCATCGACTACAACATGTTCAAACCCGGCAGTGAATTGGATTTGATCCGGAAAACCGGGACCATCGCGAGCGAGATAGGGGCTGGTCACCGGGTTGATTTCAGCGGTAACACCGCCGACGGCGCCTCAACCGATTATCTCTATGCGCCGGATGACGCCAAAGGTTGGCGCGCAGCATTCTTCTGGAGTTCGAATAATAACGTGGAGGAGGTATTGGTTTCGCAGAATACAGCGACTTGTACCGGCGATAAGATCGGTGATGGTGAGGCTATTGCCTTCGACAGTAATACCAACACATTTGCCTTCGCCGGCCTGCCTACGGTGGTGCATGCGACTGCCGGCAGCGTCAGCGTATCGGCGCCGCTCACGGAGCGACAACACAATCGTGATGTTTCCGTCGCAAGTTACTACGTCGGTCACTGGGTACAGATCGTAAGCGGCCCAGGCCTAGGCCAGGTGCGCAAAATCATTGGCTACTCGACGGATGCGGTCACACACCTGACCAGCATAAGAGTTGCGCCAGACTGGGACGTCATTCCAGTGCCGGGCAAGACGCGCATCGCGATAGGGCGCGAGTATTGGCAGCTGTATGTGCTCGGCAATCAGGTCGATAATCGCCAGCCTCTGTGCCAGAAGAGCAATCGTAGCCGCCGCGTTGCCGGTTCGGTCGGGCTGTGGGCGCAGACCGCCGACGTCGTGCTGGCAGGCAATCGTCAATACGATTCCGATGGTATTTTCGCACAGCAGAACTATGGATTATTGCAGCCGCTCCGGCATCGGGCTCGGCGTCGCGGCCGCGCCCTGGGAAGATGGGCCGCCGCCCACTGTGAGCTTTGGAGTTTCCATATCGCATAACACCATCCGGCATGCCGATGAGCAGTACGGTGGTGCTATTGCGCAGGTGAATACTTGGTTCGCCGGACCCGAGCCGCATCGCTGGCCGCTGAGCGACAACTTGCTCATCCACCACAATTCCGTCGTGGACATTGAAGGCGCGAGAGCCTTAGCCGTATGCGAAAAGACGAGTCATCCGCGAATGGGCATCGCATTCCCCGACGCCGCAATCGCCTGGCGCACGGTGCTCTACGCCAATTCGTGCAAGAACGTGTCCACGCCGCTCGGTAAGGGCGGAGTAGATACGATCAACGTTTGCCCCTCCTCCGCGAGCGACTCCTGCGAATGTCCGCAGTGATTTCCGTTGACCACGAAGACTCGTGTGTCTTCTGGTGTCCCGCCCACTCGCGCTAATCGCGCAGCGAAGTCACCATCCGAGCGGCTTCCATCAGATTTGATGCGACGAGATCCGGTGGGCTCCGAAGTTGGGCCACCGGCTCTCCGGAGGCAATCAGAATCGTCGTCGCCCCCGCGCGGCGGCCGAACTCGATGTCCGACTCCTTGTCCCCGATCACGATCGCCGACGCCGGGTTGAAGCCCAAATCAGAAGCCGCCTGGGTCAACAATCCCAGCGCCGGCTTTCGACAGGCGCAACCATCGTTGGGTGCATGCGGGCAGTAATAGATGCCCTCGAGTCGGGCGCCCAAATCTTCCACCATGACGGTCAAGCGCGCGTTCATCGCCTCTAACCGTTCGAGCGCAAAGAAGCCGCGTCCTACTCCGGACTGATTGGTGATGACGACAAGGCGGTAACCATGGGAGTACAGCCAACGCAGACCTTCCGATGCCCCCGGTTCAAATTCCAGTCCCGCGGGGTCATCCAGGTATCCGCGATCAATCACCAGGGTCCCGTCGCGATCGAGGATGACGACCTTGTCGGCTGCGCCCGAGCCGCTCACGATCCGGATGAACCGGCGACGCGCTTGACGGTATCGGTCGTGCTGTGGCCGGTCAACAGCTCTGCAAGCACGACCTTACCACCGCGTCTGATGACGAGGTCGGCGCCGACTACCTTATCCACCGTGTAGTCTGCGCCTTTGACCAAGACATCCGGCTCCAAGGTTTCGATGAGATTGATCGGGGTATCCTCGGCGAAGATCACCACGGCGTCGACGGACTTGATTGCCGCGAGCACGGTCGCACGCGCAACCTCGCTTTGTACCGGCCTGTTTGGACCCTTCAACCGGCGAATCGATAGGTCCGCATTGAGCCCCACAATCAACCGATCGGCACTGCGGCGAGCTTGCTCGAGCAGAGAGATGTGCCCCGGATGCAGCAAATCGAAGCAGCCGTTTGCGAACGCAATCTTTAATCCCTGTTCACGCCAGCTGCGAGCCAATTGCAGTACCGTGTCCAGCGCGAAGATCTTTTGCGGATCCGTGCGACCATCGAACGGCCTCAGCGCCGCAATGATCTCTCCGGTGGTGACCGTCGCAGTACCCTGCTTTCCCACCACGATGCCGGCCGCAATATTCGCCAGCGCCGCAGCGTCGCCGACCTCTGCACCCACTGCAACGCCGAGCGATATCGCCGCAACCACGGTGTCGCCTGCCCCCGAGACGTCAAACACCTGGCGTGCTGCGGTCGGCAGATGCACGGCCGAGCCCTCGGCTTGGATAACCGACATTCCATCCTTACCGCGCGTCACGATCATCACGTCGCAGACTCTTTGTTCCAGGATCCGACGCGCCCCGTCGACCACTTGTTCGTGAGTGATGCACTCCTGGCCGCAGGCCTGCTGCAATTCCAACCGATTGGGAGTAAGAATGGTCGCGCCTTGATACCTCGTAAGGTCCTTGGCCTTGGGATCGACGATGATAGTCTTGCCGGCACTTCGCGCAATATCGATGGCGGCACGGGTGACCGAGTCGGACAGAACTCCCTTGGCATAGTCGGAGAGCACGATGACGGACGCATCGCGCAGCGCCACCGAAAATTCATCGAGCAAGGAACGCTCCACACCGGCCGGGAGCGCGGCTCGGCTCTCCTGGTCCGCGCGCATGACCTGTTGTCCATCGGCCACATAACGGGTCTTGACGGACGTGGGGCGCGACGAATCGGCGATCAAGCGCGCATCGATTGTAGGAGATGATGCCAATTGAGCACGCAGATCCTGGGCACCCATGTCCTCTCCGACCACGCCGAGCAGTATCACTCGGGCTCCCATCGCAGCGACGTTGCGCGCCACATTCGCCGCGCCGCCGGGCATGTTCAAGTACCGCTCGACGTTGACCACGGGTATCGGCGCCTCGGGCGAAATCCGTTCCACCGAGCCATAGACGAATCGATCCAGCATGACGTCGCCGAGCACCAGCACGCGAGCGGCGTGGAACCCATTGAGAATCCGAAATAGTTCTTCAAATTGCATGGAGAGATCTACACCAATCCGAGTCGTTGTTCCAAGGCCTTGCACAAGACATGGCCGATCGTAATGTGCATTTCCTGGATTCGCGCCGTCACCGACGAAGGCACGACGATCAGGGCGTCGCACGCAGTGCGCATTTGGCCTCCGGTGCCGCCGGTGAGCCCGACCGTTTTCAGTCCCATGGCTCTTGCCTGCCTTAGACCTCGGAGTACGTTCGCGCTGTTGCCCGACGTAGAAATTCCGACGGCGACATCGCCCTCGCGTCCCAATCCTTCGATCTGGCGCTCAAACAAGGCGTCAAATCCCAGGTCGTTGCCGCAGGCCGTCAGCGCCGACGAATCGGTCGTCAACGCGATGGCAGAAATCGCGGCTCGATCGGCCTTATAGCGGATAATCAGCTCCGCCGCGATATGCTGCGCATCCGCTGCACTGCCGCCGTTTCCGAAGAGCAAAAGTTTGCCGCCACCGCGCACACCCTGTTCCAGGATTTCGAGCGTCTCGATGAACGGTCGACTGATCATCTGCGCAGTCGCCTCGAAGGCACTGCGATGCTCGGCCAGTTCGTGTCGAAGCAGGACTTCCGAATCACCCGGGTGCGACGCGCTGGGCGGATTCTCATGCAACATAATCTGAGTCCTAGGTTTAGCAACCGTCAATTAAACGGGTCATCCGTTGCAAGATAATGTCGGACGTACGTTGAAATGCCATCTTCGAGCGAAGTAAACGAACGGTCGTAACCAGCTGCCCGCAGCCTATCCATGCGAGCTTCTGTGAAGTATTGGTATTTCTCAATCATGGACGGCGGCATATCAATGAATTCGACGTTGCGTGGCTGCCCGGCGGCATCACACAGCGCGTGGGCGAGATCCAGCCACGTGCGTGCCCGGCCTGTTCCCAGATTGAATAGACCCGATACCTGCGGATGATCCACGAGCCAAAGTATGACATCGACGCAGTCCCGCACATAGACGAAGTCGCGCAACTGCCCGCCGTGGACATACTCCGGACGGCAGCTACGAAACAGGCTCAAGGGCCGAGAGGCTCGAACCAGCGCATAGTTTTTTGCGATCACGCTCTGCATCGAACCCTTGTGATATTCATTGGGTCCATAGACGTTGAAGAACTTGAGCCCCACCCATTGCGGCGGCAAGGAAGACGCCCGCTCGGCCAGCCGGGCGATGCGGCGGTCGATGACATGTTTGCTCCATCCGTAGGCATTGAGCGGGCGCAGCAGCGCGAGGGCTTCGCAGCTGAATACGTCGTCAAAGCCACGGGTGCCATCGCCATAGGTAGCCGCCGAGGACGCGTAAATCAACCGCGTCTTCGTTGCGGAGCACCACTCGATTAAATCCAGGGTAGCCCGCACGTTGTTGACGACGATCCGATCTACATCGGTCTCAGTCGTCGCACTGATCGCACCCATGTGAATTACCACGTCAACGCTCGTCTGATTGCGCCGGAGCCAGTCCGAGATATGTTCCGGCGCGATGATATCGGCTATCTCGTGTCTCGCGAGATTGCGCCATCGTTCATCGCTGCGCAACCAATCGCAGACGACAACCTCCTGACCGCGAGCGGCCAGCGCTGCGACAACGTTCGAGCCGATGAACCCAGCGCCGCCCGTTACGACATACATTTGCGTCATCTCCTCGCGCTCATTGTATCCGGTATCGGCCGATCGATGTATTACGCGGCCTCGATCAGAACGACCCAGCGCTCGATCGCACGCCGTAGGTCATATTCTTCGCAAAGTAGTTGCCGGGCACGCGCTCCGAGGCGTGCCAGCGACTCGCGCTCCCCCTCCAGGTTTCGAAGCGTGTACTCCAGAGCAGTCGAATCGCCGACCCTGACGAGCCGACCGCACTGCGAGCGTTCAATGACGCGACCAATATCGCCACCGGTATCGCCGATGAAAATCAGCGGTCTTCCCGCCGCTAGAATGCCGTAGAGCTTGCTGGGCACGATGAGCCCCTCGAGGGCCGGCAGCAAGCTCACGAGATGCACGTCGCCCGCCGCGAGACTGTCTTCCAATGTATCGCGAGGTTGATAGGGCAGAAAGCAAAAATTCTCGAGCGCGCGCTCTGCGACCGCTCGTTTGAGTCCCTCCATCTTGGCCCCGCTACCGATGATCAGGAATATGAATATGGGTTCTCCGTTGAGCGCCTCCGCCGCGCCCAACAGGGTTTCGAACTCGTGCGCTCTGCCCAAATTACCCGAATAGCAAACGACGAAGTGGTCGACGAGACCCAGACGGGCACGCAGGATACTCGTCGAAGGCGGCTTGGGTTGAATCGCATCGCCATCCGCCCAATTTTCTATCACGCAAAGTTTGGATTCCGGAATTCCTCTTGCCGCCAGATACTCACTCATGCGGCCCCCGATCAAGACATTCATCTTTGCGGCGCGCAAAGAAGCATCGCGCGCTCGTTTCAGCAAATTGTCCAGCCAACGCGGCAGCGGATTGGCGCCAAGGTGCGAGGCGACTTCCGGAAACACATCTTGCTGCCAATTGATGAGTGCAGCGCGCTTGGCTTTGGCGATGGGCGCGCACAGAATCGACAACAGCGGCGGATCCGTTTTCGCGACGAGCGCATCGCCGCGCCGCAGGAGCTTCAGCAGCATGATCGCGCAAGTGACGTAGAATGACGCGTAGTCCATGGCTCGGCCGGGCAGGCGGTTGCGGCCGAATCGCGTGGTCGCCACGCGGTGAACGTGTACGCCAAAAAGCATTTCATCGCAGACCAACCGCGTGCTCGGGTCGTCGTATAGCTGGCGAGAGCAAACGACGTGCACACTGAAGCCCCTTGCGGCCAATCCCTTGGCCAAATCGGTCAACATTTGACTCGTGGCCGACTGGTCCGGGTCATAGTAGCGGTTCACAAACACGATTTTTCGGGAGCTGCGTTTTTCTGCTGCAATCATGCTGTCATTCTGATTCCTTAAGATTACAAATTGGCTCGCGCTTATTTCAGTAATTCGATTGATCGAATCAGAATCGCAATAGCTAAGGTCCGGTCAAGGATGAGCCGAGTAGGGCCGGGCCAGCGGCTCGCCAATGAACAGCCCTTGACCCGGCATCGCAACGCTCTTCCAATACGCCTCGAGCAACGTATCGCCGCGCAAGTAATGGTCGAGGAAAATGGCCGAGCTCGGAAACTTCCCGAGGTGATTGCAAGGTTCCGACACAGTACCGTAGGAGGCGGTCGCTCCCTGCCTCAACCATTCGATGGCGGACATTTGTGTAGAGCCCTGCAGAATCCCGCCGGTCGAAGTGAGATGGTCCGCGGCTGCACCCGGGAGAAAGTCGATTTGATGCAGTTCTGCCACCCGCTCGACGCCGGTAAAGTAGGCAATCGTGTTGCGAAGCAACCCGGGTATCGGCGTAGTCTCTTCAAGGATTCGCACCCGGCCCCCGACCCGGGCTTCCGCGTCGGCGTAGCCGGCCGCGCGCACATTGCGCGATGCATCCTGGGTACGCACCAGATAGACCGTGCCCGGCCGATGCGATTGGTCAGCCCTTACCCCCCGGTCAATCACCGCCCGCGCGAGGGTCTCATCGGCACTCGGCAACAACATGGCCGGCAACCAGCCGGTGGTGTCGGCGGGCAACCAACCCTGCGTATCGAACAGCGGGCTAATCGTCGTCCGTCCGCAGCCCGGTTCGCAGAACGCGGGCTGATACCCGGCGGCAAAGGCGGTCGTGATCGACATGCATTCGACCGCGTAGGGCCTCGACCAAACGAGCAACAGGGACTGAACGCTGGACGGTAGCTTGTCGAGAAGAGCGGTTCGCAGCTGCCGGAGTTCATCGCGGCCGATAACTGGTTTGTCGGGTACCGGCAGACCGATCAGATTGGCCGCAGGTACACCGCGCTGTGCCGCATAGTATTTAGCTATGCGCGCGCTCGCCGGATTGTCGTTGGCGTAGACGATCCCTAGCCGGTCCGGGGTCAAGCTCTCCGATTGAACAGGAACCGCGCCCAGCACGAGACCGAGCGCGAAGAGAAGGCGCAGCACCATCCGAAATCTAGGCCAAACCGCTGTCTGCCAGGCCTAGGGCCGGATCGGTGCTCCCCGGCGATGGTAGCAGCCGTGCGTTGTTGCGTTCGCGAACGACTTGGGCGATCAAATCTACATCTATTCTCGTACGACCTTCGGCAAACGCATATACCAGCGCAAAATCACACAGCTGATTGAGCAAGCGAGGAATCCCGCCGGTGCGTTCATGCACGAACTCGATGGCTTCCGGCAGAAACAGCGCGTCATTCCCGCCCGCCACCGTCAAACGATGGCGAATGTAGCCGTGTGTTTCGCTGCGATCCAGGGGACGCAAATGAAAATCCACCGATACGCGCTGCGCAAATTGCCGCAGCTCCGGACGCGCCAGTTTGACGCGTAGTTCAGGCTGGCCGACCAGAAGGATTTGGAGGACGAGATCCGTTTCCGAGTTGACGTTCGACAGCAAACGCAACTCCTCCAATACTTCGACCGATAGGTTTTGCGCCTCGTCCAGGATCAACAAGGTGCGCCGGCCCCTGCCATACTCCCGCACGAACGAATCGACCAACGCTTCGTATTGCGCAATGTCGGAATCATCCGCCGGCGCAATTCCCAAGGCAGAGAGAGCCCATCCGTGAATCGAGTGAAACCGACCGTGAGTATTGCTGATGAGACCGACGGCCACCTGGTCTCCCAATCCGCGCAGCAAACGTCGCACCAACGTCGTCTTGCCGGAACCGATATCACCGGTCAGCAACGAAAATGCGGCCTGCGATTCCAAGCCATATTCAAGCATTGTCATCGCCATTGCATGCTGACGCGACAGATAGAGGAACGCCGGATCCGGCGTCAGCGCGAAGGGCTTACTGTGGAAGCCGAAGTGGCGTTCATACATGGCCGCGTCTCAATAGCCGGACGGCGCGTCCACCGCGCGGTTTAACACGGTGCCGACGAGCGGAGTCTTGTTCAATAGCTCGATCGTCCGCACCAGATCCTTGCGCCGGGTACGGCCTTCGGACGCCACCACCAACCCGCACTCGACCAGCGGTGCGAAGGACAAGGCATCGTCCGCATGGAGTACGGGAGGCAAGTCAAAGATGATGACCCGCTCCGGATACCGCGCCCGCAGCTCGGCGACCAACTCACGGTTGCGAGGTCCTGCAAGAATTTCAGACGAATTGCCCAATGCCGACCGCGCCGGCAGCACGACAAGCCGGTCGAACCCTTTCGGGTGATACAGACAATCTTCCAAGGGTGCCCGGCCGGTCAACGCGTCGTCGGCGCCGAACTCCGGCGTCAATCCGAGGCGGTCAGCGAGCGTTGGACGCTTGAAATCGAAGTCCACGAGCAAGACGGTGTGCAATCGATCGATCGCCATGTTCACGGCAAGATTGATCGCCGTGGTCGTCTTGCCGTCGTCGGCACCGGCGCTGAAGATGGCCAGCGTGCGCCACGCGTGCGCGTCCAGCCGTTGCAGCACTTGGGTGCGCAGCATTCGATAGGCCGCTGCAGCAGGCTCCGCAGCATCGGGATTCATGATGCGGTTGCGCTCGAGGTGTCCCGGCGGCGGCATGAAAACCTTGGTGCGAGAATACCGGATCGAGGTTGGTGCAGCGGACGTCCGATGCGGTTCCGGCGGTTCCTCACGCGGCGCGGCACGATCGAGCCGCGGTGTCGGATCGGTTTGCGCGCGTTCCAGTCGTGCCAGATCGAGGGCTTTCCGTATCCGATCCACTGCTATACCCCGAAGCGCCGCAGAACGCTCAACCAGACGACGTCCAGCGGACGAACGAATAGATGGAAGGTGACCACGATCAAGATCACTGCGACCACGGTTCCGCCCCACGAGTACCGAATCATTTTCCTGCGCCGGGCTCGATCCTCCGTCGTGACGATGACCGGAATGGAAGCGAGCGCCGGCACTTGCAGCAACTGGCGAATATCGTTCGGGCCGCGCACCGACGCGTCGAATGATTCACGCGCCGCGGCGGCGCCGACACCCAAACCCAGACTCAGCAGCAGGCCCATGACCACGATGAGAAGTCGATTCGGACTGATCGGCTTTTCCGGCATCTGCGGCGGCTCGATCATCGTAAATCGCTCGCCCTTGCGCTCCGACTCGAGATTCTCCGAAACCTGCGCCTCCGTTTGTTTGGCGAGAATTTGCTTGTATTCGAGCTGCGCGGTCTCGAGCTCGCGCGACATGGTGTGGAATTCTCGCTCGACTTCCGGAGATTTCGCCATGCGGCGTTCATAGTCGTCGAATTTAGCTTGCAGCTCATCGCGCCGCTTGACCGAGCGATCCCGCTCCACGGCCAGCGCGTCGAGTTCCCCCTTCACCTGAATATAGACGGGATTGTCGGAGTGCGTGGTCGCCTCGCGCTTTTTTCCGGTCTTCGCCGCGGCCTCGGCCGCGCTCTCCAGACCGTCTACGGTGCGCTGCAGACGCACTACGTCGGGGTGGTCGGCGGAATATTTTTCGCGGGCGCGTGCCAGCTGCGCCTTGGCCTCGTCCAATTCCCTCAAACGATCGCCCGTCTCGTCATCGGATTTGACTTGGCTTTCCAGTCCTTCAACTTCGCGCTCCGTGCTGACGATATCGGGATGGCCGGGTGCGAAGCGTGCCTTGTAGCTCGCAAGCTGCGACTTGAGCGCCTTGAGGCGATCTTCCGGCCCCATCACCCGTTGACCGGTATCCGAGAACACTTGCGAGGTGGGGTTGATCTGGGCGAGCTGAGCTTCGAGGAGAACGCGCTGCGCATCCAGGGAATCGAGCTTGTTTTGGGCGTCGTGCAGCTCGAGCTCGGTGCGCTCCATGGTCTGCAAATTGAGCTGCACCAGCTCCGGCAGATCGTTGCTGTGCTTCTGTTTGAAGGCCGTCAGGCTCTTGTCAAGTTCGGCGATGTGCGCCGCTTGGCGAGCGGACTCCTCGCTGAAAAACGTGGCGGTCTGTTGCCCCAGCTGCGTTCGAGACGTCAGATTTTCATTCAGATACAGCGAGGTCAGGTCGCTCGCCACTTTGAGCGCTAGATCGGGGGAACGGCTCTGATACGAAACACTGAACGCGATCGTCGCCTGGGTCGGCCGGCCGCTGCGCGGGTCGATGACGTCGGCGCTGATCATGTGCATCCCGATGTCGCTGCGCAGTTTGTCAACCAGCACCTCGCGCGGTTGCGTGCGGCGGATGTCCGGGTAGAGGTTGTAGCGGTCGACGAGCGACAGTAAATTTTGCGTCGTCATCACCCGTTGACTGATCACCTGAACTCGCTGATCCGCGAAGGAGGTGATGACGGAGCGAACCAATTCCTGGGGAATTTCCTGTTGCTCGATGAGTATCGTCGCCGTGGAACGGTAGGTGGATGGCAGCAGCGCGGCCATCAACACGGTGGCGACGGCCGAAACCACGGCGACGGTGAGAAACGTGCGGCGCCTGCGCCAGTAAGCCAGCCAACGTTCGCGAAGGTCGATTGACGGCCGGTCCGCATCGGTGCTCATGACTGTAGTCAGTGCCATTTGACTGGATCGAAGTGACGGGACAATTGGATGGCAAAACCGCTAGCCCCCACATTGATGGACGGCGGCGTATATTTCGCAGTCACTCTGGAGGTGCGCAAGGTCAGGGTCCATTTCTCCGTGAAAAGCCACGCCGCCGACAACCCCAAATCCAAATACGATTGGTCCATCGTTGGGCCCGACACTTGGGGCTCCCGCGACTTGAGCCACCGTACGTGGCCGTCGAAAGTCCATCGCTCGGTCCGAGGATAATGAAAACTCAGCTGATAAGAATTCTGCAGCGACAGGAAGGAAAAGCCCGAGGGTACGAGACTACGTGAAGCGGCGGCGGTAACGTCGAACAAGGGTCCCTGGCGAGTCAGGTTTGCCATGAATACCGTGCCGGTGTTCGTTGCCCTGAAGGTACCCAACAAAAACGGCCCGAAGTATTCTTCTATGGTATTGGTCTCCCGGGAGTAACCTGCATTGGCGGAGACAGCCCACAATTCAGTCAGCTTGCGCGTGAACCCGAGTTGGACATTGGAATTGACGCTTTTTGTCCTGAGGTCGGTCGATTCATACAGACCGGCCCCGCCGAGCAGGGTCAGTGTCGTCCGTTCGCTGGTGTTCCAGGCCAGCGAGGGAGCGGCGCTGGTATAGCGATAATCGGTCAGGGTCGTGAAGCTGCCGGATTTTCCATAGAGCACCCGGCTCGAGTTCGTCTCGAGATTGAAGTTCAATCGCTCGGTCAACGCCCGCACCCACGACACATCAACCAATGACGTGTCGCGCCTGACGCCTGTGTTTCCATTCACGCCGTAGTTGTAATACAGGCTGGAATCGCGAGCGATCTGGCCGGTCACCGCCATCGAGTTGCGCTCGGAATCGATTTCACCCTTCGCGGTCAGATGCGCATAATCGGATGCAAGAGATGAATAACCCGAGCTGTCGCTGATGCGAAAGCTCGGCTGCACCGATAAGCTGACCGAGTCCGCATGGTAAGTGGTGGGTGAATCGATCAACACGGCGCCGTGTGTTTCGGCCGCATGGGACGCGTAGAGGAGACCCGGATTCGTAGAATACTCGGCCGCCAACCCGAGCACAGGCTCGGTCACCCATACGCCTGCCTTGGCGCCGCTACCCATGCACATCGCTGCCACCAATAGGCAGTTGCGCGGCAACCCGCAATACGTCATGGGACAACAACCGTGTCACCACTCTGAAGTAAGATGTTTTGTTCGAGCTTGCGGCCGCGCTCTACGTCGTTGTAGCGGAAGACAATCGACGACTGGCGTTTTCCGTCCCGGCGCAGAATGCGAATGCCGTTGGTGTCGGCGAACGGCGTGGCACCGCCGGCGAGACTCAGCGCCTGCATCACGTCAATCTGGCCGATCAGCGGAAATTCACCGGGGCGATTCACTTTGCCGATGACGTAGACACGGTTTCCACTCGCCGTTTTGACGACGACCGTGACGACGGCATCCGGCTCCAGCTTACGAATCCGCTGTTCAAGCATGGCCGTCAAGTCAGCCACCGTATGGCCCGCCGCCGGTAGTTCACCCGCCAGCGGAAACGATATCCCGCCATCGGGACGCACCAACACTTCGGCGGTCAGATCCGTTTCTTTCCAAACAGCGACTTGCAAGACATCGCCTGGCTGAATCAGGTAACCGGGGCGTGCCGCGGCGTCCGCAGACGCCGCTGCGCCCGCGGCGGGTTCCGCGCCGCTGGCCGAACCACACACGAGGCAACAGACACCGAAAAAACTCATCCACCTCCGCGGCATACTCTTCACGGCTCACAGCATTTATTTTTAGGGACGTGAAGTTTAGGGACCGGATGTGAGCGTTTTATTGCAAGCGCCAACAATTTGCATGACTTATGTCATCCACTTGTCAGCAAGCTTTATTTTGCCCCCCCGTTATCCGGTCCCGTTTGTAGAGTCGAGTCCCTAGGCCGCAATCACCAGCGCCGCTTCTCTAGGTCGCAGCGACCAGCGCGGACGGTCTGCGACTCTGCCACCCGAACAGAATGCCCAGGCCGGACAGCATCAGCACAAACGACGTCGGAAGCGATACCGGTACCGCGCCGGGCTGAAACGTGATTTTTAGGCCCACAACGCCCAAGTTATAGGCCCCCTGGGCATCACCAAACCAATGCGCGTAGTACGTGCCGGCTCCTACACTGACCGACTCGGTGCCCGCAGCGATGGTGGTGCCGATTTCACCCGAGGCCGTGCTCAAAAAACCGCTGAGATTGGACACGACGTCCAGCCACGGAATATTGGAGAGCGTCATGGTCAAGAGACCCGGCGTCGTCACATTGAATGACTGCACGGTGGACTGGGCTCCCGAGATAACACTGATGCCGTCATACAGCAAAGTATCCGCGCGGGCCGCGCCGGCGCCCAGCGTCCAGGCCGCCAGCAACAAGATCGAAGCCGGTAAAAATCGTCGAATTTTCATGATGATACTCTCCATTTTCAGTGCACAAATAAATCTAGGACACCGGCTGGTGAATCTGCGGCCGGGCGCCAGCCTCTGTGGGGAAGACGCCGTCGTTCACGCTGCCGTTACCGGCGCCGTTGACATGGGCCTCGTGGTGGTGATCGCTGCTGCGATAGACGTATTTGTCGTACAGGTATCGGCGCAGCGAGCGGTGCGGAGGCGCGGCATCGACGGGAGTGCCGTTGCCGTCCTTGAGACGCATGACCAAGTACTCCTCGCGCAACCCACTCATGGCGAGTAGGGCGATGTCGTCGCGATCGACTTGGCGTCCTTCTTCAACGTTTTCGTTGATGATGCTTTCGAGGCGAAAAGCGTCCAGCTCGAAATAGCGGATCAGTTCATCGCCTGATTCCACCAGGACCGGCACCAAGTTGCGCCCGCGGATCGCGGGATCGCACAGCGGCGCGATGCGGCTCAAGGTCGACTTGAGCGCGAACCGAATGATGTCCGAGTCGCGCACCCCTAGGCGTTTGGCAATTCGCTTGATGTTGCGGATGTCGCTCTCGCCGAGCCGAATCGATACCGCTTGTTTTCGTTGATCGACCACCGCACCTCCCTAGAGTCCATGTGTAGGACTTATCGCAGTGCATCGTAGGCCAAGAGTATGTCGTGAGAATGGCACTTCTGTGACGGATTTCACATATATGGTGCTCGCATTGCTGAACGTAACGCGAGGTTTTTCGCATACAAATGCATTATGTAAATCAGCTGCTTAGCAATGTGAGTTAGTGCGGAATCGAGTTAATTTGAGAGGCGCGGAAAGATCGACGCCAGCGACTCGCCGTCATACGGGTGACATACGGCGAGGCACCTGCGCGAAGGCGTCGCGCGACATCGCCGCTCGCCGAGGTGTAAAGAGTTCGTAAGACGGCGCGTCTACACTCGTGACCGCCTGTTTCAGAGTGGTCGCGGATTTTTCTTCGGTGCCATGATCTAAGTGATCGACTTGACGCGCGGCACGGCCGAGCAATCACTCCTCGTGATCCTCGCCGAATATCGCGACGAAGCCCGTACGGTTTTCCGAATGCTCGAGACGCTTATGCATGCATTGTTGCCCCGTAGACTGCGGAATGCTCCGTCGTTGCTTTCGTTGGCGATTGCAGCCTTGATTGCGGTGGAATTGGCGCGGATAGCGCTAACACTGTTGGGCGGCAACGCACCCAGATCGGCGGCACCGCCCATGGAACGACGCGTCCAGGGTTTCAATCACTCGCGAATTGACATTAGAACTATCGTAGCGGCGCACCTATTCGGTGTAGCGGCGGACGATCCCACTCAGGATCCTGGTAATGCGCCCCCGACAACCGCCAATCTAGTGCTCGCCGGCACCATTGCCACCGAAGATTCGAAGCGCGGAGTGGCCATCATCAACGACGACGGCCCGTCTAAGGTCTACACGGTCGGCGATGCGGTGGGCGCCGCTTCCCTACACGCGGTGTATCTGGACCACGTGATCTTGGATCGCAGTGGCCGGTTGGAAACACTCGCCCTGCCTCGCCCGCTGCTGGCCGGTGGAAGCGCAGCGCGCCCACCGGTGCAGACGTCGCGCGTCGCCGCAGCAGTTGACGCGCACAGTTCGGGGCACGAGGATTCGCGCAGCCTTGCAGGCGTGATGCGCGTAGGAGCCTCAATGAACAACGAGGCCGGAAAACTGCGAGGCTTTCGCATCTACCCGGGAAGAAACCCCGCGGCCTTCAATGCAACCGGGCTGCGCGGCGGCGATTTGGTGATCGGCGTCAACGGCACGTCAGTTCCGGATCAAGATCGGCAGCTTGCGCAAGAAATTTTCGATGCGATCAAGTCATCGGCGACGGCGACTCTAACGGTCGAACGCTTCGGAAAAACACGCGAAGTCGCCGTAGATCTGACGCAGGTGGCCACCGATGCCAGCACGGAGACACCGGCTCCGCCGGGGGCAGCGGCGGCGAACGAATAAGGTGAAATATTTGCTGCACAGCCAATGACTTAAGGCGTCGTCTTTTTCACGCGCAATTCCCGAGCTCTCTCGCGGTATTCAACGACTAAATTGTCGATGCGCGTGCGCGTGATCTTGGTGAACGGCTCAGCGGCGCTCACCGTGGTGAACAAGCCGACATGCTCGTAACGAGCCAGAATTTCACCGTTGATCTCATAAAGCTGCATATTGTTTTCGGCGCACTTGTCGAACGCGCTGTTACGCTCCGTCAACTGCATGCGCAGGTTGGTACGGTCAGCCTCGACGTCTTTGAGGTTGGTCGCGGTCTCGCGAAACCGGCTGACGAGTTCGCTCATGCGCTGCTTGGATTGGTCGAGATTACGCTCGGCCGCTTCTCTCGCGCTCGATGCCTGCGCGATGGCCGCAGCCGAACCGCCGGAATGCGTCTTCAACGCGTCGCGTTCCTTTTTGACGGTCGCAAGCTCGGCGTTCGCGGCATCCAAGTCCTTTTTCATCTGCACAACCTGCGCTTGCAGGGCGGTTTTTTCCGCCGCGACTTGTTGATACTGCTGCATGAACTTCTGCGCCTCGCCGCCGCCGCTGCGTTGCACCTGCGCGTATGACGGCGACTGCGTGAAGACGATCGCTGCGGCGAGCGCCGCCGTTCTCCAATATCGATGTCTGCTGCTCATAACCTAAAACCGAGTATTCAAATCGAGCTGTACGGTATCGATGCCCAACGTTGGGCCATCGATGGCGTTCGAGCTCAAGTAGCGCAACCGCATCCAAACCCGGTTCGCGAGACCGTAGTCGGCGAGGAGGTAGTAACCGGTTGCGTCCGTGCCGCCAAAGTGAAAATCAGAGTCAGTATAGGCATCGAGCACCGCATCGCGCTGCAGATAACGATAGCCGATGACACCGCGCCAGGCGCCGGCCGTGAGCACCGTAGAATCGCCGAAGCTGACCTCCGCTTGATAGCCCTTGGTGCGCGGCGCGACGTAAAAGCCGAGGCGCGACGAAACGCCCGCCGCGTTGTATCCGAAGTTCCTGACCGCATCCGCAGTGACCCCCAGGGTGTAGCGCCCGACCCCCAATTCGTAGGTCGCGTTCAAATTCGCCAAACGATACTTCGCCGCCAGCGCGAACAAATTTACGGTGGGATCGCCGCTGTTGCTGATGTCGTAGTAGGTATTGCCTTGGCGCAGGAACACCGGAGCCGTGTAGTTGTAGATGGTACTGTAGGGCGGATTCAGCCGACCGGTGACGTTGAAATAATCGTAAAAGGCGCCGCTGAAACGCAGCCGCTGGGCCTCGCCGACACGCAGATTCAGACCCAGCTGCGCGCCCGTCAACCACTTATCCTGCGCCGACAACGCGATTTCCTGCAGGGGATGGGCGCCTGCAGTAAAGAATACATGCGACTGCCCAGCGCTGCCGTCGCCGAATCCAAGGCGACCCGTGATGGCGACACCCTCGAACGTCAAGTCCTTGTGGAAAATGAGATCCGTCGGTGTCCCGTAGGGGTTCAGGAACCGGCCGCCGACGATGGACAACCAAGGAAATTTCCGGGCGTTGCGCTCATCCAAGCGGATATACAGCTCATCGAGTCCGAACTGGTAAGGCGCCGTTCCATCCAGCGTCTGAGTTTCGGACACCAGGTCCGATGTATTTCCCGTCGCTATGCGCATCCCTGCCGTGATCGAGTCCGTAATATCCGAGTCCACGGCAAGACGCGCACGCCCGCGAAACCGCGCGCGGTCGTTGCTGACGTTCTCAAACGCGTTCAAGCCGGCCTTGACGATGCCACCGGCATTATTGATTCCATAATAATTCAGATAGACGTTTTGTACGTTGTCCTTGGCGTAAAAGATATCTTCTTCTCGGAGCGTCACACTGCCTGAGATGCGCGTGCGCGTGAGCCAGTCCGGTAGGGCCCCCGGCACCCCCCATTTTTCCGTTTTGGCTTCATTGACCACGTCGGCAACGACGCCGGGTTTGACTTGCTCGGCCACCTGCTTCGCGATCTCGTCCTTGACGATCTGCGGCACGTAAGGCACGCGCACGGCCCCTTCATCGGCCTTTGCCGCAGCGGCCGCGTTAGCAGCGGCCTTTTCTTGCGCCGATTTGACCATTAGCTGGGCCTTCTCGCGCGAGATCACCCCTTGATCGACCAGGGCCTGCAGCAAATTGATCACCGTGTTGCGCAGTTCCTCCAGCGACTGGCGCTCATCGGCGGCGACGCAGGCAACGACCGGCGCAAACGTGAGCGCCAAGGACGCTATCGATGCCCGCAAGAATTTCGCCGTAAACATGTTCATCCCTCTCCTTAAGCTCTCTTAGATTCGCGAAACGATTTTCAAGTTGACCTGCTCGGGCATTCCCGGCGGCAGCGGATCGCTCATGGGCGGCATTGACGTCAACGCAGAGTCGATACAGTGATCCACACCGGCGTTGCCGGTCGTCGTCGCCAACTGGATCTGCTTGATCCTGCCGTCCGCCTGCATGAGTACATGGATCGACAGCGATCCTTTCGCCGATTTAGCGCAGGCCACGGAAGACAAGCGCTCACGGATCGCATCGGTGATACGGTTCGTGTACCACGCAAACGGCGCGCTGCCCGCGCCGCCCACCAAGTCGCTGCCGCCGCGGCGCGCTGCAAGACCAAAGGCGTCCCCGCCTGCCGCGCCCTCCGCATCGAGGCCCAACGGCTGATCCGCCGGTGCCGGCGTGTCGTCCGGTACCGGCTCCGGCTCGTCTTTCGGCAGCGGCACGTCCGCCTTTTCAGGCGGCGGCGGCGGCTGATCCGGCGGCGGCGGCGGCGGGCGGATCACCTGCACTATTTGCACCTGTCGCCACGGCTTGGCGGTTTTGCCCACCATCATGCTGCGCACGAACCAGACGAATCCCAAGACGAGCAAGAGCCCGAACACCCCGCCCGCGAGGCGCGAGAGATTGCGACGCAGGGTGCGCTTTGCGACCATGCCCGCCCGCTACTTGACGATACGTTGGGTCACTAACCCAAGTTGCGTGATTTCGAGCCGCCCGACGACATCCAGCACATCGACCACCCGCTGATAAGGAATGCTCGAATCGGCTTTGACCACCACGGGCAGATTCGGGTTGGCCGCCTTGTACTGGCGCAATAGATTTTCGAGTTCGGGCAAGCTGACGGGGTAGGTATCCAAATACATGGTGCCGTCGGCAGTGATCGTAATCGCCTTGGTTTGCGGCTTTGCCAACGACGGCGTATCGCTCGCCTTGGGCAAGTTCACTTTGATACCCTGGACCGATGCGGTGGTCATGATGATGAAAATCACCATCAAGACATAGGCGAGATCCAGCATGGGCGTGATGTTGATGTCGTCGTAGACATCCTTTTCGCCGCTGTCGATTGAACCTGACACGATGGGCGCCTCAGCTGTACTGTTCGGCGAGTCGGGTCACGAACTCATCGACGAAGACGCGGTTATCCGCACTGATCGACTTGATGCGCGAATTCAGCCAGTTGTAGCCAAATAGCGCGGGTATTGCGACGGAGAGCCCGGCCACCGTCGCGGCAAGCGCGGCCGCCGTGCCCGGCGCGATCGCGTTGACGTTCACATCGCCCGACAGCGCAATCGCGGCGAAGGTGATCATCACACCGATCACCGTTCCGAGCAGCCCCAGGAACGGACCGCCGGAGATCGCGATGGTCAACAGCACCATCTGACTCGAGAGGCTCTGTTGCAGGCGGGTCATCGACGCATCCATCGCGGCGCGGATGGCGTCGATCGACTGGTGCGAGAGGATCTGCGCGCGTTGAGCGCTGACGGTTTGCCCGCCCACACGCTTGTGCAGTTCGCGCACGCCGTGGTGGTACAGGCGATACAGCGTCGAGGCCCCATACTTGTTTTGATCGCCGGCGAGCTCCGACATCGGGGGCGCGTCATCTTCGAATTCCTCCTCGCCTTTCACGGGCGGAGTATCGAGCGCTGTCGTATCTCCGCTCAGCCGCCGAAAATCGCGCAGGAATCGGCGGTTGGCATTTTCGACCCGGCTCAAGAAGATCGCCTTGACCACCATGATTATGAGGGCGACGGCGAGCATCGCCATGCAAATGCCGATCACCACCCAGCCGTCGACGGTCAGGTTCTTCGCGATCGTGACGAAGTAAGAATTTTGGCCGCCGCCTTCTTTCTGCCCGTCAGCGCCATAGACCACCAAGTTTGCGTCCATCCCCTGGCCGCGCGCCGCCGCCTTGATCCAGTCGGCGCTGCGGGCAACTTTCGCGACTTCGACCTCATCGATATCGCCGGTCAGGAAGCGGGTGCCGTCCGATGCACCGATGGTCAAAGTTCCGCCAATTTCCTGCAAGGTCACCGGCATACTGCCGGCCGCGATGCCGTCGACATACATGGTGAGCTTACCGGCTCCCGCCGTGAGCGCCACGTGATGCCATTGGCTTAACGTGAGATCAGATGTCTGAGTGACGGTCACCGGCACGCCACCGAACACCGCGCGAGCGCTCAGCTTCGAACCCTCGAGCGCAAGCTCCAGGACCTTGCCTTGATCGGATAGCGCAAACACGGTTGCCGTCTGCGCGGTCTCTACCCGCAGCCACGCCGACGCGGTGAAACCCTGATTCGGCAGCAAACGCAGGGATGGGGTTGCCGGCACCGTGATGCTTTCTTTGCCGGCGAATTTCGCGCCGCCGCCGATGATCGCGGCCGGCGTCAAAACCGCCGTCGAGGCGGATGGATTGTTCTTGTAGGCTGTCGCGTCGGCGGGTATGCCGCTGGTCTCTGTGAACGAGAGCACCAAGGTCTGCGAGGCATCGTAGCTGCCTGGCACGTCGGCCGCCGCCGGTGCGTCGGGATTGCCGTAGTAGGCGAATATCTTGTCGGTCTTCGACCCACCGGTGATCTGCGGCACGCGAACCCACAGCAGCGCCATCTGATTCTGGGGGTCGTACTTTTCAAAATGAAATTTCAGCGGTGTCTTGTCATCGCCCGCCACCACGCGAAAATCCGACGCGTCGGGTTTGGTGTCGTTGAAGTAGCTGAAATTGGCCAGCGACAAACGCACCAGAACCGGCACGTCTTGCGGAGTACCCGCGATGTCGGCGCCCGCCGGCGATAGGTCGAAGCCGATCTCCTTACGATACTTCCAGTCGTTGTTCCACCAGGAAGCCGCAAGCGCGAGCGCTGGGACGAGAGCCACGGCGAGCACGATCAATTTGAGCGATCCCTTCATCGTTTTTTAATTCCAAAGGCAGATGCGACCGGGGCCGACCATTTTCCGCACCGCGCGTGACGGCTTTGTTACAAGTCCTCATCGCGTCGGGGTCTTTTGCCGCTTCAAGCACTCGATGTCGTCTGGCTTGCAGTTCTCCTCGCCGAGGCCGGTCACGAACACGTCCAGCCAGGACAGCGCGGTCTGCGCGAGCGGCGCCGCCGCTTCCTTATCGGCGGTGTTGCTCGCCGCGGAGCTTGTCGAGGCGTTGCTCGCGCCGCTGGCCGCGTTGGACGCGCCTGACAAGGACGCACCTATGCTGCTCACTTGAGAAGGTACGCCCGTCGAAGTGCCGCCGAACTGAATATTGTCGAGGCCCACTACCTGGCGCGCGGCAATGTTGATGTTGCCGGCCGCGCCTATACCGGCGTCGCCGGCATTGACGGTCCCCACGGGTGCGATCAGATCGACGTTGCCTTGAGGCACGCTCGGATCGGTCTGAATCGTACGAATGCCGCTGCCGGCCGCCGCGCCCTGGAAATTGAGCGTGACGGTGCCATCGCTGTTGATCAGCACGGAAGGCGGCGGTGCGGAGACCGCGGACTTGGCGCCGCGACCCGCATCGATGCTGCCTTCATCGGACCAGATCAAAATGTTTCCGCCGCCCAGAGTGAAGATGCGCGAGGCGTTGACGTCGACGTCGCCCTTGGTGTAGATGTCGACGTTGCCGGGACCCTCGGCCACAATGCCCAGAGTCGAGGGTGACCGTGCGCCGAGTGTTGCGGGTGGGTTCGCGAGGCCGACGTTGATGAGGCCTCCCGGCACGACGAGGCTGATGTTGCCGCCGCTCAGCGTGTAGATGCGGCTGAAAGCGAGAGTCAGATCGCCCGCATAAGAGCCTGAAACCGCACCCGTGGTGCCGGTGCGGCTGCCGGGAAACAGCGCGTCGATTGCCGCGTAACCTTCGCTGAAACCTACTCCCGGGACCGTGTTGTCGGCGCGCCCGGACAATAAGAGTTCATTGAAAAACACTTGATCGATGAGCGGCCGCTGCTGGTTCGGCGTGAAGCCCTGGAACGCCGTCTCGGCTGTCGCGAACGACAGGCCCGACGAGCCCTGCAATGACTCGACGTAGCTGATGAGCTCGCCCTGGTACGTGGTCGACGGAGCAATGATCTTCGACAAGAAATCGGCGAAGTCGGGAGTCGTGCCCAAGCCCGTCACCATGGTGATATCTGCGCCCTGCGATGTCGGCAGGTTCGGGTTCACCAGGTTGCCCGTCGTCACCACGCCTTGCGAGAATCCGAGCGACAGGTATCGGCCGGCCAATATGTCGAGCGCGCCCGGGCCGCCGACGGAGACCCCGTAACCCCCCAGGTAGCTATTCGAGTACAGGAAATCGCGACCGGACATCAGCAGCGTCTGGTCGGTGGTGTTCAGGTTCTGCCCGAGGTACGTAAGGTCCTGGATGTCCTGTCCGGCGACCACCTGACCGGCCTTCGGAATCGACAGCGAGAGTGCCTTTATACTGCCGCCCGCGGTGACGAGCGCAGGGATCGCGTCCGAACTATGAATATTCCCAAAGAAAGATCCAGTGAACGCCCCGGTCGAAAGCTGTGTTTGGCCGAGGGGGGTGGCCACCGTGGCGTAGCTCCCGGGCGCGGCGTCGGACATCGTCAGGTACCCACCACTGATATCCTGGGCCGCGAGCAGGTCGAGCTGGCCGTGCGGGGACGGGAAGAGAGTCACGACGCCGTTATTGCCAATGCCGCCTCCGAAAGAGATATTCCCGCCCAACGCCTCGATCGAGAGACTCGCAGGAAAGACCCCGGTTGCGGTTGTGCTGCTCGCGTGAAGCACCGTCACTCCAAGCAACGTCTGACTGGAGCCGCTTGCCGAGCCAAGATCGACATCGCCCGCGATCGTCTCGAGGGTTAACGAAGAATTATCGGCATAGCTGAAGAACGAGCCCGCCAGCGGCCTTGCCGAACCCGGTACTGGCTGGCCGAGCGCGGTTGGATTGAACACGCCGTCGACGGCGATGCCAAGGCGCGCGGTCACATTGATTGCGCTGGACTGAAGATAAAATCCCGAGCCGACGTTCGGCTCGCCAGAATTGAGCGACGGCAGCACGGCGGTCAGCGCGCCACCCGCAGCCGCGGAGCCCGTGCCATCCGCGAGGAATACTTGCGCGCTGCCGATGTTGCGGCCGGCGGTCAACGACAGCCCGCCGCTGGTCACGTATTGTGTCGCTCCCCCATACTGAGGCAACAGGCTGTCAGCCGCCGCCGCGGTCACATTGAGGGCATCCCGTCCAGCCGTGAGGCTAAGATCGCCGCCACCGAGCGTGCCGAAGTTCCAATCGTACGCGGCGAGGTTGACGCCCCATTGGGGCAAGATCGCCTGAGAACCTGATGCGCCAGCAGGCGTATATCGGCCGCCGCCCTCACGCAACTGCCAGTTCGGTACGCCGGGCGTCGTCACCGGCGCACCAACGATGTCTTCACCGGCATGGACAATGAGGTCTCCGCCGCCGGTCGGGAAACTCATCAGTAAGTTGGTGCGCGGCACGGAGATCCCGACAAAAACCCCGTTGTTATCGGCCATCGCCGTACCAAGCGTGGGCGGGATATTGGGATACGGGTTCGACTGAGTCCCACCGGGCGCGACAGCGGGTGTCCCCGCCGTATATGCACCCGCGCCTGTCCCGCCAATCACGATGTTCTGCGCCGCGATGAGGTCAAGATCTCCCGTACCTGTCCGCACCACGGCGCCCGCGGCGAGCGTCAACGTCCCGGGGCCCTGCGGGGTGACGGCAAGCGGGTCGGCGCTCGACAGATCCGCGCCGGCGACGAGGCGTATAGATGATGAAGGACCGGCGAGCAGCGTGGGTTGGATCTTGTTCCCTACCTGCATATTCGCGAAACCATCACTGATGGTGTTAGCGACCGTGATGTCGCCCGCCGCGCGGATCGTGAGATCAACCGGTGCCCCATTGAAGCGCCAGTTCGATCCCGTCAGCGACGGCGACAGGTCGAGAGCCGGTGAAACGTTATCAGCGGACTGCAACACCAGCGCGCCGGGCGCGATGATTTCGACGCCCGCTTCGACGACGAGCGGTGTCCCGGCGTGCGGCACGAGCCGGGTCGAGATGTTCGAACCCGATACCGCCATATAGTTTCCGACCGTTTGCTGCACCTGCTGGAAGTCGGCGGCCGTGGGCGCCGTCGCACTCGAGAACGTGGTGGTATTGAACGGCAGCACCGGCTCGACGATGATCCGGCCGACCGCGCTCGTGTCGGATGCGAGTGACTGGATCGCAACGTCGTTGCTGGCCACCAGTGCCGGCGCCCGCAGCAGCAGGGTGCCCATGCCGGCGGCCCCCGCCGTCGAGATCGTGCTGCCGGCGTCCAAGCGGATGGTGCCGCCATTGTAGGCGTCGAGCGAGCCCGTCTGATCCACCACCAACTCGCCGGTACCTATCTCGATTTTACCGCCAAGACCTGAAGAGCCGGTGCCGTCCGCGCGCAGCGCTCCGCCGGCGGTGAGTTCGACGCCCGTTCCGCCGAACAACGACACGCGGCCGCGGAGCGCAGCGGAGTCCGCGGTGATCGTGCCGCCAACGACGATCTGCCCGGTGTCGGCGGTGAGCATGACCGAATTGGCTGACAGGGTACTCGAGTTACCGAGATTGAAGTCGCCCGTGCGGACACGCAGGTCGATCGCGTCGGTAAAGCCGCCTATGCCGAGCGACGTCGCGAGCGAATTGAGCGGATTCGCGCCGGCGCCGCTCGCCGCTGTCAAAGAGCCGGCGTCCAGCAAGAAGCTGCCGCCGATCGCTCCGGTTCCGCCGCTCCCGTTCAACGTCGCCCCGACACTCGCAGGCCCGCCGGCGGTGAGCGACAGCGTCCCTCCGGCGGCCGTGCCGACGCCCGACACGTTCAGCGTCGCACCGGGCTCAAGCGTGAGGTTCCCGCCGGCGGTGACCGCGATATTTCCGCCGCGAGTGCCGGCGGATTGATTGCCGATGCTGACCACGGTCCCCGCGGTGCTAATGACTGCACCGGTTTCGACGATCAGATTGCCGCTCGTGGCGACCGTGACGATCCCCGCGGGCGCAGCGACCGTCCCAGAAATATCGACGCTCGAGCCCGAGAGCATCAATTCGCCGCCGAGCAGCAATGGCAGCTTGCCCTGAGTCCCTGCGGCGGCCGGCGTGATAGTCAGCGCCCCCGTTGCGCTGATGCCGGTGTTTGCTGCCGCGGCCGCGGTCACCCCGGCCGTGGCGATCGACAAGTCGCCGCCGACGCTCAAACCTCCGGTGCCCTGCCCGATCACCGCGCCCGACACATTCGCATGAGTCGATGCAAATCCGTTCACCGCCAGCGCATTCGGTCCCACATCGAGCGTGCCGGCAGTCAGCAAGAGCGTGGCACCGGTCGGACCCGCAACGCCAACGGAGGCGTTGGATCCGGACCCCTCTATCACCAGCGACTGCGCGCCGAACTGTGAAGTCGTGGCACCCGCGCTCATGTTCGTTCCGGTCAGATTGTTGATGCCAGACGCAGAAAGCGTGAGCGATTGCAAAGTTGGGCTGCCGCTCGCGCCCACGCCGAGGGTGACCGGCGTCAATAGGTCGATCGAGCCGGTGCTCGCGAGCCTAACCGCACCGGCGGCGCCAAGCTGAGCAATCAGCCCCGGGCCGATCGAGAGCGCATCCGCCTGCACGCCAGCGGGCGTGATCGCGATGCTGGAAGAACCCAGCGACCACTCCGCACCGGGGCCCGTCAGAGTCCCGTGCAGCGTCGCGCCGCCGAGACCGTCGATCGACAGCGAGCCACGGGAGGCAACAGAGGCCCCCGTGTCGATCGCGACCGTCGCCGCGCCGGCGCCCGAGGCGCCGCCCGAGCGCACCGGGATCAGCCAGTTGAGATCCGACACGGCAAGGAGCCCTGCGCTTCCACCCGCGGCGCCGGAGAGCTTCACCGGTTGCACGACCGGCAGCGTAGTCAGCGCGGTGCCGGTGGCCGCGGAGGTCGTCTGCAGCGTCGCTCCATTTTGTACGTCGATCGTCTGATTGGCGACGAGTACGATTTGGTTGGCGGTGAGCGTTGTCCCAGAGCCCACCGTCACGCTGTTTGCAAGTACGTCGATCGTACTTCCATCGCCGGAGGAAGTACCCCCGAGGAGCAGCGACCCCGGCTGCCACGCCGCGAGCACCGAACCTGCAATGCTGACCGCGTCCGTCGGCACCGCACCCGACGCGGTGCCGACGACGAGATCATTGGCACTGATTTCGATCGGTGCCGCGAGCCCGCCGCTGACCGCCGCCGTGCGGACCTGCCCCGCGGCGTCGAGCGCGCTCGAAACATTGATCCCGAGACGCCCTGCGTCGGCCGGCAGTGTCGGTCGCACAGCCCCGGCGGTCTTTGCCGCCGCGCTGAAAAAGGTCGAGGCGAGGCTGACGTCATACTGGGCCAGTTGACTGCCATAGCTGCCGGGATAGACCGCAAAGCCGATGTAGCCTGGTGTTTGGTGAAGCCCGGTCGAACCATAGCTGAGATACCCGGCCACTACAGGTGTACCATCCGCCAATGCCCCGAGAGGTCCCGAGGTGGTGCTCTTCAGGTTAGGCTCGACCTGGATCAAGAATGCGCCCGGCTCGAGCGCATAGCGGGCGGACAACAAAGGGTAAGTCCCCGCTGCGAGGTCGGCGCCGCCACTGAGATAGACGCTCTCCCCGGCCAGAATGGTAGAGCCCCCGGTGTTCTGAGGATCCTGGGGCGACGCTTGGCCCCTCGTCGACGGTAGGATGGCATACAGCCCGGGCGTGTAACCCTTCACCAGCGCATCACCCGTCAGCGCGTCGTTCGGGCCGCCAGACCCCGGCACCCATTCGAATGCCGACAGATCGCCCCCACCCGATAGATCGATGGTTGCCTGTTTTGTGATGGTCACGTTGGGTGCCGTTAAGGTGACCGCGCGCGTCGGAATACCGGTGATAGTTCGGTTCCCGACGCCGTAGATCCACTGCTGTCCGCCGTATTGCGTTTCGCCGTAGGGAAACATAAGGCCGCCGCCGCTCACGGAGGTAGTGCTTCCGTCGCCCAGCGTCAAGCTCTTGTTCGAGTTGAGCGAGATCGTTCCGAACGGCGCATACAGCGTGCCCGTACTCACAATCGTATCGGCCGCGATCGATAGCGCACTCCCGGCTGAAAGCGGCGTTCCGGGATTGGCACCGTTTTGTCCGATCGTGACCGCTCCCGCGACACCGGGCGCGTCCACGGCATTGATCGAAAAGCTCGTCGCGGTCACCGGGTATATCCGCGCTGCATTCAATGTTAGGTTTCCGGCAACGGTCAGTCCGCCGATGAGGGTGTTGGCCCCGGTACCCAGCGCCTGACCCCGAAGCAACAGATCACCTGAGCTCGTGAACCTTACATTTGAGGTTCCCTGAAAGACCGAAGTGCCGACGAGGTCGATCTCATTGCCGATGAAGCTCACAGTGCTCGTACCGCCGCTGGCCGTGTTGTTGTTCTGCAGCGGTACGGTGTTGCTATACCCGACCTCGAGATACGGAGCACTCAGGCTCACCTGCGAGCCCCCAGTGGCGGAGACGACCGGTGAGTCGATTACGAGTTGTCGATTGAGGCCGAGCGCAAGATTGCCCGACAATTCCACTGTGTTTCCCGCTTCGATTCGCAGCGCATCGAATCCCGACTGGGACAATTGCGCCACCCCAAGCACCGCTTGGTTGCTGCCTGCTGGTGAGAGCGGCAGCCCCGCAGCCGACGGCAAGAGTTCAACGGTCAAGGGATATTGATTGAAACTATTGTTGGCGGCTACGCTGGTGACACCCCACCAGGATTCCGACCGGGTCAGTTCGACGTCGAGGGATCCCGCCGCCGCGGTTCCAGAAGTTTGCGCGGCGCCTGCCGCCGCGGTTCCAGAAGTTTGCGCGGCGCCTGCCGCCGCTTCAAGGGTGCCTAGTAGCGAAATCGCCTCACCGGAGCGCACCGCGATCGAACCGCCGGCAGTCGACGCCACTTCGTGACCGTACGAGCCATTCGCCTGCAGTAAATCAAGGGCGGCGCTCGTGCCGGAGACCGAGATCAGCGAGCCGGCGTCGGCCACGACGGCACCCCGATCGGCAAATAGGTTCACGGTCCCGCCGGCGTAGACGGTGCCAAGATTCAAGGCCAGCGTCGACGGCTTCGTAACCAATGTGCCGGACACGTCGATTATGCCGGTAGCCCCGAGTTCGATGCGCTGATTCGGCAGAAACCCGGCCTCGAAGTTTTGGTAGGCACTGCCGTTCGCCACCGGCGACACGATGTGCAGCGAAACGCTACCGGCAGGCGCGCGCAGCGTGCCGTCCACGACGATGCTGTCGAGGCTCGTGAGGCTGATCGAGCCGCCGGCGTCCGTGGTGATCGAGGCGCCGTGCCCGATCGCTATATCGCCCGCCACTGTCCCGCCGATTGGCGCCGTGTTGGAGGCGCCCTGGGGTCCCGTAGGCGGCAGTGCGTTCAAACTCACGCTGGCTGCGGGCCGCAGGTAAGGCGCGAGCGTGGTCACCGCTGCGAGACCATCGAGTGCCGTGGCGGAGGGCTGCAGCAAAGCGTTCGAATTTAGATAAAGGGAGCGCACTGTCGCATCGATCGCGGTTCCGGGATCGACGATGAGCACGTCCGTGGTCGGCGCGCCCGGCGCAACCAGTCCGGACGCCGTAACGCCGATGTTTTGGAAACCGTAATCGGAGAAAAGGCTCGAATGGACTTGAAGAAAATCGCCCTGCGCGAGCGAATCATCGACTTTCTGCCCGTTTGCCCAGCCGCCGCTCCCGGAGCTGATCTCGACGCGGGGCGCGGTAAGGTTGAAGGTCCCGCCCGCGGCTCCGTTGACGCCGAATCCATCGATCGCGACGTTGCCTCCCAGATCAAAGCCGCCTTTGACGGAATTCTCGTTCAACGTGATCGAGCCGCCTTTGCCGCCAACCAAGGTGCCTTTGGCGTTGATCCACGCCCCTCCACTGATGCGCAGCGTCACATTGTCCGCGATCGACAGCAGTGCGTCGGGCGACGCCGTGCCCAAACTGATGTTGCCGCCGTTCTGCCACGTCTGCGCGAGCGCGGGCGTTGTGGCCATCGGCGTCATATCGTTGGTCCATTGGCCACGGACGTCGAGGGTGACGCCGTCGCCCACGTAGACCCCGGCGCGATCAGGCGTTGCCGTTGCGGTACCGAGGTTGTTGACGTTTTGAAAGGTGAGCGTGCCCGCCGGATCCGTGATGTTGGACAACACGTCGACACGGGCGGCGTCGACCGACAGCGTGCTCCCGGAGGGAAGCACCAGCGGTGTGTTGACGGGCAGCGTGACGCCGTAGTTACTGAAAATCTGTGTCGACGTAAAGCCGCTGCTCGTCAAGTATGAAATCGGTAGCTCGAGCGTCTGCGGCGCTGGAAGCGCAGCGTCGTCGCTTACAACGATGGGAGTCGGTGCCGTCGTCAGCCGAACCGCGGGCGACAGGTAATCGATCAGCAGGGTCGCCGAAGTCCCGGCGCCGGCCGGAAGGCCGATGATCAGCTGGCCGCCATTCACACTGGTCGTGGGCGTTCGCTGATAGAGGCCATTGACGGCGTTGCCCAGCAGATTTCCCTGCAGCAGCATCGTCGGCGCCGCAAACTGCACACTGCCGGCCGGTGCACCCTGTACGTAGCCGGGTTGGTAAGCACTCAGGCCCGGCGTGGGCAACACATCTTGAACACCCCACTTATTATAGGTTTGAGAAAAGGTGGGATTGACCACACCGACATAGCTCAGAAGCGGGTTCGCGGTCGCAATCGGATACAGCTGTCCGTTCGCGCCAACGAGGTAGCTCGTCTGCATGACTCCGCCCGCATACGATGTCGAGCCGCCCGACACGTTGAGGCTCGCGCCGCTCGCAAACACCACGTCGCCCTCGGACTGAAAAATCGCGTTGCCGCCAGTTTCGGTCCGTTGCGCAACGCTCTGCGGCACGGCCAAGACGTCGGCGGACACGTCGGCCAATTGAGCGGGCGGCTGATTCCTGGCGTCGACATATACCGTGCGGCCATGCAACGGACCATTGCGCTGGGTTGGATCGTCGGCGAGTTGACTGGCGCGTAGCTGCACCGCGACCAAATTCGCGGAGACCGGCAGCGTCGCGACACTGCCGGACAAGTCGACCGTCGTCCCCGCATCGATCCGCAGCCGCGCGTTCGGATCAACGGTTCCCGATACGCCTGCTTTCGGATTTGAAGCCGCCGGGGACGGATCTGCCGCCGCGATCGCCGTCAGGTTGCCGCCCGGCGCGACAATCGATCCTCCCTGAAGGAGTACCTGCTCGCCGAGCAGCGTGACCGAGGATGGCAACTGCGGTTGGGCGGAAACCTGCGTTGCGCTCGATGACAGCTCCGGCAGAATCTGCATCTGGCTTTGCGGCCCGATCGTGAGCGCCCCACCCTGCGTCGAGGCGATGGCGTTACCCGCAAAGCCCGCACTACTTGCAAGCCGAGCGGCTTCCAATCGGATCGACCCGTTCGCCGAGACCGAGGTCGTCGCGGAGATCCTGCCATCTTGATTGACGGCGAGCCCGACCATGGTGATATTGCCGCGCGGGGCCGAGAGCAGACCGGTCAGCTGGTTCCAAGCGGTGTTGCCGGTGCTGCTAGTGCCGCCAGGAGTGCTGGGTGTGCCATCGACCTCCACGATCAAGCCGCGCAGGCTCGGGTCGCTGTCGGCCTGTAAATAGACCTTTGTGCCTGCGGCCAGAATGACTTGACCGTCGGGAGCTATGAGACTCCCGCCGTTCGTGACGTTTTGCCCGGCGAGGAGCAGGCGACCCTGATCGGCGGCCGTCAACTGCGCTCCCGGCTGTACCACGACTTGCACCGCAAGGGGCTTGCCGTCCGCGCCGAGGACCGGATTGCCGTTTTGATCGAGTACGGAGGTTCGTCCACCCGGCGCGAGCGAGTCGCATGTGGGGCACGTGGCATCGAAAATCGGCTTAGCGTTCTGCACCGGCGAGAGAATGCCGTTGCCAAAATTGGAGTCGCTGAGCGTCAGCGGCAACGAGGAAACCAGCAGACTGCCCACGTTGACGGTCGCCGTCGGACCGAACAGGAAGCCGTTCAGGTTAATCAGGTACACCTGTCCGTTCGCGCTCAAATTGCCGAAAATTTGCGAAGGGCTGGCCTGGAAAATCCGGTTGAGCGCGATCGAACTGGATGTAGGCTGCTTGAAGGTGACCGAACCGTTGGCCCCGATGTTGAACGAGGACCAGTTGAGAATCGCCGAGTTCGTCGTTTGATTGACTTTCAGTGCGTTTTGGGTCGCGACCGCGGTCGCGGATCCCGCGGTGACAAACTGCGATGGACCGGACGCCCCGCAGGCGCCCGCGGCGCACGGCACCGGTAGTGCCGGACCCGCAGCTTTCGTTCCAGTCCACGCAGCAAGCGCGAGTGTGGCCGCCTGGATACTCAGAAGCCCCTGTCTATGCATCCCCATCGTCCGCCTCGTCATTGCCTACTGCACCGCGAGAAGCAGCGGGAGCTGCTCGAATTCGCGCGTCATGTTGTCGAGACTAGATGGCAACAGATTGGGATGACACTACCGTGACGATGGGTCATCACATTGTGATCCCGGTAAACGGGAACGATGCCCAAGTCCAAAGAAAATGCGCATGCCCCATAATTCATGATCTACCCATAAAACCTAAATGACCGGCCTTCCCTTGCGGGAAGGCCGGTCAAAATCGCATCATCATCTGATCGCTATAGGACCAAAGGCACCCTAAACGATCACTCGATCAATTCAGCTCAGTCGGGACGCTGCAGCTGTTGCCGCCCTTCGTGAACGGGTTGATGTAGATCGTGACTCCATTTACCGTGCTGGCGCTTCCGGTCACCGGTACCACAGGCGGGTTGGCCAGGCTCGGGATCGCCATGATGTCTTTCGCGTGCGGCGCCGTGGCAATATTCGACAACTCTCCGCCGACCAGCCAGTTGTAGATACCCACGCCGCCCGGTGAGGTGATATTGCCCTTCTGCGCCGTTGCTTCGAACCACCAGTCATATTCACCGCTCGTTGACTTAAGATTGTCCGGGGCAATGCCGTTGATCGAAGCCATCGTCAGCGCAGCCTGCTTGCCATTGTTGTCGATCGAAGCGTAAGTGACCGAACCATTGGTCGTGGCCGCCGTCGCCAGCACATCACCGGTCGCAAACCCGTCGGGACCCGGATCCGAAAGCGTAGCGGGAGAATTGGAGCAATTGGTACCGAGGAAGTAGATCGTCGCGCCCGCGCGCGTGCCCGATCCGGCCTCGCGATTCACTAACGTGATCGGCTGGGAAGTGCTCGACACCACACCGCCCGAAGCGGTCGGTACTGCGTTCCAGTTCACGTAGTTGCCTTGCAAAATGTTGGCAGCCGTCTCACGGGTCAAGTCGATCGCTTGGCCGGCGCCTCCGCCGTTAATGCCGGTCGTATTGACGAACAGGCCGAACACCTGCTGGAACAGCGCCGTGGAGGTCAACCCGGCAAGCTGAGATTTGCTCGCTGTGCCGAACACCGTCGTGCTGTAGGCGCTGGGATAATTCGGCGGGGTGAACACAGTCGGCTCGAGATCGGTGACGCCCATTTCGACCAAGTGGTTGGTTACGCAGCCGCTCCAACCGTCGGTCGTACCCACCGTTGCGCTCGTGCCATTGACCACCGGGCCCGCCACCGCGCAGCCGGGCCCCGAAAGGTCAAGCATCTTGATCGGCTTGTTCGAGGCGATCGGCAGGGCGCCGACGACCGAGCCGCCTTCGCCGCGGTAATACACTGTCACGGTAGTGCCTGTCGCGACTCCCGCACCGTTGCCCGCCTTGGCGAAACCGCAGTAGGCCTTGAAGTTGCCATTCCCGCCGGTGGCCGCAATGGTGGTTTCGCCATTGGTGTCGAACAGATCGGCCGCGAGCGCGGTGGCGAACGACGGCTGTGCGGCGGAGGAGCCAGCCACATACAGGGTGGCACCAGCGGCTGCGCATTGCGCCGGCGTTGCGGGAGCGGCCTGAGCCGCTGAGTGACCACCGATCGCGAGGGCGACGGCGGCGGCAATTTGTAGATTACGCATGGTAAATGATTTCCTTAGAATAAATGAACGCTTGATCAGGCAACCGAGGGCTCAGACCGCAGCCTTGCGACGGCGCGAAACGCCGACGAGACCCATCAGTCCTGAGCCGAAGAGCCACACCGCGGCCGGGAGCGGCACAGGTGCGGTCGAGTTGCCGGTGATCGTCAGGGTGCCGTCGGTGCCCAACGTGGCCGAACCCAGGATGTACGACTGCAAATTGGACAACTTTGAGTTGTTGCCCGTAAAGCCGAACAGCTGGTACGGCGTGCCAACCGACCCCAGGTCAGGAGCGCCGAGCATGTTGTACTTTGAGGGAGCGCTGGTTGAGGCTTGGCTGTTGGTGTAAGCCGCGGCGGTGGTCTCAGTGCTCGTCGTGAGCGGGAAAAGACCGCCGTTCGTCTGAGCTACGTCCGAGTTCAAGCCGTTCTCGTAATTCACGAGGTTTGCAATGCCCTTGGCGGCGAGGACCGAATTATTGCCGCTACCGATATTCGAGGTGAAAATCGCCTTCGCCGCACCGGCAGTCGTGGTGTTGTTGGTGGTCGCGGCCAAGCCCGCACCGGCGTATTGGCCAGCCTCCAGCGTCCAGCCGTCGCCAGAAGCGGGATTCGAAGCGAGGAACGACTGCAGCGTCGGTGACGCAGCGATCGTTTGATTGATGCCCGCGAGCGAGGTATTCATAACCGCACCCGAAACCAAGCTACCGGTCGGAAGCACGCTGTCGATGCTGATGCCCGTGTCGAAAGCGTAAACGGCCTTGGTCGTGTTGTTCTCTATCACGAGCACGAGGTCCGAGCTGTTGTTGGCAGGAATGCCCAACGCGAAGGCACCCGTCGCGCTGAGTGCAAGTGCGGCAGCAACCGCTGATTTCAAAAGAATGTTCATCAAGAATCCCCTTATGGTAGAAAAAAACTTCCATCGCCCGCGCGCAATTCGCAGGGCCCGAAGGCACGAACCTAAGAATTTGTTGGTACAACCACGGCTTTCGCCGACCCTCATCCGTTTGCGGACGTCTGCCGTCGCGCTATGATCTCGCTCACACTTCACGGTGTCGGTGCGCATAATTCCCGAGAGCCATGTCCTGGACGTGACACGAATATGAATTTCTTACGGCACGGGCCCTGCGGCAGCGACAAACGACATGGGATATGCATTGAAGGTCGTCGCGGCGCTCGGCCGTTACGGGGCGGTTAGCGGACGCAATGGGTCAGCGGCCCGACCGATGAGCCATGCACGACCGGTGTTGACATTGAGCGCATGAGCGATCTAAACGCCGCAATTACTAGGCTAGAAGCGTCGCTTGCACGCGAGGGCGGAAGCGCCGCAAGCTTTAACGAACTAGGTGCGCTGAAGCTGGCCGGTGGCGATGCCGAGGGTGCGATCATCGCGTACTCGCAATGTCTTACGTTCGCATCACAAAACGCGGCGATCTACAACAATCTCGGAACCGCGCTAGTCAAGGGTTTTCGACACCTGGATGGACCTGCTGCGGGCCGTCGATGGTTCGGTGCTGTGGCTGCTCGAGGGGACTCAGACGGCAATGCGCAATCTTCACCGCGCGGCCGCCGCACATTCCAACTCTTCGATACGTCAACCTATGTCGGCACCTCGAGTCCGCGTACGAGGAGATCTGGGCACGACACGCACGGGGCGAGCCTCCCAGCAACCTGACGATCGGGGACCTGTAGTTAGAACGCGCCGCGAACCACGAACAAGATTCTCGAGTCCCCGCGGTGAGTATTCGGTCCGTCCGCCAACGGATCGACCCACGTCAGCGAACCCGTGATCCATCGCCCTGGCAAGAGATTGAGGCCCGCGCCCCAACTGCGCAGCGTCGTCGAGCGGGGTTCGTTAGGCAGCGGATCGATCATGTCCGCTCGCCCCACGTCGTAGAAAACGAAGACGTCGCCCAACTGGACTTTGCGCCACTGCGCCGCGGGGGATTGAAACTGTACGCTGCCTTTGAGTCCCTCGTCCGCGAGTACTTCCGCTTCGAGATAGCCGCGCACGCCGTCGGCGCCGGAAATTGAGTAATCCTCATTGGTGATGAGCGGCTCGGCGGCGAACTGGCCGTTCGCGCGCAAAATCACCTGAAATCCTTTGGGCAAAGTGGCGACCAGGGAGCTATCGATCTTCACATAAAAGTAGTTCGGCTGGCCTTTGAAGCGTTTGTTCGCGAACGCCGCGGAGGCGTTCGGCGCACCGCGAGGTCCAAAATTCGCGCCGGCACCGAAGGATCCCTGTAACCAATCGGACGCCCAAGCCCCGGCATATGCCAGCGATAAATTCACATACGAGATGGGCGTCACCACTGCGGGGCCCGCGGCGAGACCGATCGTCTCTCGAAAATGTTTGTAGTCGGCGCCCAAGGTGAGCGATTGCGGCGTGCTCAGCGCATCGGTTAAGGGATAGCTGAAGCGCGTTCCGATAATCTGCCCTTTGCCGAGCACGCCGATGGTGCCCACCGTGGGCACGTTGCTGTTGGAGTTGATGAAGAACACGGAAGGATGCAACCCGTTCTTGAGCGCGCCCCAGGCATAGTTCGCCGCGAACACGTTGACCTGGCCGACATCCTCCGGAGCGACTTGGTATTGTGCGGACACGCTGTCGAACTGATCGAACAGATTGCTATAGCTCATGGAAACAGTCGCGCGCAGCTGTTTGGTGCCCGGCGTATTTTGATTGTCCAACTCCACGCTGCCGTGCAGCGGCAGGCGATCGTCCACCTTCAACGATAGGTCCACGGTACCGGGCACGGGGCCTGCTTTGAGGATCGGCACGACTGACCGATCGGCGGTTCGTATGTTCACGGTGGAGAGCTGCTGCTGCAGCACCGGCAAATTGGGGACCGTGCCCGCGCTCGCCTCGGGTACCGCCGCAAGAATTTTACGTTCGGAATAATAGCGCGCGCCTGCGATGTGCACCTCGCGCAAACGGCCTTCAGTCACTTTGAGGCGCACGATTTTGTCTGCGACTTCTTGCTCGGGAATATCCACGAATACCGTTTGATAGCCGCGATCGTGGAAAGCTTTCTCCAGCGCGGTGCGTGCGACTTCCACATCGGCCAGGGTCTTTTGATCGCCTAGAAGCGGGTACAGAACGGTCTCGATCTCGCGATTCGACAAAACCGTGTTTCCCAACACTCGGTATTCGTGCACGTCGAAGTGGGCCTCCGCAGCGGAAGGAGCGGCGGCAGTTCCGGACGGCGCTGCCGCGGGGGCAGCGGCCAGGGATTTCGTAGGTTCCGCAGCACCCACCGCGGCGTCGAGCGCCAGCATTACGGTCAACAGGAACAGGCTCTTTGCGAGAGTCGGTGAGCTCTTAGTCAGCACGGGCGCGCCTTTGAAAATCCCCCGAGCCTATGAGGGCAATGTGACACGCGCGTTAAACTGGGCGAAAATGATGTTCGTCAATTATCGTGGGTCGCTTCGCCGAAAGAAATCAATCCGCTCTTCGCGCGCAACTCGGGACCGTCAACATGGTCTTCACTTTCCGCGCTATCGTGGCAGCATGAAAAGCACGGCGAATACTTTGTCATTCGGGCTCAAGTTCGCCGCCGTCTTTGCCTTGTTGTTCGCACTGTTCGAAGCCTCGCGTGGGACGCTATTCGAGCAGATTATTGTTAACGACGCCGTGCTGGGGACGACGGCAACGCTCATCGACACGATGTCGCCGCGGGAGGCGGTGCGCGTCGAAGGACGCAACCTCGTGTCGCCGGACTCGATACTGCGTGTCACGCGCGGCTGCGAGGGCGTGGAGATGTTCTTGTTGTTGACCGCTGGAATCCTCGCCTTTCCGGCGACCGCCAAGCATCGACTGCGGGGATTTCTAATCGGTGCCGTGCTGGCGTACGCGCTGACCCTCGCGCGCCTCATCATGCTGCATTTCGCTCTTCGATACAGTCCCGGCGCCTGGAACACGCTGCACGGTTTCGTCTTACCCTTGGGACCCGTGCTCCTGCTTGCGCTCTATTTTTTGCATTGGTCGGCATCGGACGGACATCGCGCCGGCGCGGGCTCTCCGATGCCGGCGAATTGATCTGCGCTGGGCGATTGCAGCCGCTTTGGCACTGATCGCGGGTGCACTCGGTGCCGAAGCCTATGCTCGTCTAGCGGCACCGTACTACAAGTCCGTCGCTGCGGTGTTCGTACAGACACGGCCGTGGACCTTGACGATTATCGATGTCGCTCGCGATGAAAATCGTCCCGGGGTTTTTCTCAGGCTCCACGGCGAGGTACGCGAGGCAGCAAGTGCGGTCAAACCCGCTGCCATCCTTACCACACGCGTCCAGGTTGGCGCAGTCATCGAGGCGCCGCTGATCTTTTGGACAATATTGCTCGCATGGCCCAGTTCGACCACGCGTTTGAGGCTTACGTTATTCGCATGCGGGATTCCAGTCTTCTTGAGCGTCGAAACCGCAACCACGGTTTGTCAGTTGCTGAACGGCTTCGCCGAAGCGTCGGCCGTTCTTGCCGGAAATCCCGATCCACTCACGATGTGGGAACGCTGGTCACGCTTCATAGAATCCGGCGGACGCGATGTGCTCGCCGTATGCGCCGCCCTGCTCACCGTCGCGGGCGCACGCCGGCTTGTGCCAACCGCCGCCGCGCGATCAGCCCCATAGACAACGCCAGCAGCACGTACGCCCAGGGCGGAACCGGCCCATCGCTCACGTTCGCCGGCGGTATCCCGAACGCCAGGGTTTGCTGGGCGGCCGGCGCCGAATTGATCTGGTCGCTGCTGACCGACGCACTGTCGTACACGGCTCCCGACGTGGTCCACTTGACGTTGATGGTGATCGTGGGATGGGCGCCATTGGCAAGGGTTCCCAGAACGCAACGCACCGTGGAGGAGGCCAAAGTGCAGCCCGACGAAGCCGATACGAAGGTCGCACCGGCAGGCAGTGCGTCGGTCACCACGACATTGGTCGCGGTCAGTGGACCATTGTTGGTGACCATGACGCTGTAGGTGGCGGTGTTCCCCGAGACCGCTTGGGTCGGGCCGGTGCCCGAGAGCGCAAGGGCTGTCCCTTGCTTGACGGCGGCCAATAGATCGAGCCGCGGCGTGGTGAGGCCGTTGGCGGAGTCCGTATCCCTGACATCGGATAACTGCAAGCGTTGCAAGGTCTCGCTCAACGCTTCTGCCGGGTAGCGCGCGCGCAGTACGGCCACGGCTCCGGAAATATGCGGGGCGGCCTGCGAAGTGCCGGACTCCTGAAACGAGGAGTTGGGTGCATTGACGAAGGTTCCGGGCCCCAGCATGGCCAGATAATTGGCACTTTGCGAGAAGCAGGTGACATGATCCGCCGCGCTCGAGTCCGTGCACTGGCCGTTGGTGCCCGCCGAAGCGACCCATCCAACCGTTCCATAAGTGGCATCGTACACCGCTCCGACCGACACGACTCCCGGCGTACATGCCGGATTCCCTAAACCCGTTTTGGAGCCGCTGTTGCCCGCCGCCGCGACGGTCGTGATGCCGGCGTTGCTGGCGCTGCTCACAGCAGAGGAATACAGGCTACGCGTGCATTGGGTCGAATTGCTCGTACCATCGCCCAAACTTAGGTTGATGGCCACGATATTGTAGGTCGCTTGGTCTGAAATCGCGGTATTCATCGCGTTCAACACGTCGACGGATGAGGCGGAGCTCCCATTGAAAACATCGAACATCGCCAGCTTCGCACCCGGCGCGACTCCGAGCGCAATCGCGGAAACATTGGTTCCATGCACCGTTTCGCTCGATGCGCCCGGATAAACGTCCTGGTTGAGCACCACGCGGCAGGAATTGGCCGGAGTATTCACGCCGGTGCAGGTTCCGAAATCCGAATACATCGTATAGTTATTGCCGAGCCCGCCGTCGATGACGGCAATGGTCGTGCCCGCGCCCGTGGCGCCTTGCGCTGCCGTCTGCGGTTGGTTGACGAAACCCAGGTCGCTCACCGACACGGGATGCAAGAGGATGTTTTCGTGCACCATGCGCACGTCTGGGTTTGATTCCAGGCGATTGAGCGCGGCGAGCGAGGAAAGGCGCCAGACGGCGAGTGGAAAGTGCGAATAATCGAGTACGCGGGCGGCATCGGCGCCGCCTGCTTCGGATTCCACGCGAGCCTTGGACGCCGCGTAGCCCTTCGCACGTTGAGCCAGAATGGCCGAATCGTCGTGTATCAGTCCGCGGCGACTGCGCTCGGCGTTCGCCGCCGAATCCGTGGCCGCGCCGTCGAATTCGACGACGACGTATAGGTTTCTTCCCGTGGTCAGGCGCGCGCGGCCGGCGGCGGAAATTGGCGCTGCGCTGAGGGTGACCGGTAAAACGGCCGCAGCCAGGAAAAGCGACATCCGCGCAAACAAAGGCATCCCCCGCCACATTATGTTTCTCTACCCGCCTGCAGTCGCACCGTATCCCGCGACTCACGCCGCCGACATCACCGTGTCGGGTTCCTCGGCGGGGATCTGCTCTTCGCGTTCATCCATTGCCTCGAGCTCTTCTCCCAGCGCATCGCGCAGCGCCTCGAGCTCGGCCAACCGTGCGCGGGCACGACTCCAGGCGACCTGGGTAAGCGCCATCGATTCGAGCAAGGTTTCGCATTCGGCTCGAACGCCGGAGGCAGCCTTGAAGGCCGCGAACCAGCGGCGCTCGAGCAAATTGGCTGCGGCGTCACCATCCATGTAGCGGTAGACCATGTCCGTACCTCTCTGTTGTCAATCCTGGCCTAGCATGGTGTCTTCGAGGCGCTCTATTTTCGCCATGATCCGAGCTTTCAGCGCTTCGGTGCGGTCCAGCCGTTCGCGCGCCAGATCGAGAAGGTCGGCGTTGGCCTTCGGGCTCGCTGCCAGCGATTGATAGTCGGCGCGGGCGACGATGCTGGACTCGTATGCCTGACGCCATTCCATTTCCAGATTATTCATATGCGCATCGAGGTCGAGGTCGAGACTGCTCATGGGTACTCCTGGCCACTGTTATGTTCCGATGCTGCCTCGCCAACATGACGGTTAGCGGACAGTTATGCGGCAATTTGTTTAAAGAAAAGGCCCCGCTGGGGGGCCTTAAGGACGAGGGATCGAAATCCTGATGCTGCCCTGCTGCCGCCCTGCCGGCGGCGGCCGTGCTACTGCCGTACTTGATGAGGCAGGGGCGCGACTCGCAGCCGGGCACGGCCCAGCCAGGAATTGGCGTATGCGGTGGCACTTTGCACGTTAACCGCCTTGATGGTGGCGTCGGCATGAGCGGGCGCGTCCCCGCCCAGCCCCAAGGCGAGATTTCTCTGTAATGCATGCCAGGGGAGGCTCCACATTTCGCATGTATCGTTCATACCGTTGATGTCGCGCATTTCGGCGCGATGGATATGACCGCAAACCACCGTGTCGACGCCGCGCTTGCGCGCCGCTTGCGCGACGGCGTCCTCGAAGCTGCCGATGTACTGAACCGCGGTCTTGGCCTTGTTCTTGAGGTACGACGAGAGCGACCAGTGCGGCAAGTCGAACAGGCGTCGCACCCAATTGATATAGGGATTCGCCGCCAACAGCATGTCGTAGATATTGCTGCCCAGTTTCGCGAGCCACGGACTGCATTTCACCACGCTGTCGAATTCGTCGCCGTGCAGCACCAGCATGCGCCGGCCGTCGGCCCCCCGATGGATGTACTCACGATGAATTTCGAGATTGCCGAACACGGCGCCGTCGAACTCGCGGAATACCTCATCGTGGTTGCCGGGGACGAAGATCACCTTGGTGCCGCGCTTTGCCTTGCCCAAAATGGTGCGCAACACATTGTTGTGCGACTGCGGCCAGTACATGGTCCTTTTCATGCTCCACACGTCGATGATGTCACCGACCAGGAAGAGACAATCCATTTCCACGTGATGCAGGAAATCCAGTAGCAGCTCGGCGCTGCAGCCTTTGAAGCCCAGATGGATGTCTGAGATAAAGACTGTTCGCAATCGCAGCGGCGGCGGGGCGTTACGTTCGAGCATATCT
>WNFI01529008.1_pt2 | contig 42456 bp, 33 predicted proteins | sample 5400471 | NCBI WGS metagenome assembly WNFI01 (sample SAMN13153348, study PRJNA577476) | soil metagenome | isolation source: 100 cm saprolite on Douglas fir-dominated hillslope | place: USA:California | collected 2013-09-17 | reverse complement strand
CTCACGGGATTCGTCAACGCAGCCCGAACCGTCTGAACACCGATGGTCAGCAAGGCGATCAGCAGCGTCAGCACCCCGGCCAGTGGGAAGATCCACCAATCAACAGCAACCCGATAGGTAAAATTATTCAACCATTGATGCAGGAAATACCAGGCGAGCGGAGTGGCAATCACAAAGGCCAGCAGCACCAGTCGCAGAAAATCCTTAGCCAGCAGACCGGTGATCGATGAGATAGACGCACCCAGCACCTTCCGCACCCCTATTTCCTTGCGGCGCTGCTCCATGACCAGGTAGACGATGGCGAACAACCCCAGGCAGGACAGAAGAATCGCGATAAAAGCGGCGGAAAAGAAAGTGGTCGCCAGCCGCCGCTCTTTCTCATACCAGCGCCGGGTGTTATCCGTAAGATAAGAGGCGTTGACGGTATTATCCGGCTCGATCTCCTTATAAGCCGACGTGACAAGATTCATCGCCTGCAAAGGATTGGTGGTTTGGACTTTTACAAGTATGTAGTCCAGCGGCTTTTTACTTTCCATCTGCAGCGTAAGGGGAGCGATCTCCTCGTTCATGGAATAAAGGTGGAAGTCCGGTATGATGCCTACGATCTTCCACTTGGGAGCAGCAGTATCCTGGTAAAAAGAAATGCCCGCCTCTTTGATCCCCAACTGGGTGGCCACATTAGCCGTGACGATCACATTGGTAACCCCGCCTGCGGTATCGGCGACATAGTCCCGGCTGAAATCCCGCCCTGAAAGAGGTTTCATAGACAGCACTTTCAGGAAATCATAGTCGACGCTCAATATGCCCGTTTGGATATTTTTCCCTTTATAGTCGAAGCCCATTGACGATCTGCTTTGGCTCTTGTCCTCCCCGATCCCGATATTGGCGGAACTCCCGGTGATCCCGAGAAACTGTGGTTGAGACGCCAGCTTCATCCGAAGCTGTGCAATATAATCATGCGCCTTTTCAGGCCTCTTTACCGGGATGCTAATGACCGACTCCTGCTCAAAACCCAACGATGCCGTCCGGAGATGCTGAAACTGCCGGTAGATAACGAGGGTGCCGCAGATCAGGGCACAGGCCATAACGAACTGGAAAGTGATCAGCCCGTTACGAAGCAGGGCTGAGCGCCGGACAGACACCTTCCCTTTCAACACTTCCACCACATTGAACCGGGCCACCAGCCAGGAAGGGTAACCGCCCGCCAGGAAGGAGACCAGCACCATGCCTCCCAATGTCGTCAATATCACCGACGGCTGCTGCAAGGTGCTCAGTTTTAATTTTTCGGTAAACAGATCGTTGAAAGGCTTCAATACCAGGGCCGCTGCCACCAGCGCAACCAGCACAGCAATGGCATATAATAATAGACTCTCTATCCACATCTGTAAAAAGATCTGCCCCTTGCCGGCCCCAACGGTCTTGCGGATGCCCACTTCCTTCGCACGGGTAAGGGAACGCGCTACATTCAGGTTGATAAAGTTAAAGCAGGCGATAACCATCACGACAACGGCAATGAGGATCAGCGTATATAAATAAGTCTTATTGACAGCATTCCGTACGCCCAGCTCTTCATCGAAATGCAGGGCTGGAAAGGAAACCAGTTTCATAGCGAACAGATCCCCGTTGCTGTCTTTACGGTACCCCTGCTTCTTCAGGTCAGCATCATCAACCACCCGGTACTTTTTCACCAGTTGCCGCATGGCGGCCTCCGCCTGCTGTTGAGGTAGGCCAGGAGCCAACTGCACATAGACAGGGTGATTCTGCTGGTTCCAATTATTTTTTGCTTCCGGATAATCGTGAATATTCTCGATCCGGGCGAGAACGGCATACCGGAGAGAAGAGTTCTCAGGAGCATCCTGGATGACCGCCGAAACCGACAGGGCCTTCCATTCGCCGGCAATCTTGACCTTTACCGATTTGCCGACAGGGTCTTGCTTGTCGAACAAGGCAGTAGCGGTAGTTTGATTGATGACCACCTCATTGAGATTGCCAAGAGGGCTGCCGGCATTCCCCGCCACGATGGGAAAGGAGAACATGCTGAAAAAATCATTATCAACGAGACTGACCCGGCTGGGCACTTCCTTGTCCCCGTAACTGATCCCGCCGCCGGCATTCATCAGCGCCGTCGCCTTCACAAGGCCCGGCACTTCCGCCTTCAGCGTTGGCGCCACGGGATAGCTCATACTCTCTCCCTTCTCATCTCCTTTGGACGTATGGCTTAAATTATACACCATAAAAAGACGGCTTCCATTCTTCTGGAAACCGTCATAAGAAAATTCATAAAATACCAGCAGGAACAACAGAATACTACAGGTGAACGCAACAGCCAGCCCTATGACATTGATAGAGGCATTTAGCTTGTGTTTTAACAGGTTGCGTAAGGCAGTGAGGAAATAGCTATAGATCATTCGTTGATTGGCTTTAAGTGACTCTTTAAATCACAAAAAATGCCATTTTTATAAGTCACTGAAACACAACAGTCTATACTACCACAAAACCACCAGGTGTCTGTTTATGATACAGCGCCTGCCCACTTTTGGTCAAGCCAGCCCCGGGTTAAAATAGTTAAATCTATATACCAACAGCGAAGCTACAATTGCCGGGATCTCTTCTCATTTTTCCTTATTTTTAAATCAGGTTTCCTACCGGAACGCCTCTTTTGGCAATTTTTCATTAAAGACAACATTCATTTCATGGGCTTTTTCGACAAATTCCGGGGAGGAGGGAAAAAAGATAGTTCCTTTACCCCATCGTCCTCGCTATTACCCGAAGAAAATTTCTGGCAGATCATTCAAACGGCTTTTAAGGAAGCAGATGGTGATTTCGAACGCCAACAAGAGACACTGGCCAAGCAACTTCGGAAATTACCGCTTCAGGAATTGATTACCTTTGAAAACCGGTTCAGACAATTACACGGGCAGGCATACTACTGGCCCCTGTGGGGAGCTGCCTATATTATCCACGGAGGTTGCAGCGACGACAGCTTTATCGATTTCCGGGATTGGGTTATCGCACAAGGGAAAGAATTCTATTACAAGACCCTTGCTGACCCGGACTCATTGGTCGACATGGATCCCGAAAAAATTGATATAGAATGGGAAGGCATGGGGTATGTTGCCGCAACCGTCTTCGAAGAACGAACCGGGGAGGACATCCCTTCCGAATTTTCTGAAAACCCGGCCATTACCGGTACCGAATGGGAGGAAGAAGGAGATGACCTGCAACAGATGTTTCCCAGGCTTTGGAAGAAATATGATGGAGACCTGTAATCATTCCCCCTCACTCTCTATATTCCAAAATATCGCCCGGCTGGCAATCGAGGACCCTACAAATGGATTCAAGCGTATCAAACCTCACCCCTTTTGCTTTCCCTGTTTTCAGTATAGACAAATTCACCGTTGTAAGTCCAACCCTTTGAGAAAGTTCATTCAATGAAATCTTTCGCTTTGCCATCATCACATCTAAATTGATTATTATAGCCATACTTATACAAATGCCTCGTTTTCATTTTTAATAAGCAATGCCTTTGTCACAAATTGTTTTACTGCCCATAAAATGATCGCTAAAAGAAAATACATCGTCTGCGGTTCCCTTAAAATTATCAGCCTGGTGAAAGACCGCAACAACAAATTGGCGATACTCTCGAAAGATATCCATTGATTAAAATGCACTTCGTAAAAATTATTAGCTATGGTTTGAACAGCACCCAATAAAGCAAGTGCGATACAAGAAAGGATTACCCCATCAAATACCTTTAAGCTTCCCTTGTCAAAAAAACCTGTTTTCTGATATTTACGAAATAGTTTGAGCAACAATAAACCCACCAACACAAAGATGATATTATCACAAATTTGAACAACAAACCATAAAAAAGGTATTTTTCCTACCGGAACTACATAGGCCATTTTATCTCTCAAAAATGGGACGAACCATCTGACATAATACACCAGGGCCTCCGTTGAAAAGAATAGGACTCCCCACAAAACCACTTTAATGAGGATTAGATTGGAAGATTTTATTTTACTCATCTGACTAAGGATTTATTGGGAGTAAAAATATATTATTTTAATTAAAACAACTATTATTTATCGTTTTATTTTAAATATTTATCCCAAAATCACTCTTCACCCAGAAAGGGGCCCCTTCTTTCAGGCGACCGAAGTTTTTTTACGACCGGTATTTCATATCTATCCGCTTTCGATTAATTTCACCCCGTCATAAAAATTGAACTATGGGACTTTAACATATAACCCTTTCCATGTATGTTTTTGATGCTTATGCAAGGATCCTTTTGCAATCTTTTTCGTAGCTTAGATACATACATATCCAGGCTACGACCGGTAATAACGCCTTCGTCTTCCCATACCTTCAACAATCGATGACGATCGATGACCAAATTCTGTCCGCTGGCAAATACATTCAATAGCTTTGACTCTTTGGCTGTAAGTCCGGTTTGTTCCTGCTCTAATACCAACAATTGTTGATCCGGATAAAAAAGGTATTTACCAATGACAATAGATCCTGCATCCGACTCATTCTCTTTGGGTTCTATTGCTTTCTCTTTTATTGGTTTGGTTTTACGCCGGAAAAAACCAATGGCAATCATAATCAGGGAACTACCCAAAAGAGCGCCAACCAGTAAGGCAGATATCTTCCGTTTTTCAAAGCCCCCCGATACCGCAGCGGGTGATAACAATATATTTATCGAGTACTGCTTTTTAGGCAATGTCCTTCCAGTACATGGAATAATGCTTTTCCCTTGTTCAGAAACAGCAAAACCATAAACCACTTCGCGGTTCCTGCTTTCGATGACATTCACAAGATAATTAAGAGGCAACGGACCTCCCATCATAATACGACCAACGATACCAACCAGGGAGTCGGGCTCAAAAGCAAAAGGCTTTTCAAATTCAAGCCGATACTCCTGATTTGAAATCTTCCTCACAGGTAGTACCAGGGAAGTGGAATCACCGGCCGATAAAAGTAACTCATGGCCGATCTGGCGAAAGAGGATTGTTTTTCTTGCTTCCTCAAAAGGCGCGCTTGCTCCAATATCAACGAAAGCCCATACAAAAACAAGAAAAATAACGATCCCCGCTGGCATAAACAGACGTAAACTCATGATTTGCAAAGATTTTACAATTCAATTTACATTTTTTTACACTTCATTCCCGCCTTTCAAAATTGGGTTAACTAGGTTTGAACCTAAAGCATCCATTTCAAAAAATCATCTTATGTTCAAAAGACTACTTACTTCCCGTATCCATCTGGAAAATTGGCTTATTTTAATCAGAGTTATCACCGGGATTATTATAGCAAAATACGGGTTAGAAACATTCAACAAGGGTCAAATGGAGGGGAATGTGGCTTGGTTAAAAGATGTTCATTTCCCATCTCCTTTCTTTATGGCCTATCTCGGAAAAATTTCGGAATTAATAGGAGGAATTCTTTTAATACTGGGACTATTGACACGTGTGGTATCTATTGTCCTGATCATAAATATGTCTGTGATTATATTTATAATGGGACATGGTAAAGTTTTTGGCGAAGACCAATTGCCTTTTTTATTACTATTATTGTTTGCAACTTTCCTTTTCTCCGGTGCAGGTAAATGGAGCCTGGATCACCTGTTGTTTAGCAGGTAACCCAAAAAATAAGCCTCTGTAGAAACAGAGGCCGTTTAACCAAAACTAACTGCTTATGAGAAAATTGTAAAATGCTGTGTGATAGATGATCATCAAATCATCTACACAAAGGTAGGAGTGCTATTGTTAAGCATTTTGTTAATCCATCTTGTCAACTGTTAAAAATTTAATAAGAACGGCATTGCCATAACTTCTCCAATCCCGCCTATTTTAATTAACTTACTTTACTTTAACAAAGTCTTAGATAATACACAGCTAATTAATTAAACCTCCCATTATGCGTCGTCTCCTATTCCTTCTCGTATGTATCAGCTGCACCCAGCTCGCAGTCGCACAATCCACCTCCCTGACCGTAGTCATCATTCGCCATGGCGAAAAGAATGATTCTACAGGCAATCTCTCCTGCAAAGGCCTCCATCGGGCACTCTCCCTTCCCCCGGTATTAAGCGGCAAATTTCCCCGGCCGTCGTACATTTATGTACCCTCCGTCTCTACGGGCAAATCAACCGGCCATGCCCGCATGTTTCAAACAGTGACCCCCTTTGCCGTACAACAAAACTTAAATATTAACTCCAAGTTTGCGGAAACAGATGATTCAGCTGTAGCCAATGACGTAATGAAGAAGAAAGGGCTTGTTCTTCTGGTGTGGGAACATGGCAACATCCCTATGATTGCCACTGCATTAGGGGTAAAGGACAAGCACCTGAAATGGGATGGTTCGGACTTTGACAGCATCTGGATCATTACCTATGCCGAAGATAAAAGCAAGAAAAAACTGAAAGCCACCCTGACCGTCGGAAGCGAAGGCCTGAATCCACCCAACAGCTGCAGTTTCTAAGCCATGTCAGCTTCCTATGTGCTAAGGGGGCGGCCGATTTCCCAATGAAGTCCGAAAGGATCTACAAGCCTGCCTAATCTCCAGCCATGACCCTCTCCGACTGGAAAGACTTGGATTGCGCCGGCTGCCAACGCCTGGAGGAAGAGAGTATCGGGATCAGCGACCGTCAAAATCATTCGAACTGAATTGCCTCCTAAGGTTTCAGGATGAGCGTCGCCGCCGTCATTGCCGGCAGATTCACCGCTTAGCCAAAATTCTGCACCCTGGACTGAAAGTCGTGCCACGACGCTTTCATCATTCGTGTCCAGGCGATAGACTTCCATTGCTCCAAAGGCAGACTTATAAAAGGCCAATGCTTTGGTTCCATCCCTGACTGACAGCCAGGGAGCGATGGATGATTGGAATAGAGCACCATCATTAGACTTTTTCATTTGTCATTTTATTTTGGGAATAGACCAAACGAACATTAAAATTCACGAAATGAATTTAACCATAAATAGCTTTCGATAAAAGAGACTTGTGAACCTGACAAGGCCTCATTCGAACACCTTAGCCGCTTATTATCCTTTATTCAGAGAATAAAAATCGAATAAATCATCAGTATTTTGTTGACTATAAGCCTATTACGCTTATTTGTCTAACTGAGGATCCATTTTTTAATTTCATAGCAGAAAATATTTAAATAATGTCTGCTATAATGAACATTTACATTACTTTTGCTTATTATAGTAAACATTATGAACAGCAGAAGTATTATTATCCTTCCCCGGCTGGAAAAATTGCTAGCCCAATTAGGCGAAAATCTCAAACTTGCCCGCCTCCGTAGGAAATTAACAACCCAGCAGATAGCCGAGCGGGCCGGGATTACCCGCACCACATTGTGGCAAGTAGAAAAAGGCGCCTCGCATGTAGGAATGGGTGCTTATGCCCAGGTACTTCTTGTGCTGGGTATGGAAAAAGATTTATTGAAACTGGCCACCGATGACGAACTCGGAAGGCGGCTGCAGGATGCTCAACTAGTTACCGGCAAACGGGCGCCTAAAAAAAAATAACGTATGGATATATTGGTCTATGCTGACTGGAAAGGGCTGGAGGCGCCTGCACATATGGGTATATTATCAGTAACCCACACCCGTGGACATGCAGTATTTACTTTCTCGTATGATAACCAATGGGTCAAGGCAGGCAGAGCGCAAAACCTCGATCCGGATTTGCAATTTTATGACGGCCCTCAATTCCTGGCCGGCGGTAAGCCTAACTTCGGTCTTTTCCTGGATTCTTCTCCGGATCGCTGGGGCAGAGTGCTCATGGACAGGAGGGAAGCGATTTTAGCAAGAAAGGAAAACAGAAAGATAAAGCCCTTGTTTGAAGAAGATTACCTGCTGGGAGTATACGATGCACATAGAATGGGAGCCTTACGCTTTAAATCAGAAGAAGAAGGCCCTTTTCTCAACGATAATAAGGGGCTTGCGACTCCTTCATGGACTAGCTTACGTGAATTGGAATTTGCCAGTCTTCAGTTGGAACAAGATTCATTAAAGGAAGAAGAAATCCTTAAATGGATCAATATGCTGATTGCCCCCGGCGCCTCGCTGGGGGGCGCACGCCCAAAAGCCAGTGTATCCGATGAAGAAGGTCAGCTATGGATCGCAAAATTTCCCAGCGTTAAGGATCGAACGGATATCGGGGCCTGGGAAATGGTTGTCAACGAATTGGCAGAAAAAGCCGGTATTGCTATCGCCAAAGGCATGGCCAGGATCTATAACAGCGAACGACATACCTTTTTATCACGACGTTTTGATAGAACGGTCAAAGGGGAGAGAATTCATTTCGCTTCAGCAATGACACTGTTGGGCCAGACCGATGGAACTGCCGGTGCTTCCTACCTTCAACTGGCCGAATTTATTTTGCAAAACAGCGCTTCTCCCAATGCAGACCTCGAAGAGCTGTGGAGAAGAATCATATTTTATATCGCTGTAAAAAACACCGATGACCATCTGCGCAATCATGGATTTCTGCTGACACCTGATGGATGGACGCTGTCACCGGCTTATGATGTAAATCCTGTGTATTTCGGAACCGGGCTAACCTTAAATATTTCGGAAACGGATAACGCACTGGACTGGGACCTGGCCAGGTCTGTAGCCAAGTATTTCAGGATTAAGGATACCCAAGCAGCAGAGATCATTGCCCAAACCCGAACAGCAGTCAGTCAGTGGCCCAAAATAGCATCGAAGTATAAAATCAAAAGATCGGAGCAGGAATTGATGGCACAGGCTTTTGAACATTCTTTATAAGGTTCAATAATTCCAATCGAACACCTTATCCGCCTACTGCTGAAAAAGCTCAACACCTGATTCACCTAATTCGGTTGAACCCCCCTCCATCACCATAGTTACGTTTCACCGAATATATCTCGTCCCGTTCAAGCATTTGCTTAAGCTCCTTTCTCCTGTATACAACAGTATCATCTTTTACAAAATAATCATTGTCAGCTAAATTACTAACAAAGCCCCCATATTCTAGATTGCTGTGTAAGACCATTACAGAGTCACCCCTAATGCTGGCTATCCTCAAATAATAATAAGTTGTTCCGGTATTTTTCTCTTCACTAATGGTATAAATATCGCCTACTGCAGGATTCCCCACATATTCAATTTTATGTTTTTGGGTATTTTTATTCCAATAAAACCAAAATGTAGCTAAGCCAACGAAAAGAATTAATGCCGAATACAGGTAAAAGGGCGTTTTTGCGCTCTTTTCATACTTTCTTACTATGCTTTCCGATCTGGTTTCGTCACCGCAATTTCTACAACGTATTTCAAACTGCTTACCGCCCATTGGAAAAACAGGAATAAAACAGAAATGAAAATAAGATCGATACACCTGAACCTCTCTGTCAAAGGCTTTGCATGGGTAACAAATATGATCGTTATCAATATAATTACCTATTCTGGCTGCCCTTCTTCCAAAAATAAAAAGCATTTAATTTTTTTAGTAATTCAATAAATCTCCGTTTGTTACTAAATTACTCAATTTCCCGGTATTCAATCATGCCATTGACATTCTCCCCAACTCTCCCCCACCCGCCGATAATGCCCTCCGTTTTTATATTGCCTACGAGCATTAGTGTTTTACCCTGATACCGTTGATGAATGGGAAAATTAATAGCCCCAAAGCCTGCCTGGCTATTCCCGGAAGAAATGGAAATAGAGAACTTACCCTGCCTTCTTACAAGGCTATCCAGTTTAACATCGTATGTATTCTGACCATCAAAGGTTAAATCCCATCCTATTGGCTTGGATGCGCTATCCAGCGCTTCAAGATTTCCATTAAAGGGCGCCTGTGCCGGGCCTGCAAAAAAAGATAAGATCAGGAAGATAAAAAAAAGGGATCGCATAAGGGGGTGATAAGGTCTATTAAAATATTGCTTCACCCTAAAATAATGCTAATAAAATTTTCCGATCATCAATTTAACCATATTCTAACAAGTCCGGCGGCCCAATAGTCTTTTTTTGACCGTAGCTTATTATCTTTGGGCCCAATTTTAACCCCCTTTTATGCGACCGGTCTATTTCTATCTTGTTATTTTTTCGTTCACCGTGCTTTCCTGTGTCAGCACCGGGAAATTTAAAGCCATGCAGCAACAGGCGCAAAAAAATGATTCGTTGTATACATGGTCACAGCACACATTGAAAACCTGCCAGGATGCTAACAATGACCTGAACAGGCAGAAATCATCGCTGCAGGACCAGGCGAATGACCTCAACCTGCAATTGACCGCCACTAAAGAAAATAACACGCAATTGAGGAAGCAGTTGCAGGACCTCTCGGCCATCAGCAGCGCCCAGGCAGAGAGCATAAAGAAATCCCTGGATAACATGGGCGCTACGGATATTTATCTCCGGAACCTGCAATCCGCCCTCAAGCACCGTGATTCGGTGAACCTGGCCGTATTGATGGATCTGAAGGCAACCCTGGGCAGCTTTGGAGACCAGGATGTCAATATAAAGGTCGAGAAAGGCGTAGTCTATATCGACCTTTCCGATAAGTTATTATTCAACAGCGATAGCAATAGCTATACGGTTGCTGATAAGGCAAAAACTGTATTAAGCAGGATGGCTCGGGTATTCAACGATCAGCCCGATATCGAATTCATGGTCGAGGGGCATACGGACAGTATTTCATATCCGCAGGACGTATTGCTGGACAACTGGGATCTCAGCACCAAACGGGCAACCTCCCTGGTCCGGATACTGCAGAATGAATACAAAATATCTCCTATACGTATGACAGCTGCCGGCCGCAGCGAATATCTTACCGTGAGCTCCAATGACACACCGGAAGGACGGGCGGCCAATCGCCGTACCAGGATCGTCATTCTCCCGCAACTGGACCAGCTGTTGAAGCTGCTGGAACGCAGGCAAGGGCAGGAGGCACCGCCATTACCGGCTATCAGCGGATCTTAGTATCTTTATGCTGGAACCGGACGACCCCTTCTTAACCATCTAAATCAGACGCTCGTGAAACTTTTTTTGCTGGCTATCGGTTTTATCGCGGCCGCAGCTTTTCAGTATTGCGCACCCGGTACTCCCCCCGCTGTTAAAGATACCATAGCCAGCAACAAGCCACTTTTCAAAGATTTTATGGGTATTAACGGACATTTCAGTTTTAAACCGGAATTATACAGCCAGGTATGCCGGCTCGTTCGTAATTACCACAATATCGATTGGGATGTAAAGGAACCCGGTGATCCTCTTACAATACCTGTAACGACCAATAACGTCAACTGGAAGACAGATGTATATGGTCCCTGGAAACAAAAAGGATTTGAAACCGATATCTGCCTCCAGTTCGGGAAGTTTGGCGCAGGTCACCAGGACCCGATGGATTCCTGGAAAGGAAAGGAACAATGGACCTATGACTACGGCAAGAGCATGGCCTCGTTTTTCGGGCCTTCAGGCGCAGAAAAGCTCGCTACTTCTTTTGAGATTGATAATGAACCTGGAAGACGTGTGGAGCCCGCCCTGTACAGAACCATCTTCAAACAAATGGCCGGTGGTATCCGTGCCGGTGATCCTAAGGCGCTCATACTCACCCCTGCCGTTCAGGCCCGGGCAACAAACGATTATTCCCAGGATCTTGGTAGCATTTATGCAGATAAGGATATCCTGCCACTGTATGATGTCATTAATATACACACGTACTCTACGCTTCCTAAATCAGCCACTTCAGAAAACACCTGGAATCGCAGCTATCCTGAAGATCCCTCGCTAATCTACCTCAAAGTAGTGGATGAATCCATCGCATGGCGTAATCAACACGCAAACGGTAAAAAGATATGGATAACCGAATTTGGCTATGATGCCTGTACTCCCGGAGCCATGCAGAATCGCAAGGACTGGGCGCTCAAGCTTAACTGGCAGGGAGCTACGGACCTACAGCAGGCACAGTACCTGGTACGGTCTTTCCTCGCCTTTGCAACAAGAGACGTAGACCGGGCTTATCTCTACTTTTATGATGATGACGACGAGGCTTCCTTCCACGCATCTTCCGGACTAACCCGCAAGTTTCAGCCCAAAATGTCATTTTGGGCAGTGAAACAGTTGTATGAAATGCTGGGTAATTACAGGTTCCACCGCGTTGTAAAAAATGAGGCTGGGAATCTGTTCGTATATGAATTTGAACAAGGCGGCGATAAAAGCAAAAAGATTTGGGTAGCCTGGTCTCCCACCGGAACTACGACACAGGAAAAAGAAGGCTACCAGCCAAGAGAGATTAAAGTAACCCTCAACGGGTTGCCTGGCAAACCGGTACGCGTTGTTGGCATGGCAACAGCAGACGGACAGGCTTCTGAACCAAAATGGGAACAAACAAGTGATACAACAATCTCACTTACAATTGGCGAAAGTCCCACATTTATTGTGATGAATCAACAAGTAAAGTAACGCTTGCAGCGGTTCTTCCACGCCATTAACACGGCACACCTCCCGCTCCCAATGCGGTCAGACTAGCCCTGTAATTGTGACAACCGTTCATCGATCACCAAAGTATCCGTCCACCGGTCATGCCAGGGATGGCAGGGGCTTCCCAGCGCAGAAAACACTTCGAAAGGCACGGTTATCCCATAGCGCACACCTCATGTATCGAAACCGGACAGTTTTTTAGCCAGTCTCTTTTAGAATGCTGATTACCAGTTCACAATAAAAGGGCATCCGCTTTGCTGAATCGTTAGCCAATACATCCCCCGGCTATGATCAAAAACTATCTACGCGTTGCCTTCCGCAATCTCTGGCGGCACAGAGGCTTTTCCCTGCTCAATATCATCGGGCTCACGGTGGGCATGACCGCCTTTTTTCTCATCTTCCGCTATGTCCGTTTCGAAATGAGCTATGATGCTATGCACTCGAAGGCAGACAGGATCTATCGGATCGTGAGCGACGTCAAGACACCGACGGAAACCTTGCATTATAATACGCCGCCGGCCCCGGCCCCGATCCATATGGCGGCGGAACTGCCGGAAGTGCAATCCGCGGTACGGGTCAGCCTGGGAGATAATTTTATGGTCATTCGCGGAGATCAGGTTTTTGAACAGGAAGATGTCGCGACAGCTGACTCCACCTTCTTTGAAGTATTTGATTTCCCGCTGCTCAAGGGGAATTCCCAGACCGCGCTGAAAGAGCCATTCAGCATCATTTTGACGGAAACGACAGCCAGGAAATTCTTCGGCGATGTCGATCCAATGGGACGATCCCTTACTTTATCACGCGATAAATTTCATGCGACCGTCACCGGCGTCATGAAGGATATCCCGGAAAACTCCCACATGAAGGTAAGCATGATCATCTCCCTTACTACTCTTTCGCAGAAGCTGGATACAAGTTTGGACCGACGGTGGGATACTTACGGGTGGAGCGCCTACCTGCTGCTCAAGCCGCGGACCAATGCGGCGCATCTCGAAGCAAAATTTCCCGCCTTTTTGGAGAAAATGGACGGTACGGACATGCACCGCAGGAAAATGATCCCTACCCTGTTCCTGGAGCCGCTCCGGGATATTTATCTCCGTTCTACCCGGGACGGCTCCAAGACCGGTAACATCTCCAACGTCTACATCTTTTCGATTATCGGAGCATTCATTCTGATCATCGCCTGCATCAACTTTATCAACCTGACGACGGCCCGGTCGGCCGAGCGGGCCAAAGAGGTGGGCATCCGCAAAGTGGTAGGCGCGGGAAAAGGCATGCTGGCGGCGCAGTTCATTGGGGAGAGCGTCATTCTCTGCCTGATTGCCTACGCGCTGGCGGTGGTATTGGCCGCGTTGTTGCTGCCGGCCTTCAATCACATCGCGGGAAAGACCATCAGCACGGGCATTTTTTCACAGCCCGGATACCTGCTGATCCTGCTGGGTATTGCGGTACTCATCGGCATTGCCGCCGGTGTTTACCCGGCGTTTGTATTATCCTCCTTCCAGCCGGTGATCGTTCTGAAAGGAAAGTTCGTTACAGGCACCAGGGGAATCTTGCTGCGCAAAGCCCTCGTCATCGTACAGTTCACCATCGCAACTGGCCTGATCATCGCTACCCTCGTCGTAAACAACCAGCTTAGCTATATGCGTAGCCAGGACCTTGGCTTCAACAAGGACCAAGAGATCGTCATGGACATCAGGGGTGATTCGTCCAGGCAGGCCTTCAAACAGGAAGTGTCAGCACTGCCCGGGGTCCTATCGACCGCGCTATCAAGTAATGTTCCTGGAACCGGCACCTTCAGCGACGGTTGCCAGATCCAAAATGCCAGAGGAGATATGCAGCTAGCCAATATCAGCGTGTATCTCGTTGATTTCGATTACCTCAAGCAGTTCCAGATCAAAATAGCCGCCGGACGTGCTTTTTCCAGGGAGTTCCCCACCGATACGACCCGGGCGATGATCCTGAATGAGACAGCGGTCAGGCAATTGGGCTATTCCTCTCCCGGACAGGCCATCGGCAAGCGATTTGCCCAGTTCAACAATATCGGGACGATCGTCGGGGTGGTCAAAGACTTCCATTTCCGGTCGCTCCAGGAAGTGATCAAACCGCTCAGCATCCGGATGATGCCTCAGGAATGCGACCTTCTATCTGTCAATCTCGACGGCCATCACCTGCCGGCTACCATCGACGCGATACAGCGCAAATGGAAGCGGATGCTGCCCGACAAGCCTTTCAGCTATTTTTTCCTCGATGAATTCTTCGACAGGCAATACCGGAGCGAGGACCGCTTCGGTAAACTGTTCCTTTATTTTGCCAGCCTGGCCATTTTTATAAGTTGCCTGGGGCTTATGGGACTGGCTTCGTACAGCACCTTACAGCGGACGAAAGAGATCGGGGTCCGCAAAGTCATCGGCGCTTCGGCAGGGGGTATCGTGTTGCTGCTGTCCAGGGACTTTCTCAAATTGGTTGGCTGGGCTTTTCTGATTGCAGCTCCTTTGTCCTGGTTTTTTATTAATGGATGGCTGCGCGGATTTGCGTACCGAATCCCTGTCTACTGGTGGATATTTGCGGTGGCAGGCCTGACGGCCTTCCTGATTGCTTTGTTGACCGTTAGTTTTCAGGCAATCCGGGCGGCGCTGGCTAATCCGATTAAAAGTCTACGAACCGAGTAACCGGTTGATTTGCAGAACGACCCTTCCGTTCTTCTTTTCTCCTTTGGAAGCCCGCTTTCCCTGCAGGTCGTTCCAGGCTTCCGCAGCCTGCCGTATGGGATATACGGCTCCCATATTAATTTTCAGGGCGCTGCTGTCTATCAGACCGGCAATACGTGAAAGGCCCTCATGGGAGGGCTGCAATTCAGAAAATACGGCATGTATTTTATACTTGGCAGCCAATTCAGCGGAGACAGGCTGATTGACCGATATCAGGATCCCACCTTCCTTTATCACCTGGTAAGAACGCTGTTGCACATCTCCGCCTACCAGGTCGATTACTGCATCCAGATGACTTACTATAGATTCAAAAGGCTCGTCCTTATAATCAAGGACTTCATCGGCGCCTAAGCCTTCCAAAAAGGCTTTATCCTTTAAAGAAGCCGTTACCAGCACCTCCAGGCCGGCCTGGTGGGCCATCTGCACGGCGTAAGTACCCACTGCACCAGCACCTCCATGAATAAGGATCCTTTGACCTTTTTGCACATTGGCATGCCGGAACAATACCTGTTCGGCCGTTTCTGCCGATACCGGCACGGAAGCCGCTTCCGTGAAATTCAGGGTACGGGGCTTCAATGCGATAATCTCAGGGTTTATGGCGATGTATTCCGCGTAGGTCCCCCCGTCAAGGCTTGTGCCATACACTTCATCCCCCATTTTGAAACCCTGCACTTGAGCGCCGACCGCTTCGATCACCCCGGCAAAATCATACCCCGGAATCCAGGGGAATTTCAGGGGAAAGACATTCCTAAAGGCTCCTGCCGCCTTTCCAATATCGATATGGTTGACGGCTGTTGCATGAATTTTAACCAGCACTTGCTCCACTGAAGGTGCCGGCGTAGGCGTATCCTGGAAACGTAGATCCTCAGCCGGTCCATAATTATTTAAAAGGATTGCTTTCATTGCTATTGATTAAATATGATATAAAGAGTTATCAGCCCAGGTAATCCGGAGGAAAAAGTTTCTGCCCGTACTTTTCAACGATCGGCTGTATTTTTTTCATGGCTTCCTCATTCATTGGCGGAAGGGCGAGGAAAGTTCCAATAGCAACCGGTTTACCTATTTCTATGAAAAATTCCTCCAGACCAGAAGGAACAACCACACAAAGAAGGTGCGCTATCTGATCTGTCTTATTCTTAAAACAATGCACGATCCCCCCTTTCGGGATATTGACAAATGACCCTTTTTTAGCGGTATACGTTGACGCTTCGGATTTCACCTCGATCTCGCCATCGATAACATAAAAGGATTCCTGAAAATCCGCATGGGAGTGAGGACCCGGACCACCATTTGGAGGGATGAGCATATCAATGGCGGCATAAGCCCCCCCTGTCTCCTTACCGGTGATAAGAATGCGATAAGTATCTCCGACGACTGACAGGTTCTGACCATCCTGTGCTCCTATCGTAATAGGAGCGGGTTTTAAATTTTCCATACTGCGGGAATTAATTAATGAATGTCAAATTTCGTAGAGTTGACTGGGACAAAATAGCCTGATGGGACGCAAAAATAGTCCGATCGGACATAAATCAGTGATTCAAATCTAATAGACCGCTTTACATTATTTGCCTTACGGAAAGCAAACGTAGCTCTCGGTCTACCGCACCGGAAGCGTACGCCGACTGTCCGTTTTCGATACAGGAGCAGCCTGGATATAGTTGTATACTTAACTTATATTCAGTTATTTATATTTACGGCATTAATTTTTGTTCAATATCTGCATCCAGCAATAAAACAACTCTCCGTCAGGAGGGAGGAGGAATATCATGATCAAAAATTATCTCAGGATCGCCTGGCGGAATTTATGGAAGAACAAGGTTTTTTCCACGCTCAATATCGTAGGGCTGGCTTTGGGCCTGGCCTGCAGTCTGCTCATTCTTCTATGGGTGCAAGATGAATGGAGCGTGGATACCTTCCATGCCAACAACGACCGCTTATACCGCGTTTACCAGCGCGCGCATTATGATAACAAGATCACCGCCGGAGACGGAACGCCCGCCGTATTGGCTGCTGAATTGAAAAGGGTGATACCGGATATCGAATATGCGACAAATTTTTCCTGGAACCAGGATCATACTTTCCAGGTAAAGGATAAGATATTAAAGCTGAATGGTACTTATGCGGATGCTGATTTTTTCAACATGTTCAGCTACCCTTTATTTGCGGGGACCCGGCAGACGGCTTTAAGCACGCCGGTCAGCATCGCTATCTCCGGCAAAATGGCTGCTGACTTTTTTGGCAGTCCTGCAGCGGCAATCGGCAAGACCATCCTGTACGAGAACAAAAAAAACCTTACAGTCACCGCGGTATTTGAGGTGCCGGAAAACTCTTCGGATAAATTTGAATTCCTGCTGAGCTGGCAGAATTTTTTGGAGGAGAACAGCTGGGCAAAGGATTTTAGTAATAGTGGCCCGAAAGCCTATATCATGCTGCGTAAGGACGCCAATGCAGCGCTGGTTGAGAAGAAGCTGACCAATTTCCTGTTCCCTTATAATAAAGACTGGAAGAAGGGTACCTTTTACTCGGAGCTGGGGTTACAGCCTTTCCAGGAAAAATATCTGTATGGCAACTACACCAATGGTAAGATCGATGGCGGCCGGATAGAATATGTACGCCTCTTTAGCATCGTTGCCATTTTCATCCTGGTCATTGCCTGCATCAATTTCATGAACCTGACCACTGCCCGCTCGGTAAGAAGGGCCAAGGAAATCGGTGTACGCAAGGTTGTCGGCGCGCTGCGCTCTTCCCTGATCAGGCAGTTTATCGGCGAATCGCTCTTACTTACGACCATAGCGGTAGCCCTCTCGCTGTTATTGCTTAGTTTAATACTGCCCGTATTTAATACCATCACCCAAAAACAGATCGCATTACCTTTTAACCAGTTGTCCTTCTGGATAAAACTGGCACTGATCACCCTGGTAACAGGCCTTATCGCCGGCAGCTACCCGGCGCTGTTCCTGTCTTCCTTCAAACCGGTTAAAGTATTAAAAGGCACTCTCCGGTTAGGTCGGGGTGTTACCCTGTTCCGGAAGGGACTGGTCGTGTTCCAGTTCGTGCTTTCCGTGGTATTGATCATCAGTACCATTATCATCTCCCGGCAAGTCAACTTTATTCAAACGCAGAATCTAGGCTATGACCGGGAAAACCTGGTCTATATTCCCCTGGATGGCGACCTGGCCGGCAAGTACAGCATCTTAAAAGAGGAGGTGTCAAAAATACCGGGCATTAAAATGATCACCCGGATAGCAGATGATCCGACCAATATTCAGAATAGCACGGGTGGCGTGGATTGGGAGGGCAAGGACCCAAACCACAACATCCAGTTCACACAGACCTCGGTCGGATATGACTTTGTTCCTGCCATGAAACTTACACTCCTGCAAGGCCGTGATTATTCCAGGAGTTCTGCAACGGATTCCGTGGGCTATCTGATCAATGAATCCGCGCTAAAAAGGATCGGGTACAAGGATCCGATAGGCAAACGGCTGACCTTCTGGGGCAAAAAAGGCACGATTATCGGAATGGTAAAGGATTTTCATTTTGCATCCCTGCATGATCCGATCAATCCCTTGGTCATACGTTTCGGGGAGAAAGAAGATTTCGGCACTGCGCTGGTAAGAACCATGCCGGGCCAGACCAAAGAGGCGCTGGCCAGCCTGCAAAAGCTATGCAAACAGCTGAACCCGAACTTCTCCTTCACCTATACTTTCTCCGATGAAGAATACCAGAAACTATATAATGATGAACAGGTGATCGGCAACCTGTCAAATGCTTTTGCCGCATTAGCCATTTCAATATCCTGCCTTGGACTGCTGGGGCTGGCAATGTTCACCGCAGAGCAGCGGGTAAAGGAAATCGGCATACGCAAAGTGCTGGGCGCCAGTATCGGCTCACTGTTCACTTTATTGTCGGCAGAGTTCGTATCGCTTGTATTTATCGCTTTTGTGATCGCGTCGCCGGTTGCATGGTTCGCCATGAATAAGTGGCTGCAAAATTATGCCTACCACGCCCCAATCGAATGGTGGATGTTCGTTTTAGCCGGCTTAGCAGCATTGGTCATCACTTTAATAACCATCAGTTTCCAGGCGATAAAGGCGGCGACTATCAACCCTGCTAAGAGTTTACGATCTGAATAACCGCCCGCATTAGCTGCCCCTTCTAGTATCGGTCGCACCCGCGTGCGCCCTCAGGTCGGAATGAGCCCCCCTACATTAGCTGGCCCTTCTAGGATCGGCCGCTCTCGCGTCCTCTTGATCTGAATAATCCCTTATAACAATACCTTTTTAGTCCTATACACTTCCCATCCCCCACCCGCAACCGATTTAAGCACTTTTTCCCTGTCCCCGTTCTTCAAAGTAATGTAGTAGGATGTTTCTCCGCCGGTATATAACTCAAAAAGATCAGTGATCCAATATCCGGGGTATTTCTTTTCCAACAATGTTAACAGAGGAATGGGCAACTGATCAGACAAAATATTTCTGGTCACCGCCAGCAAATCCCCATCCGGATCAAAAAAGGCGTACAGAACCTGGTCGTTCATTCTAAAACTGGCCTTTACGAATAGCCCCAAGTCTTCCCATTGTACCGCCTCAGCATTAACAAATTCATTCCGAAATGATGCTTTGGCCCGTTCAATGATACCTTTATCTTTGTCATTAGCAAAACTGTAGCTGCAAATAAGGGTAAACACGAGTGTACCCAGTAAGATATTCTTCTTCATGATAATAAAATTGTTTAGTGAATGCGTCAGGTAGTTGTGCAATGATTATACCAAATAACACGGATCCCTATCCTATCACCGGTTTTGGTGATGCAAGCTCATGAAATATACCGCTGCTGACATCCCGTTAAATTATTATGAAAAAAATACATGCTGTTGCCCTGCCAGGACCCTAAAAAGTAAAATGATTGGCCGGATATTTGATGATTTGGCAATGTCTTATTGAATCGTTAAATATCCGGTAAATGTTTTTTACTTTTTCTGTAAACAGAAAGCACTTCCTTCCATTAATTTTCCTGCTGTTTGCTAAAATTGTTACAGCCCAAAATGCTGCACCGTTTTTTAAAGATATACGACTGGAAGATGGAATGTCAAATGATAAAGTTAATTGCATCCTTCAGGATCAGCGCGGTTTTTTATGGTTCGGAACGGAGGATGGCCTGAACCGGTATGACGGTAAATATTTTGTAGTATTTAAATATAAGCCCAATGATACATCCGGGATATCCGGGAATAAAATTACGGATCTATACGAAGACAAAAGTGGGATCCTTTGGATAGCTACCGCAGATGGCGGCTTTACAAAATATGATTATCATTTACCCGCTTTACAACAATTCAGGCAATTTAAACACCATGCTGATAACCCTGGCAGCCTGCCGGAGAACGGGATCTATAAAATTACAGAGGATAGATGGGGAAATTTATGGATGGCTGCCAGCGGCAGTTGCGTAATAAGATTCAATAAGAAAAGGGAGAAATTTGATATCCCTGTAAGAGGGGCCACCCCCGGTGTATTGCCTTTATTAATGGACGACAAGGATACCCTGCGGATTGGAAAGACAGGTGGGGGGGAGATAAAAATAAATACCGGCACCCTGCAATATACCGAAGATGTATGCTATAGCGATACCCACGCAAAATCGCCTCCTGCCTCCATTACGGTCCTATTTAAAGACTCCGGGCATGATCTGTGGTTTAGCGCTGCAAATAGACAAGTTTATCATTTTTCAGCGAATGGCCAGGAAGAAAACATCTTCAGATATACTAACGTTACGCCCAATATGCCATCAGATGAAATCGTTTCGTTTGCAGAAGATCACCAGATGCAAATATGGATGGCAGGAAAGAACACAGGAGTTACACTTTATAATAAACTCACTCATAAACTCTGTAACTACAGGTCCGCTTCTTTAAAAAAAGGAACATTGGCCAGCGATCATGCAAATGTTGTTTATGTCGACCGTCAAGGCATAGTTTGGATAGGTACAAATAATGGATTGAGCGTCCTCAACCCCCTCTTTTCTCCGTTCGTACAGCATTTTTTACCTGCAACAGGGAAGAATATCAATGTTTACGATTTTTATAAGGATGCCCGGGGCAAATTGTGGATTGCCACCAGTGATGGAATATTCATTCAATCACCGGGCATCCCGGGTTTCGGGCACAGGAAAATAATTTACCAGGGTCAGGAATTGGCGGCCACAAAATTCTTTATAGATGAGGACGGCACCTTTTATTTAGGCACTGACTACACTTTGTTTGTATATGATTCTAAATCCAACCGAATTGCTTTGTTACCCAACACTACAGCGGATCCTGTAATGAAAAGGCTTATCAACTCAAGAATTGTCTCCATTGTAAGAGATACGATAGATAAGCACCCGGTTATTTTAGTATCACCATACGGCCATTATTTTACTTACTACGACCTGGTGGAAAAGAAATGGATATCCAAGATCGATTCCGTAAAGAATAATATTATAGAGCAATTTAATATAGGGGACAACCAGATCCGAAAGCTGTATAAAGACGACTGGGGAAGTTTATGGCTGGCAACCAACAAGCTGGGTTTGGGCAGCTGGAATCGGCAGAATGCAGGGCCGATACAATACCATTGTTATGATCTAAGGAATAATTCATCCATCAGCAATAATGATGTCTACGATATCCAGGAAGACAACAAGGGCAATTTTTGGGTAAGCACCTATGGGGGAGGATTGAATTATTATAATAAATCCGCTGGAAAATTTACGCATATCACGGAATCCGCTAATCTCACCGAAGGACTCCAATCAGATAGGACCGGGAATATATGGATGATATGCAACGGCCATTTACATAAATATGACCCGGTATCCAGGACCTATAGCTGTTATGATCTACCCGACCTGCGGGTATCTGACGGTATCCGGGGATATGTATATAAGGATAATCAAAATAATATGTACGCCGGCGGAGAGAACTATTATATCACGTTCAATCCTGAGAATGTAACCAGGATCAATAACGAACCTAATACCTATTTCACGGATTTCAAGATCTTTAATAGCTCGTATGGCGACTTACTTGAAAAAAAGTCAATTGAATTGGATCATTCTCAAAATTACTTCTCCATCGAGTATTCCGCTCCTGATTTTAGCGGGGATAACATCGAATATGCCTACATGCTGGAAGGTGAGGATAAAGATTGGGTCACTGCCGGTAAACGAAATTTTGTCAGTTATTCCAATCTTCCGGCAGGCAACTATCTGTTTAAAGTGGGGGCAAGTAACTGGAAGGGCAGCCATTTTACTAAATTCACATCGATTGCAATTCATATATGTCCGCCTTTTTGGTTATCATGGTGGTTTTATGTAATGGTGATGGTTATGCTTTCTTCCTTCGGCTACCTCTTTTATCGTTTTAGAATCAATGAATTATTAATGCGCCAGTCTATAAGGAACGGCATTGCACAGGATTTACATGACCAGATCGGCTCTACTTTAAGCAGTATATCGGTCTATAGTGAAGTAGCTAAACTTTATCAGCAGCAGCATAAGGCCGACCAGTTAAAAAATTTATTGCATACCATAGGGGAGACGGCCATTGAAACGATCAATGAAATGGATGACCTTGTATGGGCCATAAATCCAAAAAATGATAATTTAGGCAGTATAATTCAACGAATTGAATCTTTTGCACAGCCTTTGTGCGTGGCCAAAAATATCAATTTAACTATTAATGCCGATTTTAAACTGCTATCCGTGACCCCCGCAATGCCTATCCGAAAAAATACTTTCCTGATACTAAAGGAGCTGATAAACAATGCTATTAAACATGCAGAATGTAAAAATATTACCCTCAGTATCCTCCTGTTTTATAACGTGCTTGAATTGCACCTGACGGATGATGGCATTGGTTTCGATCTTACACGGGCAGATGTTGAGCAATCGGAATCATTATCCGGCAACGGGTTGCCAAACATGAGACGCAGGGCGGAAGAACTGAAAGCAGATATGATGATTCAAAGCGAGAAAGATAAAGGAACGACCTTCCGAATAAAATTCGTTATATAAAGCAGCCGAAAATAAAAGATAAGTAATCATGAATATACGAATAGCAATATTTGACGATAACAAAAACATCCGAAACAGCATTGCCTTATTATTGAGTACAGAACCATTGTTTGAAGTCGTCGGATCATTCAGGGATGCCGGACGCTGTGTTGAAGAGATTTCAGCCATAAGGCCTGATGTGATACTTATGGACATAGGAATGCCGGGAGTAAACGGGATTGAAGCCATAAGACTGCTGAAGAAAGAAGACCCTCACATACAAATCTTAATACAAACTGTGTTTGAAGATGATGATCGTATTTATGACTCCATACTTGCCGGGGCGTCCGGCTATATTTTAAAAAGTCAATTAAATACTTCCCTCGTTAATGCGGTTAAAGATCTGCACTCGGGCGGGTCACCCATGAGCCCCTCCATTGCACGCAGGGTGTTAAATTGGATGCAGCACAATGCCCACGGTAAAGTTAAACAGAAATCAACAGTGGAATATAACCTTACTCCCCGTGAAAAAGAGGTGCTTACCTGTCTGGTAAACGGCTTAAGCTATAAAATGATCGCATCGGAATTGAATATCAATTATGAAACCGTTCGCAGTCATATGAAAAATATCTATGAAAAATTGCATGTTGCCTCATTGACAGAAGTGGTAGCAAAGGCCATCAATCAAAATATTGTTGATTAATTAATTGTTATTTACTGGATTTTATACCTTCTTCAGCTAATTGCATATCTCCCCGAATTCGGTGATTTTTTTCCCGGTTTAATTTTCTTTCTTGCAATTTCTTATTGATGAGATCGCCGTTTAAACATTAACTAAAACCTATTTAAGAATGCCTGAACAAAATTTAGCAAAACCAGCAATCCTCATGGTGCTACTGGTAGTGGCTGTCATCGGAGGCTGGGAGATTTATTTGAGACAGAAGGGAATTTCCATTGCGTATGATGATAACGGGGCCATGTGGGCAGACAAAAGGGCAATGGTCTATGAGCCTGCTGATAAGGCGGATGTCTTTATCGGGGCTTCCCGGATCAAATACGACCTGGATGTCGACGCCTGGCAACAGTTGACGAGGAGGCATGCGATACAACTGGCGCTGGAGGGGAATTCTCCCATGACATTCCTCGAAGATCTGGGTAATGATCCCAAGTTTAAAGGAAAGCTCATCGTAGATGTAACGGAGTTAGTTTATTTTTCGGACAATCCGGCGTTTAATACCGAGCCGCAGAGTTACGTTACTTATTACAAGGACCAGACCCCTGCGCAGCGGGCCAGTTTCCTGGTTGACAAGGTGGTCGAGTCGCAGTTCGTGTTCCTCGATCAACAGTTCCTTTCACTGAATGCCATGCTGGACAATAAGCTGAAAATCCCCAATCGTCCCGGTTTTGTCGCATCGGGCAAACCTAAATTCCCTATAGAGTTCTGGCGGCAGGACTTCAGCAGGCAGACCAAAATGGCGCCGGGTTTCCTTACCGATACAGTATTACAGGGTGAAGTGACGGGCGTATGGAGCTTCTTCCTCGACCTGGGTGCGAAGACGCCGCCCCCCAAAGTGGACCCCGTGCCCGGCATTATACAGAGAAGTGTGGTCGCCGTCAATAAGATACGGGAGCGTGGCGGTGAGGTGATCTTTGTGCGTCCTCCTTCTTCCGGGAAGTTCTGGGCTGTCGAGCAGCTGGCTTTTCCCCGTGCAAAGTTATGGGATCCCCTGCTGGCGGCTACACATTGCCAGGGCTATTTCTTCACCGACTATCCCGGCCTTGCGAAGTACGTGCCGGTGGAATGGTCACACCTGAGTCCGGAGGGTGCGGTAGGATTCACAAAAGAGCTGGTCAAGGTGTTACCGCCTTCTTTCACCCAATAACCCCATTCGTCCTCACATAAACATAACTGATATGGTCTTCAATTCATATACTTTTGTCGTCTTTTTCATCATTGTGCTGATCCTGTTCAACCTTCCCTTTTCCTGGAAGGTCAGAAAGATCATCCTGCTGCTGGCGAGCTACGTCTTCTATGCTGCCTGGAACCCACCTTTTATCCTGTTGTTGTGGTTATCCACTGTAGTGGACTTTTTTGTGGGTAAGGCTTTGTATACCCAGACGAACGTGCAGAAGAAAAGGGTCCTGCTGGTGATCAGCCTGATCGGTAACATGGGTATGTTATGCTTCTTCAAATATGGAAGTTTCCTGTTAGAGAACTTTGTGACCGTGGTCAATGCGCTGGGCGTAAATTATCACCCGGCCAAGCCTAACATCATTCTGCCCGCAGGTATTTCGTTCTATACGTTCACGACGCTGTGTTACACGATAGACATGTACAGGAAAGAAAGTGCGCCGGTGAAGTCGCTGCTTGACTTCTCCCTGTTCGTGACCTTCTTCCCGCACCTGGTGGCGGGGCCGATAGTGCGTCCGCCACAGCTGGTGCCTCAATTCGAAACGCCCCGCAAGGCGAATAAACAGCAGTTGATGGAGGGGTTATTCCTGCTGTCCCTTGGATTATTCATGAAAGTGGTGCTGGCGGACAGCATGCTATCGGCGTCTGCCGATGCGGTCTTCAATGCGAAGGGCAGTCTGCCGGCCCTGGATGCCTGGATGGGCATGCTCGCTTTCACCGGTCAGATCTTTTTTGACTTTGCCGGTTATTCCACCTGCGCCATCGGTGTGGCATTATGCCTGGGGTTTATCCTGCCCCAGAACTTCCGTTTTCCCTATGCCGCTGGCGGCTTTTCCGATTTCTGGCGGAGATGGCATATCACCTTGTCTTCCTGGCTCCGCGACTACCTGTATATTCCGTTGGGGGGCAATCGTAAAGGTAAACTACGGACCTATATCAACCTGATGCTGACGATGCTGCTGGGCGGTCTGTGGCATGGTGCGAACTGGACCTTTGTAGCATGGGGTGGTCTGCACGGATTATTCTTGTGGGTCGAGAAATTCTTCCAGGACCGGAAAGCAAAGGCCTGGGCCCTGTCTGTCAAAGCAGGAGTGATTCCGTTGGCCGGCGGCCGCCTGGTAACCGGCGGAGAAACGGTCATTGCCGGTGAGAGGGTGATTGCCGGTGAGAAACCAGTAATGCCGAAGATCGCGACCGACCACGGCCTCTTTACGAAGAGCTGGGCAGGTTTTCCCTATGCGTTGTTCACTTTCTTCCTGGTGAATATCACCTGGGTATTCTTCCGGGCTTCGACCTTCGGCAAAGCAGGTGCTATCCTGGGATCGATGTTTGGCCTCGTCCATGGCGGTGCGCCGATATTGGCCACGTTATCCATGATCAAGATAGGCGTGATCCTCACGCTGCTGGTGATCATTCATTGGTTGCTGCGGGATAAAAAAGTGGTGGATGTAGCCTACCGGCTTCCCTGGTGGCTGACGGGCCTGCTTTGGAGCACGATGGTGATCCTGCTGATCCTCAACCAGTCAAGCAGTGGATCGTTTATATATTTCCAGTTTTAGTGTCCCTGCAACGCTCCTTCCCCAAACTTAAAAGGGTGCCCAAAAATAATTGAGGCCCCCTTAAAACTAAAATTTTAAGAGGGCCTTTTCTGGCAATTCTAGGATATAAAATATTAGGCTTGTTCACTTGCTTGAACCTACCGGATAAGGCGTATCATACCCTTTCACCGAATGCCAGATGATCCGGTTAAAGGTCGTTTCATCCACCCGGTCGTAATCATCCAGGTCCTGCTGCAGAGATTTTATAGCCCAGTATTTTTTCTTACCGCTCAATGCCCGCAGCGGAGGGTTCAACTGGTCCAGGGGAATCCTATTCATCTCCGCGTTGTAAGGGGTGAAATCCGGAGTGACCGTAAAACAGCCCGACATATCACCCGAAGCCCGGTCGATCCGGTTCATCGGCGGCAGACCCAGGATATTTTCGATGGTCCGGACCATGCTCACCTGGGAATAATAAGCAGAGATGGTCTTGCTCCTTTTGGTATAAGGGCTGATCACAAATCCCACCGTCCGGTGACCATCCACATGGTCCATTCCATCCTGGGAATCGTCCTCGGTGACGAAAATGCAGGTCTCCTTCCAGAATTTACTATGGGAGACGGCTTCGACGATCTTCCCCAGGGCCAGGTCGTTATCGGCAACGGATGCCTTCGGAGTAGGCATACCGGGGACAGTCCCGGAAGTATGGTCGTTCGGTAGCAGCATCACCATAAAATTGGGGAAGCTATCATTCTTCTCAAACTGGTGCAGCTCCTTGATGAATTCATCGGCCCTGCATATATCCGGTACGATATTGGGAAAGCCGACAAAGCTGGGGCATACAAAAGGTTTAAGCTGGTCCATAGTGGCCAGGGCCTTTATCCGGGTCTTCTTCAGCCCATTCTTATAATCCGTATAGACATCTGTAAACGTTGAATGAGCAGGAAGGACGCTGCCTTTCACAAATTCGCCATAGTCCCGGAAAGTAAGCCCGTGCCGTAAAACATTATCCCAGAGAAAGCCGGTGCTGGCATAGGCCAGGGCATCATCCCCATCGAAAGGATAACTGCGGGTGAAGCCGCCAAAGCTTTTCTCCAGGTAATCGGTGGCATAAGCCTCATTGGCCCACTGATGACCGTCGGCGCTCAACACGCCACTGCAATAGAAATTATCCAGCAGTACAAAAGACTCCGCCAGCTTGTGATGGTTGGGTGTCACCTCCCGCCCGAAAAGGACGAGGCTCGTATCGCCGTTGCCCTGCGGCAGATCGCCCAGCACCTGGTCGTACATCCGGTTCTCCTTGATGATATACAGGACATGTTTAATGGGTGACGACTGTCCCGGGCGCTGCGGCACAGGGACCGTCTTCCGGGTAGAAAGGTTGTCTTCCCGGCCTTCAGGGTCATGCTCGAAGCCGTTGTTCCTCTTTACAGTTTCCGTCATCACACCCAGCTCCTTGCCGGAAGGCACCCGGATGATGGAAAGGCTTCCCATAAAGTCGTGGGAACCGTATCCTTTCGCGCCGGCTTTCTTATTCCGGGAGCCGATGCCCTTGATATTGGCTACATAGAGGGTCTCTCCTGCCGGGTCGGCAAGCACAGTCCCGGGATACCAGCCGGTAGGTATCCACCCCCGGATGAAGTAAGGGGCACTGGTCTCTATGATGCAAACAGCGTTCTCAGTACCATTGGCCACATACAGGAGCTTCCCGTCAGGAGAGACGGCCAGCGCATTCGGAGCGCTGCCGAACAGCGTATCCTTACCCTGGTGCACGGAGATCCTGCCTGCTACCTCATCCGTACGGGTGTCTATAACCGTTATAATATCGCTGTTGGCACAGGCTACATACAGAAGTGATCTGTCCGGGCTGAGCGCCATGGCCGAAGGATGCAGTCCTACGGCTATCTCCCGGATCCGGGCCTTTTTATCCAGGTCGACCACCGTAATGCTACCATTACTGGCGACCCCATTGACCGGGTTGACCAGGACCTGGCTGCCCGATGAATTATAGGTCGGCTCACCGGCATCCGGCCGACGCCCTCCCCAATTACTGACATAAGCTTTGGCATCGGATTTTAGTATGACGCCGTAAGGGACCATACCAACAGGGATCTCGGCAACGGAAGAGTCGGAAAGACTGACCACCGCCAGCGTATTATTTCGGCTAAGGGTGATCAATAATCTATCTTCCGCCTGGTTGAGGACAACGCCTCCGGGGACAGGATCGCCTCCGATGGAAGGCCTGGGCAATAATACGGGGGAACGCCAGCTCAGGATATTGTCTTTGTTCAGTCTGGCGACCAGCACCTTGTCATCCGCCTGGCTAAGATAGACAGTGCTTTCATCCCTGGAGACGCACAGACCGTTGAAGGAAGACCCGCCTTTCGGATAAGCCAGCGATTGAACGACGGACCGGTCATCCAGCCGGACCAGGTCCAGGGAACGGATGTTCTTCACCAAAAGGTATTTCCCCTCCCTCACCAAAGCCAGTCCTCCCGGCCGGCCGGGCAGGTAGATCTGCTCCCCCGCCGGGCTGATCAGTTGATTGCTGGGGACCAGCACCGTATTATCCGTCTGGGGGCCTACTTTTCTCTGGGCAGGAACGTTCTGTGCAGACAACCCGGTCACTGCCCAGATAAGAGCAATGAGGGACGCTATTTTCCTATAGTTGATCATCATACGAAAAATTTTATTTTATAAAACGGATCGGTTGACTGAATATCTGCTCACTGCCTTCATCGATAGCTTCTACCCGCACGTAGGAGATGGCCGGAGCTCCGCCGACTCCTGCAGGGATCTTATACGCCGCCTCTTTCCCGGAGGTCTTCTGCGCCTCGCCTTTGTCAGTGACGATCCGGATATCGGCGTGATCATTCAGGACGACAGACAGCTCATTATTTTCCAGCCTGATCCGGGTGAACTGCAGCCCGCTGCCGCTAAGGGCCCCGAAGAAAGTGCCCTTCCGGTAGGCTTTCAGACATTCGTATTCGGTAAAGGAAGGCGCCAATAAAATATTCTTTCCCCGTCCGACCGTATGGTCCGGCACAAAAAAGCCCATCCCCGGCCGGGATCTCCGTAATTGGTCGCGCAGGTGTCGTTGTACACTTCAATGCCCAACACCCGGGCATCGAAATCCAACATTTGGACGACCTGGTCGAAGCTCAGCCCCGACCAGTTGGGATGGTTCACGGTGATCCCTCCTGCGTCGGGAAACAGCAGATGGTCGATCATCTTCCGGAACACGGTCTCCCAGGGCAGGCCCGTCCCGATAGCATAACCATGTTCCTGTGTCTTAAAAACATCATGCACATCGAAATTCCCGCTGCTGTATGTCGAGCCTGGAGCACAGGCATGGAGAGGGGCATTCGTAAAACTATGGTGTTCCGCATTCGGGGACACGATGACGTCCGAAGGAACGTTCTTGAAAATAAAATCCCCCAGCTGAAAAGGCAGCTTAGCCTGCAGGTCAGCCGGTAATTCGCTGGCCCAGGCTTGAGGCCCCTTCAAAAGGATATCATTCCAATGGAAAGGGCCTTCCTTGAACTGCCCCTCCGCCCATTTTGCATTTCCTTTTTTACTGTTATCTGCATTATAGACCAGCCCGAAATCCTGCTGCACCGCATACTGGTTGTGCCGGATCGATTGGATCGGATAAGTAGGCGCAGAGGGATAATAGTTGGAAATAGGCATATGCCTCAACCCGAACTGATGATAGATCTTATCGAACTTTTCCTGGCTCTCCACATGGACATGCGTAGCGGAAGGAATATATTTCACCTTATCCCATAGGACGTCCGCATAGGGATTATCGATTGTATAAGGACCGGAATGAACAGTTCCATCCTGTTTGGCTGCAGGCGGGTGCATGAGTACCACCCCTCCCCCTATCATCTTTCTGACAAAATCTCTTCTTGTATCCATAACTGTATTATTTTATTTGTCCTGCCCTATCATTTGTCCCACCATACCCTGGTGGTAATTACATCCGGCCCCTGGTCTTTAATGGCAGCCTGTACATTCGCGTTGTTGATATTCAATTCCTGGACGGGATACTGCAGGCGGCGGGGAATGGTGTAGCGGGACTGGTCCAGCAAGGGATAGCCGCTCCTGCGCCAATTGGCGAACTGCTCATAAAAATTATAATGGGTCTCCACCCAGTATTGCGTATTGATCTGATTCAAGGCGCTATCCATATTCGTTGTATTGAAAGGATAGGCCTGCAGGTAGGTGCTGATATCGTTGTTCGTGATCTTATAACTTCCTCCATAGATGCTCAGCTCGTTCATGGCAGCCGTTACTCCGTTATTGTACAGCGTCCCCGCATCGGCTGTGCTCATGCCTGTAATAACTCCCTTCAGGGCGAACTCCGAGAGCATGAGCTGCACCTGCGCGTAGCTCAGGTGAACGAATGGCGCACTGTACTGTCCGAAAGTGGAGGCAGGAGAGACGGAATAACTGGTGAGGGGCAGCGGCACCTGATTGGACGGGGTATTGGGGGGAAGTCCCAGTTGATGAGCAGCTACCGTATCCCCGTTGGGAAGAGCGGAATAAATATAGATCCTCGGATCATGGTTGTCCCTCAGATAGGCGACAAAGGGCTCGGCCAGCTTCCAGGTAGCATAATACACCATGGGCGTACACTGACCGTTGGAAATGATCGCATAATAGGTGTTGGGCTTGTAGCTCACGACGAAGTTATCGGCATTGCTCTGCATCAGGCCGCTGGTATACGCCAGGTTGGCCCATTTGGCGGAATTGGTCGGATCGACCTTCTGGATCCGGAGCGCGAGCCGCAGCATCAGGCTGTAGGCAAACCTTTTCCAACTGGTGATATTCCCCTTGTATACGATATCATTCAGAGGCAGGGGTTGGGCCGCATCCAGCTTGGCCGCTGCATCCTGTAGTTCATTGAACATATCCGCGTAGATCTTGCTCTGTGGATCATAGGCAGGCTGCAGGTTGCCCTTCAGGTAGCCTTCCCCCGCATCGAAATAAGGGACATCGCCATACAGGTCGGTGATGGAATGTAAGGCATACACCCGTAGGATCCTGCCGATATTATAGGAATTCACCAGCTTGGGCTGGTCCTTGGTCTTGCTGATAAAATCAACAATGTTCTTGACGGGTCCCGGATACTGGATAGTAAAATGATACTCAGGGTTGCCGCCGATGGTGAGGGTGGAGAAATTGGCTCCGTAGGAGCTCAGTTGGTTCATAACCTGCCCCACGACGGTGACATTGCAATAATAGGCATAATCCAATATTGTCAGTTCCAGGTCAGGCAGCACATAGGCCAGGGTAGGCGTCGACACGGCATCCGGGCTGGTATTGATACTCTGGAACCCTTTGGAGCAGGAGGCGAGGGACAGGACCGCCGGTAAGGCTATTAAGAGAAACTTTGCTAAAATATGTTGTTTCATGACTATTGCTTTATTGGTTAGAAAGTGACTTTCAGGCTGAATCCGATATTCCGGGTGGTGGGGTAGACGGTGGCCGCTATCCCCTGAGCATTATCGCTGGTCGTATTGCTTTCCGGGTCGATATTCGGCGTCTTTTTATAGAGAATGAGCAGGTTCCTTGCCACCAGCGAGAGACTGATCCGGGAGAAAGGCGAGCCGGTTATCCATTTCTGCGGGCAGGAATAACCGAAAGATATTTCCCGGAGTTTGATAAAGCTCGCGTCATACACATAGTTCTGTGTAATAGTCGCTACGCTGCTGTAGTAATTCACCAGGTTGGCCGGCGCGATCGTCGTCGTTGTAGAGTTGCCGGCCGCATCTGCGCCGCTCACAGTCAGGCCATTCTCTCTGCCGGGCAAAGTTTCCTTGCTCTTGCCGTTGCCGACCGCCAGTGAATTTTCTTCCGAGTAAATTTTGGCTCCGAACTTGGCATCCAGTAAAAAATACAGGGAGAAACCCTTCCAGGTGAAGGAGTTGCCCAGTGAAGCAAGCTTGTCATAGACCCCGCTGCCGAATAACTTTAACTGACCGCTGCTTACCGGGTTGCCCTTAACATCGTAGACGATCCGGCCCTTGGTGTCCCGGGTATAGGTATACCCTTCGATCTGCCCGTAAGGATGGCCCTTTTCCACGTTGACGAAGGCATTTCCCGTCTTGGATTGCGCCAGTTGCAGGCTCGTGATATTGTTCCCCAGGTTCAGCACATTGTTCTTATTATAGGAGAATAAGGCCGTGAGATTCCAGTTAAAAGCGGAAGTGTTTAACACATCCATTCGCAGGGAAGTCTCGATCCCTCTGTTGGACATTTCACCCAGGTTGACAACAGCCTTGGTATAACCCGAAGTCACCGACACATTGGTAGTGACAATGTCCTGTGTCGTCTTCCGGGAGTAATAGGTTACATTAAGCGACACCTTGTCCTTAAAGAGTCCCAGATCCGTCCCCACCTCATATTCCGAAGACAGAAGGGGCTTCAGATTGGAGTTGGGAATGGTGGTATTGCCGATGCTCTGCAGGCTGATGCCATTGTAAGTATTGGGGTCCAGGCTATAGGACAGGGCGAGTTGGTAGGGACTGGCGCCCCCGCTGACCTCCGCGAAGGAACCCCTTACCCGGGCCGAGGATACCCAGCGAGGCAGGTATTTATTGTCGAGAGTATAACTAAGGGAGGCAGAGGGATAGAAGAGAGAGTTGCTGTTGAGCGGCAGGGTGGAAAACCAATCCTGGCGGCCGGTGAAGATCAGGGATAAATTTTTCCAGTCGACCTCCAGGTTGCCGAACAGGGAATTGGTCCTTTGCCGGGCATAGCTGGTGGAAGGGAATTTCACTGCCAGGTTATTGACCGTATAGACACCACTAATGACGAAAGGAGTTCCGTTGACATTGGACGCATTCAATTCGGTGTTATAGACATTCCCACCGGCGAAGGCGCTGACTTTGAGATCCCGGAACAGGCGCCCCCCCGGGGTTCCGACGATAAATTCATAGTTCTCCTCCGAATTGGTCCTCGTGTTCTGGTTAAGCCCCCCTCCTTTCGGGGACCAGATCACCCCACCGGGCGTATAGTCAGTCTCGTTATAATTGTAATAATCTTCCAGCAGCCGGCCTTTGGCAAACAGCCATTTGGTAAAATCATACCGAACCTCGAGTGACCCGTCAATTCGTTTTCTTCCATCCTGCTCGTGCATTCTTCCAGTGACAAAGTAGGGATTGGTCGGTATGCCCTGGCTGGTTATGCCTATTTCATTGCCGGCGGAGTCGATGCCCGGCTTCAGGTCCAGCACATTGACATTGGTGGGCAGGTTCACGATCGTATAATTCACATTGGAAGAATTGCCGCCGACAATCTGCCGGTTGGTGGCGCCCTCGTCCGTATAATTCAGGACAGCGTTGACCGATAGCTTGTTATACCGGGTCTCCGAGTGAAAGGAAAAGATATTCCGCTTGTAAGAAGTGTTGGGCACGATATCGGTGTTCTGCAGGTTGGAAGCGGACAACCTGAAATTCGTATAGGCGGTACGCCCCGAGAGGGAGACGGCATTGGTAAAAGTATGCCCAGCCGTATAAAAATTCTTTATGTTGTCCCTTTGCGCCAAATAGGGCCTTAGCTTACCGTCGAACTGGACTACCTGGCTGCCGTCCAGCTTCGCTCCCCAGTTGCTGGTGGAAGTCAGCACATCCTGCCGGGAGACGGGTTTCATCCCGGTGGTTCCCTGACCGTATTGGTATTGCCAATCCGTATAATCGATCACCTTATCGATGGTATAGGTACTGCTGTAATCCACCTGCAGCTTGTTTTTTGCGAGGCCGGACCCGGATTTCGTCGTGACGAGTATGACCCCTGTAGAGGCCCTGGACCCGTACAGGGCAGCGGATGCGTTGCCTTTCAGGACGGTGATGCTCTCTATATCGTCCGGGTTGATGCCCGTCAGCCCGTCCCCGAAATCGATGCCCCCGCCGCCACTCGGCGTCGCTGAGCTGATGGCTGTAGTATTGATGGGGATACCGTCGACGACCCAGAGAGGCTGGTTGTTGCCGGAAATGGAAGCGATCCCCCGGAGAGTCACCCTTTTGGACCCCGCCACCCCATTGGAGGTATTGCTGGCATCCAGGCCGGCAACCTTGCCCGAGAGAGCATTCTCCAGACTGACGGCCTTGATCTCATTTACTTTGCTGCCGGCAACATTCTCTACCAGGTACCCCAGATTTTTCACATTCCTTTTGATATTTAAGGCTGTGACCACCACCTCGTTCAGTTGGGTATTGTTCACCTTCAGCTTGATCAGGAGAGAATTGCTCTTCCGTTGGTTGACCACATAGTTCTTTATGACGGTCGTTTCATATCCGACAGAAGAAACGGCGAGCTCATAGGGTATACCTGCCTGTAAGTTCTGGAAATGGAACAGCCCGCTGGAATCGGTCTGGCTGATATGGCTGTCCCGGTCGGATGCGCTTTTAGCCTGTACGGTGACGCCGGCCAGCGTCTCGCTTTTCTCATTCATCACTATTCCCGTTACGTCAGCGATCTTTTGTGCTCCGGAAGTAAGGCAGCTCAGGGAGAACAATGCGATGCAAAGTCCCTTTACAACTGCCGGCAGTTGTTTGGAGGCGAATAATTTCATTTGGTTGTTTTTAGTTCGTTTAAGTCAATAGATTCCCCTTATGCCAGAACAGGGCATTTCAATGGTTAATAGATTTGGTGGTAGTTATTTCCCGGGCCTGATCACCGAGAAGCCGTCCTTTGTTTGAATGATCCCGAGACCATTCATCTTAGCGATTGCCTGCAAGACGGCTTTCAGCTCATCGCCTTTGTCTATGGCTCCTGTAAAGTTGATTGCTGCAATGTCAGATGGATTGTAATCGATCTTTATCTTATACAATGTGGATAAGGCTTTCATTACAATAGGAAGAGGGGTGTTGGAAAAGTTCGTGCTATTGGGCACGACGACAGCAGGTCGGAACCGGGACACCATCCTGCGGGAGCTGTTAAATTCCATCTGTTCACCCGGCAGAAGAATAACAGCCTCGTCCTCTTTCCAGTTATCCAGGCTGCCCGTCGGCAGGATCTGCACTTTCCCGGAGAATAGCTTTACGGTAACAGACTCTTTTTTCCCATCCGTGTCGGTAATCCTGAAAGAGGTGCCCAGTGCCGTGACGGATAGCATCCGCGAGTAGACCGTAAAGGGCCTCCGCTGGTCCTTCGCCACTTCAAAAACAGCATCTCCTGTTAACCGGATCTCCCGTTTGTCGCCTGCAAAAGGTTCCGGATATTGAATAGTGGTATTGCTATACAGAGTGACCCTAGAACTGTCCTCCAGCATCAGCTTCGCAGGTTTCCGACCTGTATTCGTCTGCGTGCGCCAGACAGTGATCCCCGGCGCCGGACGAGTATCTCCGGCAATGACTTTTTCGAAAGGAGCAGTGGTCCCTTGCCGGGAGACAGGTCTTTGAAAAAACCACCAGGTCCCTGCCACAAGAATCACTGCCGCCGCCACGGCCGCCTGCCTGTATAACTGCAGCAGCTTTACCTGCCGGCCAGCCTTCCGGCTATGCTGAAGGGCCCGCTGTATATTATCCCTGGTCTCGTCCATTTCAGCCAGGAAAGGATAGTCTTTAAACTGCAATTGCCGTACGATATCCCTGGCCTCCTCGACGACAGGCATCCTTTCCGCATGTTGGTGTATCCAGTTGTCCCAGTATTCACAGGCCCGGGGATCACTGCCTCGGACCCATGCCTGGAAAGATCTGTCAGCCGCAAGATCTTCTGCGCTATATTGGCTATGATTCATCATTGGTGCAAAATACAGGGGTTACTAATTATAGGAGGCGGGCAGCGTATAAAATGCCCTCAGGGAAAAGGACATTTTTTTATGAAATAATTTGTCTCAGCAGGGAACCGTCTTCTTTGAGCACCAGGCGTAGTTCCGCGAGGGCCCTGTAGACAAGGGTTCGGGCATATTTTACTTCCTTAAGGCCCATGATCTCCGCTATTTCTTCGTAGGAGGAATCATTATAAAAATACAGGTATACCGCCTCTCTTTGCCGGGGGGTGAGGGCATTGATCGTATCCTGGAGACGCCTGGACTGGTACTCCCCACCCTGTTTATCAATCAGGGCGTTCTCGGGGGACAGTTCCAGATGGAACTCATAAGCTTCGCCCGTCATGGCTTCGAGAGACAGGCGCGACTCTTTGGCCAGCCGCCTTACCAGTTCTCTCCGCGCCGAGACCATCAGGTAACGTTTAAGATCATGGCTCTCCGGGAAACCCTTCTGCCGCCTTAACAGGCCTATGAAAAAATCCTGCAATACATCCTTGATAAGGCTTCTGTCGGGTGTGAACCGGATACAATATTGGAATAAGATAGGGAAATAGATATCGTAGATCCTGGCAAAGGCTTCTTTGTTACCTTTGAGGAGCTGTTTAATCAGAGCAGTATCACCTTCATGATTGAAGATCATGAAGGCAAAATTATCGTCTTTAGCCCTTTAATAGGATAAAGGGCTCTATTAAGTTTGTGTTAATGACCCTCAGGACTGAAAATGTCTATTCATGTACAGCATGAAAAACAATCAATTATTACTTGCATTTAACTGATTATCTTTGCCGCAGCAAATCATGGAATCCTATTTTGAATTCAACTACAAGAAGTTCGGGGTTGTAAAAATTGACAAGGTCAATTTCGATTCTATAAATGGCGCCCCATATGCACAATATTTAAAGGTGCTGTACCTTCCGGCGGGTTATACGCTTACGGTGGACTTTTCGCAATTCGTGACAAAAAAGAACAGTCTCTTTTTTATAAACTCCAATCAGTACCTGCAATTAGAAAAGGTAGGGGCGCCCGGGGGGATTTTTATTTATTACAACCGTGATTTTTATTGCATTCAGATACATGATGAGGAAGTGGCCTGCGATGGACTCCTGTTCAATAATATTTACGGAATGCCGATGACAGTACTCCCTGCCGGGGAAGATACATATATTGCAGATGCACTGGAAAATATCATCAAGGAACTCTCGGGACAGGAATCATCCCGCGAAGAAATGATCCGGACTTACCTCAAACAAATGATCATCCGGGCCACACGCGCCTGGAAGCAACAGCAATTGAGAGAACTAAAGACAGCCCCATCCGGAGATATCGAATTTTTCCGAAACTTCAGCCGCCTCGTGGAAATACACTTCAGGGACAAGCATAGCGTAACAGATTACGCCGATCTGCTGGCAATAGCGCCCAAAACACTTTCTAAAAAGTTCAACCGCCTTCGGCTGACACAGCCCAATGATATCATTAAAGACCGCATTTTATTAGAAGCCAGGCGCCTGCTCGCCTACTCGTCCCTGAGTATTAAAGAGATCGCCTACAACCTGGGCTACGACGATCCCGCCTACTTCAACCGGCTATTCAGCAACAAACTGGGATATACACCCGCCACCTTCCGAAAAAAGTTTTCCATACAAGAGACCGAAGGCTAACCCCGAATGTTCAATTTTTCCCTCTCGGGGAAAAAAGTACAATTTTAGTCCTCCTTTTGCCATTGATAAGGGCCTTTGTGCGCCGTAGCTTTGCCCTATCAAATCATCAGAAAATACTTTTTATGAAAAATGTCTTCCGGGGATATCTCCCCTTCGCATTCATCTTATTGTTTAACTTAAATTCTCTATTCGTTATGGCACAAGAACAAAATGCTGTAAAAGCAGAAAACGATCCGCGCATTTTGAGCGATGTCCGCAGTTTCCTTAAAGCATTGAATACGGGCGGTGGCAAACCAATCGAACAACTCAGCCCCGCAAATGCCCGCCAGGTCCTTGTTGGCGCCCAAAAGTCGGTCGCGGTGGATTATTCGGGTATCGACGAGACGGAAAAGACGATCACCCAGGGCGGGATCACCGTTACCATCCATATTGTAAAACCCAAAGACGTCAAAGCGGGCGGTCCTGTCTTCCTATTCTTCCATGGTGGGGGCTGGGTACTGGGCGATTATCCCACCCATCGGAGACTGGTCCATGACCTCGTGGTCGAAAGCGGCGTAACCGCAGTTTTCCCGGACTATACGCCCTCTCCTGAGGCGAAATATCCGGTCGCCATCAATCAAGCCTACGCAGCTACAAAATGGGTGGCTGAAAATGGTCCTGCAATCGGCGTAGATGGGAAAAAACTGGCTGTGGTTGGCAACAGCGTAGGCGGCAACATGGCAGCGGTAGTCGCTTTGATGGCAAAGGATAAGAGAGGCCCGGAAATAAAATTGCAGGTTTTACTCTGGCCCGTCACCAATGCCAATTTTGAAACCGTTTCTTATCATGATTATGCCAATGACCGCTTTCTGACAAGGAACATGATGATCTGGTTTTGGGACAACTATACCAACAACCCTGACGACAGGAGCCAAATTTATGCCTCTCCCCTGCTGGCGACCACCGAACAACTTCAGCATCTGCCTCCCACCTTGGTGCAAACAGCAGAAAACGATGTGTTGCGCGATGAAGGTGAAGCCTATGCCCGCAAGTTGGATGAAGCAGGCGTGCCTGTAACCTTGACCCGCTACGAAGGGTTGATACATGACTATGGCCTGTTGAATCCGTTAGCGCATGTTCCCGCGGTTAAAACCGCTATCCTGCAGGCTGCGGTTGTGATCAGGGAAGCGTTGAAATAAGTAACTTTACTCAGCGGTCTTATGGAGAGGGTGTCTCAAAAGTTGAGACACCCTCTCCATCGTTATAGGGCGCTATGTAGCTTAATCATACAACATAATAACTACTGGCTACCGTGATGGACCACTGATCAGGTAGCTGTGTACCTTTTTATTATGCCACAGCGCATTCAACTCGGCCAATTGCCGGTCCAGTTCGACCGATAGCTCTTTAAATACCTGGTAGGAACCGGCCGTTGGCCTGGCATCCCCGGTTTCCACACTGCGCTCCAAAGCAGCCAGCCGGTTGTTGAGCTTGATGGGAAAGTTCAGCGGATCCTGGCCGCTTTGGTTCTTTACCTGGTAAAGATCCTCTTCAATCTTGCTGAGTCGGTCCAATAGATCTTTATGGGCGGCATTTACCGGTCCAGCCTTTGTGATCATGTCTTTTAGCTTTCTTATTTGTATGACAGCCTGATTGGCCTTATCGGTAGCATTGCGAATCATCATCGCCAGCTGGAATTGCTGCTGTACGTCGGCCGGGGTCACTTCTTTCAGCCTGGGATCCAATTTTATTTCAAAGGGCTTTGTAAGGATCTGTCCACCCGCCGTAAATCGTACCTGGTAATTCCCGGGAGGCGCCAATGGGCCGTGTATCGGGCTGGCGCCCCATAAAATGATCCCTTTGAAGAACGCCGGCGATGGATATCGCAGATCCCATGTAAACGTATTCAGGCCTTTTTTGATAGAGGGGGGTTGTTGCCGCTTGTCATAGCCATATTCATCTTCTTCCTGCACTTCGGCAAGAGAGTCCGCTGTCGATTTATGGGTAATGCCTGTGAAGCCCTGCACCAGTTGTCCTTCCGCATCCAGGATCTCTACTCTAAGATCCGTGGCGGTGTCTTTCAGGTAGTATTGAAACACGGCGTCCTCCACATGTCTAACCGCGTAATAAGGCTTATACAGGTAGAGGGCCGAATCGGCGATGGAAGATTGGAATTCCCGCAAGGGCGCCACATCGTCTAATACAAAGATGGAACGTCCGTGGGTGCCCAGTACGATATCTTTTTCGGTGACGGCGATATCCGATACCTGGACGTCCGGCAGATTCAATTGTAAATGTTCCCAGTTGTCGCCATCATTAAAGGACACATAAACACCGTGCTCGGTCCCTGCGTATAAGAGGCCGGGCCTTACGAGATCTTCCCGGATCACATGGACGTAATCGTCTGCCCCGATGCCAGCGACTATTTTTTTCCAGGTCTTGCCATAATCATCCGTCTTCCAGATGTAGGGGGCGCGATCGTCCATCTGGTAACGTTTGGCGGCCACATAGGCGGCGCCGGATTTATAACGCGATGCTTCGATAATGCTGACACGCGTATTCTTCAGCATATCCGGTGGGGTAATATTCTGCCAGGATTTCCCATTATCCCTCGTGACATGCACAAGCCCATCGTCCGAACCAGCCCAGAGAGTATTGACATCCTGGTAAGAGGGCGCCAGTGCGAACACGGTCGCATAGATCTCGGGGCCATTCATATCTCTTGTGATAACACCGCCGCTGACACCCAGAGTGGCCGTATCGGCGTAGGTCAGGTCAGGGCTTATTTTATCCCAGCTTTGTCCTTCATTGGTTGTCACCCACACATGTTGCGAGCAGGTATAAAGACGCTTGTGGTCCACCGGCGAAAACACGATCGGAAAGGTCCACTGCCATCTTTCCGGTAAGACCTTCGCCTCCTCTCCCGAAAAGAAACGGGGGTAGACCTGCACATCCCTCACCTGGCCGGTGCTGCGGTCGAGCCGGGTCAGGAGGGCGCCCTGGCTGCCGGCATAGAAAATGTCCGGGTGATCGGGATCCTGGGCGACATAACCACTCTCCCCTCCTCCTACCGTATAGGCATAACCCAGACCCGGCTTTATAGAGTTGCTGGAAGTAATCATACGCTTCCCGTCCTCGCTCGGCACGGCAATGGTCGTATTATCCTGTTGGGCGCCTGCCACATGATAAGGGAAATCGCTCGTCGCGATGATATGGTACAATTGGGCCGTAGGGAAATCCTCATCCGTCCAGGAAGCCCCTCCGTCAAGGGATATGGTGCCGCCGCCATCGTCGGCTTCCGCCAGACGCATCGGGTCTGTGGGGTCTATCCAAAGGTCATGGTTGTCTCCATGCGGCAGTTTGATGATCTTGGGAAAAGTGCGCCCCCCGTCGGTGGATTTATAGAAATTAACGTTGAGGCCGTAAATGCCATTGCTGTCTTTGGGGTCTGCCACAATCCTGGAATAATAGAAGGCCCGTTGACGGAGCTTCCGCTCATTATTGACCATTTTCCAGGTGGCGCCTGCGTCATCCGACCGGAAGAGCCCTCCCTCATTCGCCTCGACAATAGCCCAGACCCTTTTCGGATCGACAGGGGAAACCGTGACCCCTATTTTACCTACCGGGCCTTTCGGCATGCCGGGGTTGGTCGTCAGCTCCGTCCAGGTGTTGCCGCCATCGGTTGACTTATAGAGCCCGCAGGCTCCGCCACCACCCCACATTTTATAGGGTGCCCGGTAGACCTGCCAAATGGTGGCATATACGACGTCAGGGTTCGTGGGGTCCAGGACCAGGTCTTCGGCGCCTGCACGGTCGCCTTTGTACAAGACCTTCTTCCAGGTGGCGCCGCCATCCGTTGTCTTGAATACACCCCGGTCCTCGTTAGGGCCATAAGGATGACCTAAGGCGGAAACATATACGATATTGGGATTGCCTGGATGGATGCGGACGCGTGAAATCGCCTGGGTATTCTTCAGGCCTATGTTTTTCCATGTTTTGCCTCCGTCCAGGGATTTATATACGCCATCGCCCTGCATGATATTTCCGCGGAACTCCGTCTCCCCCGTGCCGATGTATACGATATCGGGATTCGATTCGGACACGGCGACCGCTCCTACGGAAGAGCTGGCGATCTGCCCGTCCGTAACGGGTTTCCAGGTAAAGCCCCCATCTGTCGTCTTCCATAGTCCGCCGCCTACAGCGCCAAAATAATACTCCATTTTGCGCCGCGAACTGCCTGCGATCCCTAAGGAACGCCCTCCGCGGTTGGGGCCTATGTTACGCCAGTTCATTCCTTTTAAGATGGCCGCCGGGGATGATGGAGGTACTGGTAATGATGTGGTCGATCGGGATGCTGCTGTTGCCGCTGCTGAAGAATCCTGGGCATCGAGGGA